>VMHT01209481.1_pt1 | contig 20268 bp, 12 predicted proteins | sample 4693611 | NCBI WGS metagenome assembly VMHT01 (sample SAMN12280063, study PRJNA550983) | marine metagenome | isolation source: seawater sampled from same location over 5 years 0.02-0.2 micron viral filtrate | place: USA: collected off the coast of southern California halfway between the port... ...
AGAATAAACAAATTATCTCCAAGGTCGGGTATATGTTTCGCCGAAATAATTTCATCGTCAGAATCAATATTCATCGTGAAAGCACCCTTTGCACCTGGCCTTGTTTTTCGATAACCATCAGTCTTGAACATTGGCTCATTGGTCTCTTTATGCAATTTATGAGAACCGTCCTCATTCAAAACTGGTAAGCGGTCAGCAGTACCCAGTCTACTTCTCTTAGCCATTCCATTCTTTGTGACGGTTAGGATATTTGTTTCGGGATTACTTGTGGCAATCATAGCAATTACGTGGCCGCCATCTGCACCCTTTCTGTCGCCAGTTTTGATGCCGTAAACTCCTCCTGAAACTCTTCCAGAGGCTCTGATATTTGAACAAGCAAATCTGCTCGCAAATCCGGTACTGGAAATCATTACAATATCTGCCTCATCAGTTCCTGAGCGTACATTAACCAAGGAATCTCCATCGAGTTTGAATCTCAAAGCATACTTCCCATTGCGATTTATTCTAACATACTCCTCAAGTTTGGTTTTCTTTATCAAACCTTTTTTAGTTGCGAACAAAAGATAATGCCCTGCTGGATTTTCTAGTAGGTCTCTACTCAAAGGTAGGATTGAAACTATGTTCTCATCCTCTCTCAAGCTTTCCAGTAAGTTTCGTATGTGTCCGCCTCGGGAAAGCCTGCTACCAAGTGGTGTTTCCCAAGCTTTCAACCCGTATACTCTACCTTGATCTGTGAATATTAGTAACCGATCCTTACTAAAGCACGTAATAATCAGCTGGGGCGTATCTTCCTCTTTAGTTGTGACACCTTTCAATCCTTTACCACCACGGTTCTGCACTCTAAATGCTTCAACTGGCAGATGTCTGATGTAATTATCTTCGCTTAACGTAATTGCAATAGCACGTTCTTCAATAAGATCCTCTCTATCCATAGATAATGGCATAGGATCAATATATGATCTTCTCTCATCTCCGTGCTTCTCAACCATATCGTTTAATTCATCTAACAATATTGTTAGTCTTCTAATTCTTGATGAAATAATGTCTTGTAAATCTGCGATTTTATTCTGTAGTTCCGCATACTCATTTTGGACTTTTTCAACATCCAGCCTACTTAATTGGTATAGCCGGCGTTCTGCAATTGCTTTGGCCTGGGGTTCAGTGAAATCAAATGTGGCAATGTTTGGGAAATTCTCATCGCCCTTCAGAACATTCTCAAACTGTTCTCTGGATGCACTGCCTTTTCCAACCTCAATAACATCATCAATCCTGTCTTGAGCTTTTACCAGACCTTCTAGAATATGCGCCCTAGCTTCCGCTTTATCAAGTTCAAATTTGGCTCTTCGCTCTATTACTAATTCTCTGTGCTTGACATAGGTATGAAGCATCACTGGGAGTGTCAAAAGCACTGGTCTACCGTCTAAAATTCCCATCATATTTGCCGAATATGATTCTTGTAATCTACTCGATTTGTAAAGCTGATTCAAAACAGCATTTGGATCAGCATTGTTCTTTACTTCAATTACTACCCTTATCCCTTCCTTGGATGATTCATCTCTGATGTCTCTAATTCCAACCACTGTTCCTCTAGTAACTAATTCTGCGATTTGGACTAACATATCTGCCTTTTTCACTTGATATGGGATTTCATGAATAATTATTCTCTTACCATCTGAATCATCTAACACGTCACACTTTGACCTGACATGGAATCTGCCTTTACCGCCAGAATACATATCGTATATTCCATCAACACCGTGAATACCTGCACCTGTAGGAAAATCTGGACCTTTTACATGTTCCATGTAATTTTCTATAGAAATACTTGGCATCTCATCAGATTCAGTGCCTTCTTCTAGAATTGTGTTAACGTGCAAGTTTACAGCTCCCGCAACCTCTGTTAAATTGTGTGGTGGGATTCTAGTAGCCATACCCACAGCAATACCATCACTACCATTCAGAATTAAATTGGGCAATCGTGATGGTAAAACTGTTGGTTCTTGTTCCGAATCATCGAAATTTGCTTGAAAATCTACTGTGTTTTTGTCAATATCTTCAAGCATATGTTTAGAGATCTTATCCAATCGACTTTCTGTGTAACGCATTGCTGCAGGAGGGTCGCCATCTATTGAACCAAAGTTTCCTTGGCCATCCACCAGCGGATACCTTAACGAGAAATCTTGGGCCATTTTAACCATTGTATCATATATCGATTGGTCACCATGTGGATGATATTTACCCATGACTTCACCAACCGAACGTGCAGACTTGCTGAATTTTTTGTCGGAAGTATGTCCCCCTTCGTGCATACCATACAGAACTCTTCTATGTACCGGTTTTAGCCCGTCTCTTGCATCAGGTAGAGCCCTTCCTATGATAACTGACATAGCGTAATTGATGTAGGATGTTTTGAGTTCCTCATTTAGAGGTTGGTTTAGCATATTACCCTGAACTATAGCTTGTCCGTCTTCTTCGATGTTTTGTTCTTCCTCAGATGTCAAGGTTAGTCACCTCCTTGGCGTGTTTTTCAATAAAATGCCTTCTATCGGGTACATCTTCACCCATTAAAATCTCAAACATTCTGTCCGAGTCTTCTGCATCTGCTACTGTTACTTTTAGCATGGTTCTTGTTTCTGGATTCATTGTTGTATTCCATAGTTGATCTGGATTCATCTCACCGAGACCTTTGTATCTCTGGATTCCAATTTTGGCATTTGGATTATCGACCTTCATCTCTTCAATGATTTTATCTCTCTCTTCATCTGTAAACGCGTATTTACTGTTTCTCCCTTTACTAATCTGATATAATGGAGGTTGGGCTATGTAGACATATCCTTCAACAATTGCTCGTTTCATGAAACGCCAAAGGAATGTCAACATCAGAGTTCTAATGTGGGCACCATCAACATCGGCGTCTGTCATGATGATGATTTTTCGATATCGGAGTTTTTCCGGATTAAATGAACTCTCATCATCTTCATCATTTCCTACACCTGCTCCGAAGGCTCTGATTATTGTTTGAATCTCATTATTTTGGAATACCTTGGCAACATTCCTTCTTTGACGCTCAACATTCAGTATTTTTCCACGCAATGGCAAAATTGCTTGTATTCTACGGTCTCTACCGGTCTTAGCAGAACCTCCAGCAGAATCACCCTCTACCAAGTAGATTTCACACTCGTTGGGATCTCTAGATTGGCAATCGGCTAGTTTGCCTGGCAAACCTCCGCCTTCTAGTACTCCTTTTCTCCGGGTCAAATCTTTTGCTTTCCTAGCTGCTTCTCTAGCCTTGGATGCAAGTACTGCTTTGTCGACGATTAACTTAGCCATAGATGGGTTTTCCTCAAAATATTCGCCTAACTTCTCATATACTACGGTCTCGACTATACTCGAGACTTCACTGCTGACGAGTTTATCCTTGGTTTGAGAGGAAAATGAGGGGTCTGGGTGCTTTACACTTACAATTGATGCTAAGCCCTCTCTTACATCTTCGCCGGATAATGAATCCCCTTTCAGCAGATTCTTTTTCTTGGCGTAAGAATTTACACTCTTGGTTAAGGCGCCCCTTAATCCCGAAAGATGCGTACCACCATCTTTATTTCTTATTATGTTAGTATAACAAAGGATGGATTCGCTGAAAGCATCAGACCATTGTAGTGCTAAATCGATTGTGACTGTCCCAACTTCGATTTCTCTTTCACCTGTGATCAAGATGACATCTTTGTGCAAGACTTGTCTATGGCTATTAATTTGTGAAACGAACTCACTGATACCTCCTTCGTAGAGGTGATTACTAATATGTGGCTCTTCTCCTCGATTGTCAGTGATTACTATTTCTAAACCTGCATTAAGAAAAGCCGTTTCCTTTAGCCTGGTATCTATTTGTTCGAATTCAAATTCTACAACATTAGTGAAAATCGATAGATCTGGTTTGAATGTTATCTGCGTACCGGTATCATCACATTCACCGACAACGCTTAATGGTGATACTGGGACTCCTTTTTCATACATCTGCTCATGGATTTTCCCACCTCTGTGAATGGTTACTTTCATCCACTCTGATACTGCATTCACTGCCGATACTCCTACTCCGTGTAACCCTCCAGAGACCTTGTATGAACTATTATCAAACTTACCGCCGGCGTGTAACTTTGTCATGATTACTTCTGCAGCAGATATTTGATATTCCTCGTGCATACCCACAGGAATTCCTCGGCCAAAATCACGTACAGAAAGGGTGCCTCCAGGATTCACATCAACTTCTATCTTGTTATTATATCCGGCCAAATGTTCATCAACAGAATTGTCAACTACCTCCCAAATACAATGATGTAGAGCAGAACCGTCGTGTGGATCTCCGATGTACATTCCTGGTCTTTTTCTAACTGCTTCTAGACCTTCTAAAACTTGGATGCTAGATGCACCATAATCATCACTCATTACATATCACCTCGGGTTTAGGATTGAAACGACATTTTTGTTCGAATTTAAGGTAAAAAACTATCTCTAAAAGACTGTTAAACTTGCCCGCTGTAACTCGAAACTTGTCAGTCTAAACCCCTACCTTTGTCTATCGGAGAAGGGGGTACTTTAAGGTAGTGGAATTTAACACAATTTAACTCGTAATTATCATGCCAAATTACTGGTTCAATCGTTCATTCTTCAATAAATTAAACGTCAACTATAGCCGTGAGCATTAATAACATATCCAAATTGGGCAACCCATGGCAGAACCAAAAGTATGTGTTTCATTGGAAGCAATCACAGTCGAAGAGATGATTGATGAAGCAACAAGAGCAAATATCGCTGGGGCTGATTATGTAGAAGTTAGATTTGACAGACTATACTTAAACAAGCCAGAACCTGTTACAATGGTAAACAACGATGGAGAAGAGTATACTAAGATTCCTCCTGTAGAGGAATGGGGTGTCAAAGATTTTTCTAAAATCGACGTAGAACAATCAATTTCAACACTAAAGGAAGGAATACCAGTACCTGTAGTGTTCACTGTTAGAGCAGTAAGGGAAGGAGGTTTCTTTGCAGGTAACGAAGAACAACGCCTTGAAATTTTAGAAAAAGCAATCAATTCAGATGTCACCTTTGTTGATCTTGAATTGTCAATAGAAAAGAAATCCAGAGATAAACTAATGAAATTAGCAAACGAGTCTAACTGCAAAATTATCGCATCGATTCATGAAACAAAATCTACTCCCAAAGCAGAGGAAATCATAACCATGATAGAAGAAAACGCCTCCCTCGGAGATATTGTTAAGTTCTGCTCATCAGTAAACAATCACCAAGATGCCCTACAAATTTTCGAAGCTGCCAACTCACTAGTGGGCAAGGATTCCAAACATTCAATCATGGGCCTAGGCAACGGAGGAGACTGGGTTAGACTACATGCACCTGTCCTTGAACAAGAGATAGTGTATGCTACAATGATGAACAACTTCAGACTATCCGATAAGGGCCTAATTAACGTCAGAGACCTTAGAGATGCTTGGGCACTGATGGAGTACTAATCACCAACATTCTTTTCCAATAAATCGGGGTAATTCTTCTCCAAAGATTTGACCTCTGGGCCATGTTCTGGCAATTCAGCAGTTACCTCTAAAGAAGGGACTAAACCTGGCTCGACGGAGTCATTACTTACATCCAAACCGGCTTTCATGTATCTAGCATTCAAGATAAATGGCAAGACTACCATACCAATAATCATCATTAGGAATATGATTGCAACCGTATAATTTGGGAGGATAAAAGATCTCTCGGTTGTGATAATTGTTACATCCGCTGCTGTAACAACTCCAGGCGCTGGTGCATCATTATCGTGATTATTATCCCAAGTATCGATAACTATGTAGAAATCTTGCCATCTTTCAGAACCAAACAAAGGAGTGTAAGATTCCGGGCCATCTAAATTTAATGCAAAATTTATTTCATTTACGGACTCATATTGATGGGCATCCCTGTATGACCTCCAACCAGTAAAATCTAGACTGCGCCATTCAGGTGAAATCTCACTTAGTGCTTCAGAAACATCACCATAAAAACTTTCGTCGGAGTGGGAGGAATAATACAACTCAGTATAGCGTTGATATTCCGATGTCGTCATTAAGTATACATCTACAGAGTAATCATCATTGGTTTCATTAAGTGCTTGAACTGTAACACAAATTGTGGTTCTATGTTGTTCAGATAAATTAACTCTCAATGCCCCTATACTATCATTACCAACTAGCATGGTAGAATGATGATTAGAAGTCAATCTTTGTAGTCGAGAATCGCGGTCCCATGACGTGTACATCCATTCTTCTTCGGGGTTTAATTCCGTCTTTTCCCTAGTTTCATCAAAAAACCAGTCATTGTTTGTTTCATGGTCTCGACCTTTTCCACCTTTATCATCTTCGTAGTAATCACCAAAACCAAAGTATCCACTGTAATAGTTGTAATGTGGAACTAATGCTGAGCGACCTACTGTTTGATTCCATAATATTGGTTCGATGTCCCCGCCACAAGAATCCGCTGCTGAGGCATTAGCGATAATCGGATTACTATTTATCCCGACCATTGGCAAGGTAAAAATTAATACCAAGATGATGACTAACTTCCTGCTCATAGAAATCACTACCTGCCCCTAAGATAACTCAGTTAAATATTGTAACCATCAGATTCTTCTTCTTAATGGCCTGATGTAACCACTATCATCACTTCTACGCTCCTCTTTTGATAGAATAGCAGGAGCGGGAGGGGGTGTATGTTGATCCATGCCCAATAAGCCGCCTTGAACCTCAACGTGCTCTACGTCCGTGTATGATTCAGCTGCTTGTTTTGCTTCATCTTCAACCTCAGAGGATTCTCTTAGAACCAGCCAACCTAAAATCAAAGCAACTGAAATCAAAGCGATGTAAGTCGCAAGGTCTGAACCTGCATCCTTGACCCAGCTTGACCAATCCTCCAATTCAAAATCAGACAATGATGGCTCCGGGTCTGGTTTAGGTGTAACATCTAAACTTTCAGTTAACTCTACACAAACCCCTATCCCATCGCATGCCTGGATTAGTATTTTGTATGTCGCAGATTCGTTCCACAACGCAGCGATTCGATAATTAACTGAGGTGTCTTTTGGTATAATCCAGTCATCTTGCAAAATTCCGTTTTTGTTGGTATCTCTGTTGATGTTGATGTCCCATTGAACTGTTATTTCGGTATTAAGTGTCTCATCCTTATCAAACAGAGATCCATCTTCAACATTCAAATCACGATACACAATTACATTGTTGCTCATTTCATAATCTGAAATATTGGCACTAAGATAAGTCGATTCTCCAGCAATAATTTCTTCTGGGATGTTGATTCTTATAATTTCTGGAGGTTCATCAACAATAATAGTAAACGATTGCTTACTTACGTCACCGGTGCCATATGAATCCCTGACGGTTAGTGTAACCGTGTAAGTCCCAGGAGTGTCATAATAGTGCCATGGAAATGGTTCTTTTGACAGCGGAGTTGCGTCTCCAAAATCCCAGGTATATTCGACAATTCCATTCCAATTTGAATTATTTTCATCGATTACTGGAGAATATTTGCCTTCATAACGTCGATCTCCATCTCTAGTACCTTCAGAATCAAAATATAGCATATAGCCCGGGGCTGTGAAAGTATTATCTGCAGAATCAAAGGTGTGAGTCCAAGCATCGGGGATAAATCCAGTGGGCCTTGGGGTATTGCGGTCCATTTGTTGGCCATCAACAAAGCCGTCCAGTATTCTTACACTGATTATCGGCAATGGATTTTGTACCCTAACAGTAATTGTTTTAGTAACACTTTGTGCACCATTCTCATCGATTACGTAAAGCGATACTTCATGGATACCTGGCTCAGTAAATGTATAAGTTGATATCGCACTATCTCTGTATTCCCCATCACCAAAAGACCAATTGTAAGACAGGCCGGAAGAATCGCCAGTAACTGAATCAATATCATATGAAGAAATTCCATCGAAAGTATATGGTACATCAACAAAGCCATCTTCGGCTCTAAAGTCTATAGCAACTGTCTCTATTTCGGTTGTGGTTCTAACTGTGAAATCCGCAACTGGAATTTGATTTAACACATTGACGAATAATTGGGCTGTTGATTCACTACCATCATCATCTGTTACCTTTAGTGTGACAATTTTTACTCCGGGAATATCCCATGAAGGAGCAGGATAAGGCGTAGTTGAGGTTGTTTGGACAAAGTCGTCACCTTGGTCAGTAATTCCTCCATTCAGATTTACTCCGTCGGCAAAGTTCCATTCATAGCTAACTATGGCCCCATCATCATCAACAAAAACATCAGGCATGGTGATTGATGTGTAAGTGTAAGTAGTTAGATTTTCAGCGAAGATTTGGTAAGGCACCCTATTGTTAACATAAACTGTTATGTTCTTTATGCCGGTGTTGATACCATCAAACACGGACAAAGTTAGATTGTATGCTTCAACTTCACTATCTATTGCACCCCATTGGTGTTGGGCTACATAGACTCCTTGCCCATTTTCAAAAGTCCCATCGCCCCAATCCCACTGGAAAACAAGGTTTTGAATTGGGACATTATCGGTAGTTCTAGATGCGGAAAATTGAATCATTTGATTGGTCAAGATACTTATGTTGTCTGTGATTACGACGTTGTTGACTGTAATTATTGGTTGGGGTATTGAATCGTCAGTGACATTAATTCGTAGAATGTCAGTCTCTGACCAGGTATTGCCTTGATCCATTATCCTTAGTGTTGCGTTGTATGATCCAATGCTTTGATATGATCTCGTTGGAGATTTCAAATTAGATGTTATCCCATCATCAAAGTCCCAAGCGTATGCTGTTGGTTGGTCTAGATAAGGCAGAGTATTGTTGTCTAAAGATAACCCCCATGCATCAAATCCACCGCCAACGAATTGGATATTCTCCCATGTTTGGCTCGCATTACTCGATACTGAACCATTTGCCACGGGCCTCATATTAGCCAAATCCCATGGCTGTGTTTCGACACTGTCTACCAAACTACCAATCATGTCATACATATCAAATTCCACTGTGTATTGATCGTCAAGTGGGGCTGTAAACCAAATGTTACTGTTAGAATTAACTCCGCCACCAGCAGAGATTCTCGAAGTAATCTCATCAATAATTTGGCCCTGTGAGTCAACTATTCTTGTTTCTACATCCAAATCTTCAAAAAATGCGTTTGAAAAAACGTCGAAATTAACCTGAACTGTATCATCATCGCCATCGCCATCGCGGTCTGTTAGTTCTGTTTTATTGATTGTCAGAGAAGCAGGGGCAGTAATTCTCGCAGCCTCAATGTCTACAGTTCCCTGTGGGTATGAAGAACCACAGGATGTATAGTCGCAATCTGCAATGGTACTACCGTACCAAGTAATTGCCCAAACTTCATCTGTTAAATTACCAAAACCTGGGACTAATGCTGTTGCGATATTGTTTTGGAATTCGAGGTCGGTTACTGAAAGTAGACCATCGACCATTGATTTGCTTACTATTACCCCATCAAATTGACTAACATCAGCAGTCAGGCGTATAGTCAACGGGGCTGGCGAGGATGCGCCCGGCGTGAATTTGAATGCTCTTAGCCCCCACCCTTCTACACTATGCCCTGTGGAAGAATATGGAGTGCTCCAGTCACTGTTAATATCTGTGGGTTGTGCACGACAAAAAGAACCTGAAGAACAGGTGGGCGTCAAGTCGAGATTCGAAAAACCATAAATTCCTTGTTCTGAATCTAGGAAAGCCGCTACGGAAAAGTTTGCAAAAATTTCACTCATAGTCCTACCAAGCATCCCTGATTGACCGGACGGAGGAGACAATGCTAGATTCTGTACTGAGACTCCTCCCGTGGCTGAATCTTGAACTAATTGCCTGACTGCAGGTCCTCCGCCGAGATGATCTGCCAAATACATGGTAAAGATGAAACCTGCACCATAATCGGCAAACCGTTGATTCCACCATCTAATTGATAATTCAGGAGATTCTGTCCATTGATTCAAATGGCTGATAAGAGTTGAATCTGAACCAAAGCACAAGAAAATTGCTACATCTGCATTTCCTTCATCAATCCACAAATTTTCGTATGGGTCTTGGGCATTGTGAAGTAAGTGCTGCAGCTCGTGCGCAATAATTGATTTACCCCAAGAGAGAGTTATATCCGCAAAATCGACGAACACGGCTTCCCTTGAACTGGCAAATGATGGAGCAAAGTAACCACCAGTATTGAAAGCACCGTCGATATCGTAAATAACAATCTGAACTTGACAATTATTGTCAACATCCGGAGCCGCTAGTCCCCTACCATCTTGGTAATCTTTGCCATAATATGTGGTCATTGTTGGATATATTGTCGAATCCCAGGAAGATGCTAAATTGTTGAGTACAGTTGAGGAAAGTGTTCTACCATTTTGAACAACAAATGCAACTGTGTTAGTGGTTTTTGCTACATAAGCATCTAGAGAACCACCAGAGATTGGTACAGTAAGTGAATCTCCGACAAGATGTGGATTACAGGCCCTTCCAGTTGTTCTTCCTTGAGTGGTTGGCTCATATTTCATTTCATCAACTCCCGGCATTCCTGCATCAATCCAAGCCTGTTTCATGAAACCATAGGCAGAAACTACAGGAGTTCCCTCGTCGATTAGAAGATACTCGCGGCCGCTGTTTACATCAAAATTTGCTAAATCACCGATGATTACTCCTTGGGCATCATATGATATTTGTTCGGATGTTGAGTCTGATTCTGCAGACACCGATGACGAGAATATTGGAACTGTTAATGAGACCAACATTAATGCAATTAAGAAGCACGATTTTGTAGAGCGTTTTTCCGACATAGTTTAAATCCCACTAAATGCTTTATTGCATTCAAATTGAGCAGTAAAAAAGAAGTATTTAAGGGTCAGTCTGTTAGGATTCTATAATGCTCGTTCGCAATAGAGAAGGAGAAGGCCGTTCAGTGGTTGCTTTTGTCTTGATTTCATTATTTTTGACAAGCTTTTTGAGTACGTCAAGTTCTATTCCATCTGATTTGGAGTATACAGGCTCAGAACCATGTTTATCGATAGACAAATTATCGTTTAATTCGACTGCAGCAAATGCTTCGATAACATGGCAGACAGATTTAGGGCCCAGACTCCCGGGTTCGAACTCATCCGCTGAACTAAGACGTTCAATCACTCAAAATCTCTCTCAATTTAAGTTCGAAGAATCTAGTCACGATAGAGAAAACTTCACACTTACAAATCTAGTTGGCACCTTTAGCCCAGAAAATTCCACTGGCCAAAATATTGTTTTTGTTGCTCATTACGATAGTAGATATATGGCTGAAAGAGATGAAAATGAATCGAAAAGAAACCAACCAATCGATGGAGCAAATGACGGTGCTAGTGGCGTAGCAGTATTAATTGAACTTGGAAGAATTATCCCCAATCTCGAACTAAACCATGATGTAACTCTTTTCTTTACTGACGCTGAAGACCAAGGGATTACTGGCGGATTCCACCCTTTGACGTGGTCATATGGAGCATATGCGTGGGTGGAAAATTTGACTGAAGAATATAAGAATAACATATCTGCTTATATCGTCATCGACATGATCGGCGATGCATATTTAGATTTCACCAAAGTAAAAGACACTTCACGTGAACTTTGGGATACAATAACTCCGATTGCTGCAGCCCTTGGGATGATGGAATCAGAACTTGACTGCGAGGGTGACTTTGGTGACCCTATTTACAATCCCAACACATCAAGAGGTGTCATTGATGACCATATCCCTGCTGATGATGCAGGCATCCCTGCGATTAATTTTATTGACATAAATTATGGTGAAAATGCCAGTACCTTTGGCGGTTATTGGCATACTCACAACGATACCGCAGACAAAGTAAGTTCTGAGTCTCTTGGCTATATTGGGAATTTATTGGAACTAGGTTTGATAACCTCAGCATGGACATTAAATCCGATAGAGACAAATGAATTAACCAATGAATCTAATCAAGATGATAACGCACTGAAAACTAATGATAATTTAGATAATAATGTCGAAAAAAGTAAATTTGTCGGATATTTATCAATAATCATTGTATCGGCCATCTTAATCTTGATTTTAGTGGCAGACATCAGTCTTAAACTGTAATACACAGCGCGGACAGTTAGGGAAAGGGGTCATATCCGCGCACCACAAGGGTTGATTAGGCCGGAGGTGATATTATGTCAGCGAAGAGTTTTGATGAACGAAGGGCTGCCCTTAGGCAGCGGGTTCAAAACCAACTCGAAAACAACGAAGAAAGCACCTTATACGAACAATCAGATTTATCGCCTTTTGAAGGTCAACAAGAAGTCGTAGTTAAGCCAATGATTGACCTTGATTATGATGACAGAGAAAGGTTGAGAATGATTGTTGCCATATTGGTCTTAGTTGGGAGTATATTAGGCGTCGTAAGTGGTGGAATTTTACTTCAAGGTAACCCTGATGAATTACTTAACTCAACGATTTTTAATGAGGTGGAGACTGTTGATTTAACCGGTCAAATACTTACCGTTGATGGCGTAACTTTAGAGAATGCCACTATTGAATTATATGATGAAAAAAGCGTTGTTGTAATCAAATCAACAAGTTCTGATCAGAATGGTTATTTCCAATTCTACGATGTTAAACCTGAAATAATGGAAATAAGAGTAGTCATCTCAGGCTACCAAAGTGTTGAAAGAACTCTCAGGGCGGAAAATGGATTGATTGCCCCTTTTACTATGGTTGAAGGAAACTCATCAAGCATTATCCAAGAGAATACCGTTGGGAATGAGGGGGGTTGGTCACTTGAAGCTGCAGTGGCGCTATCTACATTCCTTGGAATAATTACTATAATTACTGGCTTCGTTGGTATTCAAGCGTCTGTTGAGATAAGGCGGGGTAAGAAATATCGTCGTACACAATATCTTGCTGGAATTAGCCTATTTAGCAGAGGATTGATTTGGATTGGCCCTATTCTCATTCTTGCCGGAATGGCACTAAACAGTATGGTCAAAGACCAATATGAAGACTACATCGAGGATTGAAAATGTATCTTATCTCAGTTGAGGGAGGAGACGGTTCTGGTAAAGGGGAAGCCGCCAGAATAATCAGCGAGTTGTTGAATAGTTTCCCGTTTCCTAATATCCATTCTACACATGAACCAAGAAGACATAGTGAATTGGGCAAACTAGCCCTAGATTCGGTTATGAAAGGGGATAAGACTCCCCTTGAAGAGGCGGGATTATTTGCTGCAGATAGACTCGATCACTCACACACTATTATCAAACCATTACTAGACAAAGGACATGTCGTAATATCTGATAGGAACATACATTCATCACTTATCTATCAGGGAATAGTTGGTGATTTGGGAATAGATGATGTCGTAAAAATGAATTCCGCAGCAATGATCCCTGATTTGGTCATATGGATAGATTGTGATCCTGCAAAGGCGATGAAAAGGATACGCTCCGGTACTTTAAGAATGACCAGTAACAAACAGGAATATTTTGAAACCACGGAAATTCAAAAGAAAATAAGGCAGGGATTCAGTGAACTTTTATCTGGAAAGATTATGGTACCTGAACCGTTTGACAAATGTGAAGTCGTGGGTCCAATTCTAAATGAATCGGGATTAGATGAATTGAAAAAGAAGTTAGCAGATACTCTTAGAACATTTTTCAACAAAAAACCTTCTCCACTTAATGTCGATTCTGACAAAGTAGATAGATACTTACTAGGCCGCTTAATAAGTAATCTTGAAACCCAAACCCGTCTTCCAGGAGCACCATTAAACATGAGTGCAATACACGAAGGATGGTTAAGTGGCAAGAGCCCTGCTGAATGGATGGCATTTGTCGAAGCACATTGGCCTAAAGAGTCTGCAAAACAGTTTGACGTACCTAGTAATCCGTTTTCTTTTTCATCGTGGTCAATTATTGGAACTCTATCATTGATTGGGGGTTCGACAGAAGTCCCCAAACTCCACAAATTATTAGGCCCTCACAGAATGATGACGAAACGACACACACAGAGACTTGTTAAATGGTTGGAAGAAGAAAAATGGATAAATAAACAATTTAATCATATACCATTTTCAGACGCTAAAGTTTTCAAATTAAAACAGGATAGACTAGGTTTCGGAAGATTGTCTCTAGCACTTTGGCCATTAAGAGGAATGATTTCATCTTGGAGGAGAGCAAATCCTGAACTTGAATGGGAAGGAGCCTTAGAAGAACTAATTACTAACTCAAAATTACCATCTTACCAAGTAAAAAAATCCCTCAGTGATGTTTTCGAGAGATTAAAAATACTAACTAGTGGCCATAGTGAATGCCCAGTTCCAACGACAAAGGAAGAATTGATTATTTGGTGGAAAACTCCACCACCATGATTATTCCTCTTCAACAAGACGGAATTTCATCCCACCAGGCAGCGAGACTTGTGCTGCTGACTTAAAGAACTTTGAACGAGCAGAATATGCTGCACTAATCAAGACGCCGAGCCCTATGCCAAACCCGATTCCAGTAATCGGCCTCGTGATATTATTTGACTCATACGAGGTTAACAATTGGGTAAATCCATCGACAATTAATGGCAAACAAAGTAGTACACCACAAAGTAACCAAATGAGTGTCCTTCTATTTCTCTGATAAGTTCCCAATAACCATTTATCAGGTAATAGAGATAAACATGTATCTTTTACAGTCCACCTGTTATATCCCTTCCTCGAAAACCAGAAACCCCCTATAGCGAGGCCAAAAAAGATTCCTACATCCCTTGTACAAACTGGCATTTGATTTTCATTTATGAGTATTGAACGCTCTGCTTTGTTATGGCAGTTTAGGTCACCAAATGCATAAATAAACGCTGAGTAAGGATCTAATTCAGTCCACGCAAATGTCTCATTTGAATTAGTATTGTCATTTCCCGAAGACCAAAAGCCATCCTCTGTAGCAAAGTCAAATGCATTTGCACGACCGTTTTTTATTTCTGGTATTTGTCCTGTTTCAACAACCATAGGGGCTATGAAGAAGGAGAGCAAAAAGAAACTTGAAACATAGAATACCCTGTTTCCTACTTTTTTTTCACGCCCTCTAGAGGCAAGCCCATTCTTGTTCACAGGTCCTGTACTAACAGGCAGTACAAAAGAATTAACGTCAAAGTGTTCATCTATCTCTATCAAGCCCACTCAAACATGGAGGAAGCCCAAGGGGAGCCAGTTGGTCTTGGCATGGGTTTTCAAGCAGGTGGGCTTATTGGTCTGTACCTAGGATTTTCACTTGCAACAATTTCTGTTTTGACAGATGCAGAAAATATCCAAAGAACTGTTTCTTTAATGTGTATCCCACCATTTCTATTCTCGATACTTCTAGGACCGTTTTTAGCAAGGCGCCGTAAACCCGTAATATTAACAAAAGAGCCTCTGATAGAAGCAAGAGAGAAATTGTCACAATTTAATGAGGGGCAAGGAAAATGGCGAGTTTTGAGTCATGTGTCGAGTGATGGCGTAAATTTGAGGATAGACATGCACAATTTAGAAAATATCGAAGGTGTTGTTGATGCAGCACTAGAATTAGCAGAAAAAACAACTGTGAAATTTATAGTTGGAAGAGGCAACATCAAAAGTTCATCGCCGGAGCTACGTAATCGGGTACTCAAAAGAGTCGAAGATAGTGTCGGGGTTCTAAGAAGAGCACGTAAAGCAAAATCTATAGAAGTGAACCCTGTTAAATCAAGTGAGTATAATGAATATCAAAATAGATTGAACAGAATTCTGCTTATATTATTGCCAATTGTTTCATTTTTGGCATGGTTAGAAATGAGAAATTGACAAAACAAGCAGGAATAGAAGTTATCAAACAAACAATACTAGCCTTACCATGCGAGAGGTCACTTTGTTTTGGAAAAGAGACCGAATCAAGGATTTAGACATTGGAGAACTTACCAATTTATTCAAGCAAGCAGAATTCATCTCATACGTAAAAAGAGTGCCAAAAGATATTAGAATAATTCTGAAAGTTAATTTTTGCGATGGAAAATCACCAAAAGACATTGTAGACCTTCATTTCCTTGAACTTCTTGATATAATTCTCGAACCTGTAGATCATTCAGACAGTTATCTAATTCTGGTAAAACTGAACCATTCTGTCTCCAATCTAAACGCTAGAACCAATGGTACAAGTTCGGTTCCAGGCAGTAGGCTAGATGGAGAAGGCTTAACCTACATTATTCAAGGTCCACCAATCAAATTACGTTTGGTTTCAACATTAGCTAGGCTAATTGCTCAACCAGATAGGATAAGTGCAAGGAGTTTAGATTTCAACTCTACTCTAAATCACTCTGCACTCTCAACCAAACAACTGAAGTTAGCAAAATTTGCTTATGACAGAGGCTTTTTTGACATCCCAAAGCGAACAAGAATATCTGATTTAGCTAGTGAAATCGGACTTGCCAGAGCCACAATCTCGGAGCATTTAGCACGAATAGAATCAATACTTATGGATGACATGTTTTCTTCGTATGATGAGGCATATACAGATCCTAAACTGGTTAAGTCGCTCATTGAAACCGTAACTATGGAGATTGAAAATGATGATATGAATCTAGTTGACAATATGATTCACTTATTGTCGGGTATTAAGAAATCAATTAAGTCGCAAATTGTTGAATTAAAAAGTGAAGATTTTGATGAAAAAACCGATGATGAATTGATTGAATTGGCAGTGAAAGAATATGAAGAGAACCTAAGTTTTATTGACGAAATTGTTGAAGAGAAATTCAAGTCCTCATCAAATTAATGACATCATTTACAAGATACGAAGTTATAGACACTATATGACCCGGGCAGCGGACTTACTTAGACGCCTGTCCAAAGATGGTATTTTAGTTCCTGACCAAGTAAAAAAAGCAATGCTAAAAGTGGATTTAGAGGACTTTACTGATTATGATTCTGCTCCTTTCTATGCTGATCGTCCCGTACCATACATTGAATCAAACTCTGGTAACATCAAAACGATTTCAGCACCGCATATGATAATTACACTTCTTCATCACATGGAACTTACTTCAGGGCAAGAAATCATCGTTGTAGGATGTAAAGGCGGTTATTTGTCTGCATTAATAGCAACAATAGTCGGAGAAAAAGGGCGAGTAAACGTTCTAGATCCTTCAATTGAAGTTGTAACTCACGCAAAAGAAAGGTTATCTCACTGGCCAACTGTTGAAATAAGAACTGTTGAGGACTTAGATATTGCCCCGGTTGCGTTTCCTGGTGAGTTTAATAGGGTAATCATGACTGGACAAATAGAAGAAATACCACAATGGATTAAATCAAGAGTTAGCGATGGAGGATTCATTATCGCCCCATTGGGTGACATAGATTCACAACATTTGATGAAAATTGAATTTCAGGATAATTTAGAACTTGAAACAAATTTGGGGAATGTTTGTTTTGGCCCAATAGATTTTGACTCAAATGATAATACTCATCTTCATCCCAAAGAACTTGCAGATTTGATTGAATTGTCAATTGAGACTTGTGAAGAATTAGAGATTATCGATTATGAGGAACTCCAGAGCTTGCAAGATTTAGTTGCAAAATTAAACAATTTACCAGATGAAACGCCACCTATTGGAGAAGGTGGAATTCCTGTTTCAGATCATCCAATGGTCAAATTACTTTGGCACTATTCACCATCTTTCTTACGTTTATGGCCAATAATTCAAGTCATGTTGCATCCTATGATTTCAAACTTCGAGTTAAACACATGGAATCAGTTCGATAATGATGAAGATACCGACTGGTGAGTAACTTGTCAACTAGGTTTTCTACTTCTGCAAATCTAAACAGCAAAGATGATCGTAAAAAAAGACGGGCTGTTAGAGAGCTTTTTGAACAGGATGATGAAAATAAACTATCCTCATTCATACAACTATTGGATGATAAAGACTCATGGTACAGGACAAAAGCACTTGATGCATTTCGAATGTGGTCTATTCGGCTAGATACATCACACCTTGCCCCTTTAATTAATCATAAGAATTTAGAATATAATAGAGCCGCTGCCAACCTTTTAGAACGATTTGAAAAAAATAACATAGAAACTGTGAAGCGATTATTCGAAAAAGATGACTTGATTTGCCAAATTAAGTCAGCAGAATTCATTCTACAGTGTGATAATCAAGAAGATTTCTTTGAAGAGTTATTATTAAGTAAAAATTCCAAACTGAAGTTGATTGCTCTAAATAGTAAATATTCTACACAAGAAATACTAATTGAATCATTAGAAGATAAATCAAGCAGCATCGTAAATTTCTGCCTCGGTAAATTAACTCAGTCAAACTTTATTATCGAAGATAGTAAATTATCCCAACTAATCTCTCAAGGAGTAGACTTCACAAATTTTGCCCCTTATTTGTTAAAGCACAACCCCAAGAAACTGATTGAACAAATTGAAAATCTCAACAGCAGCGAGATAAGAATGATTGTCAAGATGTTGAGGCAAGAGTGTGAAACCTTGGATCATGAGATCATCAAAATGATCATACAAAGCAAATCCTATGTGGTTTTAGGAAGGTGGCTCCAAGGCAAAAAAGGTGATGCAATAGATAAGTTGCGCTGGGAGATTATCGCCAATGAAGATGTGGATGAAATAGAAAGATGTCGCTTAGTTGAGCGGTTATATTCACGATGTGATGAAGAGAATATAATCAATATGGCAAAAATTATTTCAGAAGAATCAGATAGTGATTTAATTAAAATTACAGCGCATAACCTTTCAACCGCCAATTCTGAGGGGAGTTCATGACAAAGGACTCAGGCATCAAGTTTGCAATCGATGCAACTGATGGCGCAAGTAGATACTTGCACGTTAGAGTTACCGTTTCGCCGCCATTTACTGCAAATAAATTAACGCTAAAATTCCCAAGATGGGTTCCTGGATCATACTTTATTAGAGAACCTATGCAATATCTAACTGGAATATCATGCCATCAAAATGAAAAAGATGTTACTTTTGCTCGAAAATCAGTCGATTCTGTTGAGGTAAAAATTAGCGATCAATCAAGCGATTTAGTGGTAAATTACAAAATATTTGGCATTGAATTATCAGTAAGATCAACACATATTGATAGCTCTCATTTACATATGATGCCCCCCTTCACATTCTTACTACCTACTTCGGGAATTGATAAATCACGTATGCAAATGGAACATAAAATTGAGGTTTATTCTCCAACTGAATGGATACCAGCAACTCAATTACAACTTGTAAATAAAGACCTAAATCAAAATTCGATGATAGGTAACAGAGCAAATTTGTTTACCTTTTCAGCACCAGATAGAGACCGCTTACTTGATGGGATAATGGAAATAAATGGCAATGAAAATATCAACTTTGAAGTCGATGGTAGAAACCATGTGCTCAAACTATGGGATAGTGGTGGTTTCCAAACTGAACAAGCTATGGTGGATCGTTTCATAGAAGATATGAAGAAAGTAATCAAAGAATATCACGCACTATTTGGAGTACCTGACTGGGGAGAATATGTCACAGTTTTACAATTAACTGAAAAATCAAGAGGTGGCTTAGAACACTTGAACTCACAGACTTCCATGTTGCCAAGAGTGTGCATGATAGATGGCTTTGTCGATGAATATCGGGACCTAATTAGCCTATTCAGTCATGAATATATGCATCAATGGAATGTTAAGAGATTAAGACCAAAGAATTTCATCCACTATGATTTACAACAAGAAATCCACACCGATTTATTGTGGTGGTTTGAAGGTTGCACTTCTTGGTTAGGTGATATATTGTGTGTGCGCTCAGGTGCATGGTCAGAAGATGACTGGCGAAAAGACATGGAAAGAAAACTATCTAGACATACAATAAGAAACGGTTCCGAGCATGAATCACTTGCAGAATCAAGTCATGATGCATGGATACACCTCTATAGAAGCCATAGCTTCTCGAGAGAAGTACAAATATCATATTATCTTGAAGGAGAGCTGGCCATTTTTTGTGTAGATGCTGAATTAAGAAAGAGATCAAAGGGCAAGCATGGAATTTGTGACCTAATGGTAAAATTATGTGAGAAATATGCACTTGGATACCCGAATACTATTCAAACAGGCGTTGACTACAAAGATATTAGAAAAGAGTTAGTCAACATGACTGGTGGAAGAAATTTAGGAAAATATCT
>VMHT01165441.1_pt1 | contig 20266 bp, 13 predicted proteins | sample 4693611 | NCBI WGS metagenome assembly VMHT01 (sample SAMN12280063, study PRJNA550983) | marine metagenome | isolation source: seawater sampled from same location over 5 years 0.02-0.2 micron viral filtrate | place: USA: collected off the coast of southern California halfway between the port... ...
AACTAATAATAGATATTTAAAATTATTCCCTATACCTAATAGAGATTACACATTACATTTTGAGTATGTTTTAAAATCAACAGCAAATGCACCTGTTAAAAACTCAGCAACTAATCTAATAACAGACATATCAAATGTACCTTACACTAATCCTACTTATGCTTATATAAACCAACCAGGAAGACAATGGATTAGAAGATACGCTTTAGCTTTAGCTAAAGAAATGTTAGGTGGTATTAGAGGTAAATATCAAAGCTTACCAATACCAGGTGAAACAACAACTTTGGACTATGCTAGATTATTACAGGAAGCAGCAAATGAAAAAACAGCATTAATAGAAGAATTAAAAGCATTACTTGAAGAAACTACAAGATTAAAACAACTTGAAAGACAAAATCAAGAAGCACAACAAACACAAGAAACTTTTTATAAGGTCCCTTACCCAATTTATGTAGGATAATGATAGAATTAAAAAACATATTAAATGAAGTATTAAATACTTTTGTAGTTGAATGTGATGTTTTAACGGACAGAAAATTTAATATTACAGATGTATTAGATGAGGTTAGAGCTTTACGAAAAGTAACTATTGTAAATAATATTACACCAGAAGAATATCCCCAAAAGGATAAAGTAGAATTTACAAGATTAAAAATAAAATTTGTAACTAGAGAAAATCCAAAATTGGATTTATCCCAATTTAAAGAAGACATGTTAACTTCTGATTTATCTAAAACAGATTTAAGAATACCTGGTGTAAAATCAGTAAAATTTAAAGAAGAAACTTTAAAAAGACTATAATGGCATTATTTGGAGGATCACGAGACATATCACTTTTTAACACTGTAAGTAAAGAACTTATCAATGATATTATCCAAACAGAAGTTGGATATTATAAATTTGTTCTTGAAAAAACATCTATTAATGTTTATGGTGAGTCTGATGGTAAAATGTTTTATGAACCCGTAAGAATCGCGTGTTTAATAAACAAACAAGATCAAGCTTGGTCGTCTGATGACTTTGGATCTGACATTAATCAATCCATTGATTTTAGATTTTTAAAAGTTAGCTTAAAAGATATAAATTTAGTACCTGAAATAGGAGATATATTATTATTTAAAAATAATTTTTATGAAGTAGACTCAAGAGTTGAAAATCAATTAATATTGGGTAAAGATCCCGATTATGCTATTTCAACGGGTACTGTTGATTTTGGTAGTAGTCATTCAATAATTTTAAATACTCATTTATCAAGAGTAGAAAAATTAAACTTAATACCTTTAAGAGGTGGAAAATATCCATCTACTAATAAAATAACTGACGGAACAGCAAATTTACTAGGATAATATGGCACAAGATAATTCAAATAATTTTCAAAGACCTATTCCTTTAAGAAATAATGAAAAACTTAGGAATAATATTATTAATCCTGATATAACTGACCCAACAAAACCAAGTTTTCCAGTAGAAGGTATAGCACCTAGTAATTTACAACCACAAAAAGCTAGCTCTACTAAAAAACCTATAAATAGAGGTGAAATTACACGTAGAGACGATGATAATATAAATGATATATCTGTAAGCTTACAAGATCATGATGAAGCTATAATGTATTATTTTAATAATGTTATAAAACCATCAGTAGTTACTAATGGAAATAGGGTAAATGTACCATTAATCTATGGTTCTCCTGAAAGATGGAAAGGAGTTCAACGTGATGGGTATTATAGGGATAAAGAAGGTAAAATACAAACACCTCTTATTATGTTTAAGAGAAATAGTGTTGAAAAAAGAAGAGATCTTGGTAATAAAATGGATGCAAATAATCCTCAACTTTACTATGTATTCCAGAGCGCTTATAATAAACGAAATCAGTATGATAATTTTTCAGTATTACAAAGTAGAACTCCTAATAAAGAGTACCATGCTGTTGTAGTACCTGACTTTGTACGATTAAAATATTCGTTTATTATTTGGTGTGACTATGTATCACAAATGAATAAAATAGTAGAAGCAATAAATTATGCTTCAGATTCATATTGGGGTGATGGAGAAAGATTTAAGTTTAACGCAAGAATTGATACTTTTACTAATAGAGTAGAAGTAGCACAAGGTAGTAATAGAATGATAAAAACAGATTTTGGATTAGATCTTCAGGGGTATATAGTACCTGATGCTATGAATAAAGAATTAGCTAAAAAACCTCAAAAATTCTTTAGCAAATCTACTGTTGTATTCAATACAGAAGTAGTAACTACAACAGGTCCATCTAAAACAAGAGAAGAAATTAGAGAAGAAAGAACACACAGAACAGGAAGAGAAATAAAAACAGGATTAGGTTCAGCTACGATTGGTGAAAATAATGATATAGGATAATTTAATATACAATGGCAAAACAAAATAGAAATACATTAAAGAGTTATTTTGAAACAGGAGATATACCTACAGAGGGACAATATGGTGATTTAATTGACTCATTTGCTATATTAGATAGTGATAATACGGGTAGTCTTAATATTTTAGGCAAAATAACAGCTACTCAATTTGAAGGAGATGGTAGTCTTATAACGGGAATAACTGCTTCACAAATTAATATATCAACTACAAACTTAAGTTACTCATCAGGGTCTTTATTAGTAAGTGGTAATTTATATTATACCTCGGGATCTACTGATGTATTATTAGGTATAAGAACAACTGGTTCTATTCTTCCTGGAGATAATAATTTATGGGATATAGGTTCTCCTACAAATTCTTTTAAAGAATTTTTTATTGATAACATTAATACTAGAAATATTAATGGGGCAACTATTGATTTAACTAGTCATATAACAACCTCAGGTGATATAAGTGCAAGTGGTGATATATTAGCTGATAATTATTTGGTTGATGGGCAAATAGCACTTAGTACCGATGATGCTACTTTGACAGGTCATTTATTTGTAAATAATAATACTACTCAAATAGAAATAGGAAAAAGTAATGTAAATACATCAACAGTAATAGAGGGAAATATAACAGCCTCAAATCATATAAGTGCAAGTGGTAATATATTTGCAAATACTTTTACAGGTATATTTAATGGTGCATTAAGTAGTTCAAACCAAATTGCTTCAAACATTTCAGGTGCATTTACAAGTACAAGCGCTTCAATAAGCACAAGATTAGAAACAGCAGAATCAGAATTAGGAAACACATTAATAAGTTCTTCAAACCAAATAGCTGCAGACATATCAGGTTCATGGCAATCAAATTATTTTAATACTTTATCTAGACCAACAATTTCAGGTTCGTGGCAATCACAATATTTTAATACTTTATCTGCAGCAACAATTTCGGGCTCATTTACATCACAAGGTTTTGCCAATTTATCAGCAGCATCAATTTCAGGCTCATTTTTATTAAATACTACTGATACTTTAGATGGAAGTTTAAATGTAACTCAAAATATTACAGCAAGTAATATAAGTGCTAGTGGAAATTTAATAGCAAATAAACTAATAATGGACGGTGGTGGTACCACTACACCATCAATTACTTTTAGAGGAGATTCAGACACAGGAATTTTATCACCAAGTGCAAATGCAATAATTATAAATGCAGGTGGTAGTACTGGTGAAATAGCAATCCAAGACAGTAAAGTTACAATACAATCTCCTACTCAAGGTGGAGTAAGTCTTGATATAAGAGGCCACATAACAGCATCAGGAAATATAAGTGCAAGTGGGGATATTACTGGTAATAGAGTTAGAACTAATGGGTATTATTTAGGGGGTGCAGATGGAGACAAATATCTTGCAAGAGAACAAAATGGTATAGCAACTATAGCAATCACTGACGGAGGAATTACAAACCTATTACTAGGTACCCCAGTAACAGCATCAGGTGATATAAGTGCAAGTGGAACTATAACAGCAAATACTTTTACAGGTATATTTAATGGGGCATTAAGTAGTTCAAACCAAATAGCTTCTAATATTTCAGGTGCATTTACTTTAACTAGTGCTTCTTTATCTTCTAGTGTAGCTACAAATTTAAGTAATATAAATACTAATACAAGTAATATAAGTACTTTAAATAGTTCAGGTTTACTAAGTGGTTCAACTCAAATAGCTTTAAACATTTCAGGAGCTTTTACAAATACAAGTGCCTCTTTATCTTCTAGTGTAGCTACAAATTTAAATAGTATAAATACATTAAATAGTGCGGGATTATTAAGTAGTTCAAATCAAATTGCCTCTAATATTTCAGGTGCTTTTATAGGTACAAGTGCTTCTATAGCTTCAGATGTAGCTACTAATTCTAATAATATAACTACAAATGTATTAGCAATAGAAATTTTAAATAGTTCAGGTTTACTAAGTGGTTCTGCTCAAATAGCTTCAAATATCTCAGGAGCCTTTACAAACACAAGTGCATCGATAGCTTTAGACATAGTAAATAATGCAGCTAACACTTTTAAATCAACAGGACAAAGAAATGGCGATTCAGGAATAACAGGTTCTTTACATTTAACAGGTTCAACTGATGTGCCTGCAACCTTAAAAATAGACGGAACAGTTGGTATAGGAGTAGCAGCACCTACTACTAATAATGTAATGATGCATATTAAAAGTAACTTAACAGCTTCAAGTGCTCAGAGCCCTACAATAATAATTGAAGGGGGAGACGGCGGTGATAATGCATCTATACAATTAAAAAATGGTGATATTAATTGGGAATTACAAACTATAGGAGGGGGATACAGTGATTCTTTCTTAATAAGAGACACAAGTACTACTAACTACCCATTTGCAATAGACCCCTCAGCAGCAGGAACCGGAACCCATCCTTTATTGTATTTAGAAAATAATAAAGTAAGTATCTTAGGACATATAAATGCTAACCCAGATGCTAATTTATTAGTGTCAGGTAATTTATTTATTTCTGGCCCTAAAGGTCACATAACAGCCTCAGGTAATATAAGTTCAAGTGGGACTATAACAGCAAATACTTTTACAGGTACATTTAATGGTGCATTAAGCAGTTCAACTCAAATAGCGGCTAATATTTCGGGTGCTTTTACAAGTGTAAGTGCTTCATTAGCAAGTTCTTCGTTAGCAAACTTTTTACTAAATACAACAGATACACTTACAGGAGACTTAACAGTAACAAACGATATAACAAGTAGTAAATTATTAATACAAAAAACATCTGGAGAAGGTACTCCTCAAGCAGGAACTTCAGATGTAGCTATTTTCCAAAATAACACATCAGGGCAAGACGCATCAATTGCAATTATAGCAGCAGATGAAAAAAAGTCACAAATACATTTTGGAAGATATGATGATATAGATGCGGGAAGTATAAAATATTTCCATTCTTCATCTGCAGCTGCTAGTGGTATTAATTTAAAAAACACATTACAATTTAAAATTGATGGTACATCAAATGTAATAGGTTTTGCAAAAGACACAGGTAATAGAGGTATGATAGGGGTAGGTATTGCTGGTCGAACACCAACAGATTTTTTCCACGCACAAGGAGCCTTATCAGATGGTGGACTTACTATTAGTAGTTCAAATTCAGCTAAAATACTTCTTAAAGGAACAAACGTAAGAACAACTATAGACAGATCGAATACAGCAAAAGATAATATTATAGAGTTTAACACAGCAGAAGTTACTAAATGGACATTAGGTAATATTAAAGAAGAAAATGATAACCTTTACATTTATAGTGGTGGTTCTTCTGTTAATAAACATGTATCTTTTATATCATCAAGCTCAACAATTTTCCACACAGATATAACTGCTTCTAATGTAAGTGCAAGTGGAAATTTAATAACAAACCAAATAACAGCAGCTGTAGGTACATTTGGTACTAGTACTACTGTTATAAATGATAATATTAGTTCAAGTGGAACATTAAGTTCAAGTGGAATATTTGTAGCAGGTAATATTTCAGCAATATCAATGTCCGGAAATGGTTCAGGACTAACAGGTGTAGTTGGACAACCATCTGAAGGAACATATTCAAGTTCTTTACAAACACTAGGAAATATAACAGCCTCAGGTAATATAAGTGGGGGCGTTAATTCAAAAATAACAATTGGACACACATTAACAGCACATACGGGTTCATTCCAATATATAAAATCTACTACAGGTTCTTTTTCACATTTAATAGGAGGTAGCCCTATAACATTTGGTGGTAGTGATCCTCTTAAAATAGAAACCGATCTTAATATAGGTGTAGCATCAGGTGGGGGTGATGCTAAATTACTTACTGCTAATGATGTACCAATTATAGAACCAATAGTAAACGGTACTTTTACAGTAGGGGTTCAAGGATCAGGAAGAACTCAATTTGGTGGAGCACATGAAGTAGAATTATACAGTCAAGGTGCTACTAAAATATACAGCACTAAGTCAGATAATAATCAGATAGGATCCTACATGTTGATGGGTAGTGGTAGTCTTCCTGGTGGTAATAATGTAGCAAACACAGACACAAATACTATAAGATTTGGTTTTAGTGGTAGTAGTCACCCCGGTTTAGGAGATTTTTATGGAGGAACAGACTCAATAGTATTTAATACTCCTGCTGGTCATATAACAGCCTCAGGAAATATAAGTGCAAGTGGAAATTTAATAGTAAATCAAATTACTGCTTCTAATATTGGTGGAACAAATATAAATTTCCAAGGAAATACAACTTTTAATAATGATATTAATTTAGGAAGTTTACAAATTTTAAATTCTAATGATGCAAATCTTTTATCACCAAATCCAACATCATTCACAATAGGTCAATCTGATCTTTCATTAACAATAGACTCTAATATAACAGCTTCGGGTAATATTTCAGGAAGTGCTACTTCAACCTTAAGTGTAGGGGGAGCAGCTACATTTGGAACAAATACAGTAGTAATAAATGGAACAGCAGGTCACATAACAGCTTCGGGTAATATAACTGCAAGTAAAGTATTAGCAAATACATTAAACACAGGTCAAGGTGATTATGAGTTATACAATATGAATCAAAATGTTACCACAACATCTGAAGTATTGTTTAGTGTTGTAAGTGCTAGTTTAGATTTAGTAGTTAATAGAAATGCAATAATAGGAAACCAAGAATCAGATTTCCATACTTTTACAGGTAATATAACAGCCTCAAATAATATAAGCTCAAGTGGAAATATAACAGCCATTACTGCATCTATACAACATTTAGATGGTCCTGAAGGGGGAGAAATTTCTTTCTTTGGGGGTAATCCAACTCTTAAAGGAGAAGATGGAGCCCAAATAACACTATCAGATGAAGCTACAATTTCTGGAGGTATTAATACATTAAGAGTTGGTACTATTGTAAATGTAAATACAACCCATGTAACAGCCTCAGGTAATATAAGCGCAAGTCATGCATCAACAGCATCATTTGGGTCTATGAATTTAACAAATTTACCAACAAATAAACCAACAATAACAGGATCTTTATGGTTATCAGGAAGTGCGGGACAAGGATCTAAATTCTTAGTAGTATTTACAGGATAATTATATTTATAACAAAACAAAAATATGGCACAAGCAGATAAATCAATAATTTTAAGTAAATTTGAAGCAGGAGATAGACCTACAGACCAAGATTTTTTATCTTTATTTGACTCAATATTATTTTTAAATAATTCGGGTGTACATGCTAACGGTTCAAATACAAATTCAACCAGTATAGAAGGTAATTTTAAAATAGAAGGAAATTTAGAAATAGGAGGTACATCAACTTTAGAATTAGGTAATAAATTATCAATAGGAAACACAGCAGAAACTGTAACATCTACCCTCCATACTTATTCTAGTCATGCATCTGATCCAGTAGTTTTTATTTCAGGTTCTAACACAGATTTAATGATTCATGGTGTAAGTGGAAATACTACTTCATCTATAAAACTAACAGAATCAACTCATGGAAGTGGTTCTGCTGTATTTGGAACTCACACAGGAAAAGCATTTATAGGAGTAGGAGAAAGCACAAATATTCGTGAATTTTTCCATATGACTTCTTCTAATAATGGTCCTTTTTCTACATTTTCAGGTAGTCTTGCTGTAGGAACAGATACTAATCACGAAGATTTTATTTTAGAGGCAGCGGGAGATGTACGAGTATCAGCATTTGATCTTACAAATGATCAAACTTTTTCTGCTTTAGCAGCAAGATCTAATCATTTGTCTCTTCAAACATCTAGAGATGTTGATGATTTAATTTTCAAAGGTGGTGCTTCTACAACAGAATATGTAAGAATTGAAGGAGACACTGGTAATGTTGGTATAGGAACTAATGCACCAACTGCAAAACTTCATGTTAAAGATGGATTAACTGTCTTAGAAAGATCAGATGGTGTTTTTCCTCAATTAGAATTTGATGATGGAACAGACAAATTAAAAATGGGTTTTTCTACTGTTTCTTTTTTCTTTAAAAGAAATGATAATGTAGGTAAGTTTAAATTTAGAAGAAATGATAACACAGATGTTGTTACAATTGACATGGAAAATGAAAGATTAGGTGTTGGAGAAGATTCACCTAGTGAAACATTACATGTTAAAGATGATGCTGATAATTTTATACAATTAGAAACAACAAAAACAGATGGCCTTGCTCAAATAAAAATCCTTAATGATGCACGTCAATATGAAATAGGTATACAATCAGATGATACCTTTAAAATAGGAGATGCGACATCAGCTACAGTTCCTTTTAGAATAGATGCAGCAACACCATCTAATACTTTAATTTTAGAAAGTTCTGGTAAAGTAGGTATTGGAACTACTAGTCCAGGAACAGAACTAGAAGTAATGGGAGATATAGCGGTTAGAAATGCAGCTGACACCGCAAACAACATATTACTTAATAATACAGATTCTATTGCAACATCACCACACATTCAATTTAGTGGATCTGCCCAATTATCAGCACAAGATGGATTCTTTATTAATATAGATAGTAATGCTAACACTTCAAATGCTAAATTTGTTATAAAAACAAACACAGATGTTTCATCATCAAATGATGAATTATTTAGAGTAAACGAAGCAGGCCAAGTGTCAGCTTCAAAAGGTTTTATAGGAGATGGTTCAGGATTAACAGGAATAACAGGTGGACAACTTACAGGCTTTGTTACTAATCCAGCAGACAATCGTGTTTTAACCTCTAATGCAGCAGGTGATGCAGTTATAGGAGAAGGAAGTTTAAATTTTGATGGTACTAATTTAGGTGTAGGAACAGATTCACCTGAAGCAACAACACACATAGTAGGAGTTGGTGATGGTTCAAGTCCATTTTTATTAATGGAAGGAGGAGGAGCTGTAGCGGAACAAGATGCTTTAATATTAAGAGATCTAGGAATAGCAGACGAAAATAAAAATAATATAAAATTTCAATTAACAGCTGATGAACATACTATTGCACAAATTCAAGCAATAAATCAAGGTTTAGATGCAGCTAATGGTGGAGATTTACATTTATTTACTTACAGTGATCAATTAGCTACAGCAAATACAAATCAATTATATTTAGCAAATAGTGGTAAAATAGGTATAGGAACAAATATACCAGGAGAAAAATTATCATTAGTAGGAAATTTTGCAATTAGAAATGATGCTGATAATGCAGATATAATAACATTTAAAAATACTGACACTCCAAGTACAACATCAGATGTTTTATTTAAGGGTGGTGCAGTTATATCTGCAGAAAATGGTTTAACTATAGGATTAAATAAAAGTGGTGGAACTGATCGTTTTAATATATCCACAGGAGATCCAAATGATGGTGGAGAAGGTACTAGTAATACAACTCAAATAGCTTCATTTGGAACAGGTAGTGTAGGTAGTGTATTATCAATGTATGGAGGCGTACAAAATAATAAACCAGCCCAAATTCAATTTAACTTAGATACTGGTGGTTTAAATAATAGTGGTAGTGACGATGGAGCAAGAATTAAATATTCCACAGTAGATAGTCAAGGAGGTTTCTATGATTCTAGTAATATAGACTTTTTAGTTTTTGAAAAATTAGATAGTAATAATGATAATAACCCAGATGGAGGTATTTTATTTACTAATTCAGCACTTGGTGCTACTGGAGATAAAGCTGAAAAAATAGCTATGGCTATTAGAGGTGATGGTAAAATTGGTATAGGAACAGTTGCCCCAAAAGTAGACCTTCATATTAACCACAATGCTACTAATGATGCAATTTTATTATTAGAATCTGATGGTTCTAGTAATGATTCAATAGTAGCCCTAAGACAAACTACAACAGCATACCCCGGTACAGCTGGAGCTTCTGGTACAGGTGTAGATTTAGTTTATGATGGGGGAGATGATAAGTTCTATATAAAAGGATACACTAATACATTAGGATTTGTGGGTAATTCAGTTTCAATAAAACCTACAACACCATCAGACACTTTAGTTTTAGATGAAAATGGTCGTGTTGGTATAGGAACAGATTCACCAACAAGCGCCTTACATGTAACTTCTTCAGATGTTCAATTAGCTTTATTCCAGTCATCTACAGATAATCAACAAGCATTTATAAAAATAGACAGTTCTAATGCGGATACAGACACACACTCATACGTTTATTTTAATGAAGCAGGTAGTGGAAAAGGAGCAGTTGGTTATCGTGCAGACACAGATACTATTGCCTTAGTATATGATAATGGTATTGCTTCTACTAACGGAATCAATATAAATAGTAATGGTAAAGTTGGTATAGGAACTCAGGATCCAACTGCTGCCTTACATATAAAAGAAGCAGCAGCAACTACAGGAACAACAAATATGCTTGTATTAGATGGGTTTAATTCATCAGATATTACCGCTACCGCAAGAGCAATAGCATTAGAATTTAGAGGTGGAGACGCAAACAGTGATGCATCTGGTTCTATACGATTAGCTTATGTTAATGATACTGATTTTGGAGACGATGATGAAGGAGCAGGTAATTTAATATTTTCTACTACAAATGCCAACGTCGCGTCTGATAAAATGATTATCACAGGACATGGTAGATTTGGTTTTATGACTACAAACCCAGAAGCAACTATGCATGTAGTAGGGGATGGTAATAATAATTACCCAATGATGTTAATTGAAGGAGGAGGAGGTATAGCTGAACAAGATACCTTAATTTTAAGAGATTTAGGAACAGGAAATGGAAATTTAAATAATGTAATATTCCAAGCAACATCAGACGAACATAACATTGCACAGATTCAAGTAGAAACCAAATCACAAGATGCAGCTGCAGGTGGAACTATGCAATTATTTACATACAGTGATGATGCAGGAACTAAAAATGACAAACAATTATTCTTAAACAATGATGGTAAAGTTGGTATAGGAACATCTACCCCGAGTGAACTACTTGAAGTTAAAGACAGCTTAGATGGTGATGATGTAGCTATTCAAATTACAAATTCAAGTGATGATGAGTCTACAAGTACAAGACCATCATCAGCTCTTAAATTATCGGCCGCAAGTAATAATTTCCACCTTAGATGTCATGGTGCACCAACAGATGTAGAAGCACACCACGCTCTTGAAATAGGTAGTTCAGCAAATGGTGCTTACGTATCACTTACGTTAGATAGTAGTGCGGAACGAGCTCGTTTTGCTAACACTGGTGATTTACTAATAGGAACAGGTTCATTAGGAGAAGCAACTCCATTAGAATCTACTACAAATGGTGCTCAACCTAGATTAACAATAAAATCAGTACATGAAGGTTCTACCACAGATGGAGACACAGGAGGAGGAATCAGATTATATGATAATGACACTGATGACTATTGGGATAATGCTATGATTGACGGAAGATTATATTGGTCACATAATGATGATCCTAGCACTACCGCAGATAATCAATTTTATGCTATAGATGATTCATCAGAACAAGAAATAGCATTTACAGGACAACACCCATGTAGACCAACAACAGGAGAACCTACAGATTATAAGGATAAAGTAGGATACATAGTAGTAGCAGACGGAACTTATAATAATGGTTTCTTTTCTGATGGTGTAGACAGTAAATCATCACCTACTATAAATGAAGCTTTACCACATATAAAATTAAGTACTAAAGAAAAAGAAAAATCAGCATTCGGAGTAATTTCAAATGCAGAAGATTTAAATGATGTTAATTCTTCAGTTGGTAAAGATGAAAAAAGCTCAAAACCATATAGAGAACGAACAAATGGTAAAATAGTTAGTTTCCTTAGATATGAAGAAGGAGATGAAAGAATATGGGTAAATTCACTTGGTGAAGGTGCTGTAATGGTTTCAAATATAAATGGTAATTTAGAAAACGGAGATTACATTACAACATCTGCAATAGAAGGATTAGGAATGAAACAAGATGATGATTTACTACACAATTACACAGTAGCTAAAATTACACAAGATTGTGATTTTTCTTCAAACACAACAGACGTTACACATGATGGACAAACTTATAAAATGAAATTAGTAGGTTGTACCTATCATTGTGGATAGCAAAGTAAAAACTTATTAGTTTTTATTTAAGCCCCCTATAATTTTTTCATATTTATAAATAAAACATTATGGCAGCAGGCAGATACAGCTTCGTTATAGAACAAGGAGCAACCACAGACTTTGAAATAGTATGGAGAGATGGTGATGGAAATAGAGTCGATCTAACAAATTACCAAGCTCGAATGCAAATTAGATCAGGTTTTGGTTCAGACAGCACTTTATATGCATCTTTATCATCTTCTTTAGATTCTGATGGCACCGGTTTAAATTTTTCGGGGTCAAATGGAACTAATCCACTTTCTTCAGGTAGTATAGGAGTATTTATATCCGCAGCTTCTTCATCAGCTTTTGATTTTAATGAAGCTAAATATGATTTAGAAGTAGTAAGTGGTAGTTATGTTACCAGGTTAATAGAAGGAAAAATAAAGCTTAATAAAGAGGTAACAGTTTAATAATTAATATGGCTACTAACCTAAATATTTCCACTAATACTACGGAAGTATCCTCTAGGGATAATTCTATAACAATTACTGACAATAATACAGGAAATATAGTAAATATATCTCAACAAACTCCTATAGTAACTATATCAGCAGCTGGTATTGCGGGTGGTAGAGATTTTTTAGGAGATAACGTAAGTTTCCAGCATATAACCGCGTCAGGAGAAATAAGCGCTAGTGGTATTGTTTATGGAAGTCAAATTAGTATAGGCGGTGGAATTTTTACTTCAGCTTCACTAGCAGCTGCAGAAGCAAGTGGGGATAATTTAGGAAACCATACAGCCACTCAAGACATAAATTTAGGCGGAAATAATATTTTTGGTATATTAAATATTACAGCCTCAGGTAATATAAGTGCAAGTGGAACAATAACAGCAAGCAGTATAACTGCAGTATCAGGTGCTTTTAGTTATTTAGAAGGTAACAGTCCACTTACATTACGTCTTGTTGATTTTGATTCAGATACAAATTTAGGTGTAAAAAATGAAGGGGGTGATGCCCGATTACTTACTGCTAATGATGTACCAATTATAGACCCAATAGTACTAGGTACTTTCACAGCAGGAATTCAGGCCTCAGGAAGAACTCAATTTGGTGGAGCACACGAAGTAGAATTATACAGTCAAGGTGCTACTAAAATATATAATGTAAGTGGTAGTGAATCTAATGTAATAGGATCTTATATATTGATGGGTAGTGGTAGTCTTCCTGGTGGTAATAATATAGCAAATACAGATCCACACACTATAAGATTTGGTTTTAGTGGTAGTAAGCACCCAACATTAGGAGATTTTTATGGGGGGACAGATACTATAATTTTTGATACATCTAAAGGTCATATAACAGCCTCAGGTAATATAAGTGCAAGTGGAAATATAGTTGCAAATAATTTTATTGCAACTGGTGATAATATATTAGAATTTCAAAGTCCTGCAAATCCAGTTATTTTAAGAGCAATAGTAAATGGTATAGAAACATATCAATTTGGGGATAGTACTACACCTAATGCCACACTTATCGCAGGATCAAATATAAATTTATCTGCACCAACAACAGCCTCAATTATAAGTGCAAGTGGAACAATAGTAGGTTCAAATTTAAGTGGAACAAATACAGGAGATCAAGATTTATCTGGTTTTGCAACAACAGGTAGTAATATAACATTTGCAAATGTAACATCTTCGGGTAATATAAGTTCAAGTAGAAATATAATAGGAAACCAAATTACTGCTTCTGATGCAACTATAACAAATATTTTAACAGTTAAACATTTAAAAGCTACTACTGTAAGTACATTATCTATAACATCTTCAATAGTAACTTCTTCAATAATATTTTCAAGTGGTTCAACCAAATTTGGGGATGAAATTTTAGATACACATACATTTATAGGTAATATAACAGCCTCGGGTAATGTAAAATTAAATGAATTTTTAAAACTAAATGTAAATAATAAATTTATTCAAGGTAAAAAAACCGGAGGAACTACACATAATATTTTAGGAATAAACGACAGTGATGTTGTACAAGTATCTAACGAAAATACCCCTACAGAAATAAATGGTTCAAGTATAACTTTATCTGCACCTATAACATCATCAATTATAAGTGCAAGTAAAAATATAATAGGATCTACAGGTTCATTTTCTAAAACAGTTATAACATTAAAATCAGGAACTGAAGATTCACCTTTTTTAATAAAAATAGCAAATAGTAATGGTCAAGATGAAAAACTACAAATGACAAAAGATGGTGTTTTAAGATTTGGGTCATTAAATACTTTACCTACAGCAATAACTGGGGGGTTAGTATATTCTTCTTCAGCTTTTTACATGGGTCTTTAAAATAAATATATGTATAATAAATAATAAAAAAATACAACAATGGCAGAATGGAAAAAGGTCATAGTCTCGGGATCAAATGCCGAGCTTAATCAAATAACAGCATCATCAATTAATTCAACTTTTGTTGGAAACGGTGCAGGCATAACTGACTTAGCAGCTGCAGCTGTAACAACAGCTGGAGCCTTAATGGATTCAGAGGTAACTTCCTTAGCTTTAATTAAAGGATTAACCGCAGCAACTATATCTGGTTCTCTTTCAGCTACTTCAGTAGCGTCAGCTGGTGCATTAATGGATTCAGAAGTAACTTCTTTGGCATTAATTAAAAGCATAACAGCTGCAACAATTTCAGGTTCATTTACTTCTTTAAGCTCATCAGTCGCAAGTGATGTTGCAACTAACACTGCTAAAGTAACAGCAAACACATCAAATGTAACTTCAGCAGGTGCATTGATGGATTCAGAGGTAACATCTTTAGCATTAATTAAAGGATTAACGGCCGCAACTATTTCAGGTTCTATTTCTGCTACTTCAGTAGCGGCAGCAGGTGCATTAATGGATTCAGAACTTACTGATTTAGCATCAGTAAAAGCAATTGACCAAGGATTAGCTACAGGTGATAATGTAGAGTTTGCAAACCTTTCAGCAACAGGTGATGTTACATTAGGTAATGCTATATCAGATGATATTAATATTTCAGGTAATGTAACAGCCTCAGGAGATATAAGTGCAAGTGGAACTATTACAGCAAAAACATTAACTGCAGATTTATTAGTTAGTCATACAGGAGATGCAAACACAGGATTACAATTTGGTTCAGACACAGTATCTATTGAAGCTAATAATGTAGTTGTAGCAGGATTTAAATCCTTAGAAATAGAATTAAATTTACCTGTAACAGCTTCAAGTAATATAAGTTCAAGTGGTTATATTAGTGCATCTGTTTTTGTTGGTGATGGTTCCCAGTTAACTGGTGTAGCAGCAGATTCTTTTGACATTGATGCTTTAAATGAATTATCCGATGTTCCTAAGGCTACCCAAGATGAATATATAATTTCAGATAATGGTACAGAAAAAAGAATAAGTCATGCTAATGTTAGTTTAGGTGTAGTAAGAACAGCAGCAACCACAATATCAGGTGCTATTTCAGCTACTTCAGTAGCATCAGCAGGCGCTTTAATGGATTCGGAAGTAACATCTCTTGCATTAATTAAAGGATTAACTGCAGCAACAATTTCAGGTTCCATCTCAGCTACTTCAGTAGCAGCAGCAGGTGCATTGATGGATTCAGAATTAACTGATTTAGCATCGGTAAAAGCAATTAATCAATCTTTAGTCACGACAGCAGATGTTACATTTGGTGCTATAGAAGTAACAGGTAATGCTACTTTTGGGAATGGTACAACTGACTTACATACTTTTACAGGTAATATAACAGCCTCAAATAATATAAGCGCAAGTAATACTATTACAGCTAAACTGTTTAAAGGAAATGGTGGATTATTAACTAATGTAAATGTTTCTGACATAGGTGAAACAATTTCAGGTTCGTTTACTTCTTTAAGCTCATCAATCGCAAGTGATGTTGCAACTAACACAGCAAAATTAACTGCAAATACCTCAAACGTAACTAGTGCGGGTGCATTAATGGATTCGGAAGTAACATCTCTTGCTTTAATTAAAAGTATAACTGCAGCAACTATATCTGGTTCGTCAACTTCTTTAAGCTCGTCAGTAGCTTCAGATGTAGCAACTAACACAGCTAAGTTAACTGCAAACACCTCAAACGTAACTAGTGCGGGTGCCTTGATGGATTCAGAACTTACTGATTTAGCAGCAGTAAAAGCAATTGATCAAGGATTAGCTACAAGTGATAATGTAACTTTTGCTAATGTAACAGCTACTGGAAATTTAGAAGTTCAAGGTACTGTAACAACTCTTAACACTGCAAATTTAAATGTTGAAGATCAATTTATATTACTTAATTCAGGATCAAATTCAAAAGATGTAGGTATTGTATTTGGTGGTACAAGCGGTACAAATCAAAGAGGTAAAGCATTAGTATGGGATTATAATTACAATGGTAATGATGGTAGGTTAGGAATTTCATCAACAGATGTACTTCACACTAATACAAGTGCTATAGATTTTAGTGGTACTAATGGATATTATGTAGCAGGTGTATATTTAGGAAGTGAGTCAGATGCAGAAACAGCAAAAGCTGATCATCCAGGTAATATTAGAGTTGAATCAAGTGAAATTTATATTTATGTTTAATGAATAAATGTTTAAAAAATTAATAAATAAGGTTATGTTTAAGTATAATAAAATAAATATAAAAGAACAAAAAAAAGAAGAAGTTAAACAAAAAAAGGAATTATTAAATATTCCAAAAGACCAAATATCGCTATCATTGTCGAAAGACGAGATAGCGATTTTACTTCAATCAATAAAAAATTCAAACTTCAGTGGCTCTGTATTAGATCTTTTGTACAATCTTGTACATAAACTACAAACAGGTTATAACAAAATAAAATAAATAAGTTATGTACACACCAGAAGAATGGAATGTTATACGTCAAGGTCTTGACTTAGTAACAATTACAGGAAATAATGCTAAAGCTTTAGCTTCATTACAAGTTAAAGTAGAAAAAAACTTACAAAAGGCTGCAGTTAAAAAAGAAAAAGATTTACAAAAATTATTAAAATCAGAAGAAAAAAAGCTTAAGAAATAATTTTTTTTATATATTTATAATAAATTATTGGCCTCCATGAGGAAGTGGGCTCATATTGAGTAACCAACCATAATAAAATAAAAGTATGCCTAATTGGAAAAAAGTCGCAGTAAGCGGCTCAAATGTTCATTTTAATCAAGTCTCTTCATCTGGAGACTTTAACCTAAAAGATGGTATTATTAGTTATCAAACAAATACCTCTATAGACACAGGTACAGAAACAGTAGCAACCTTAGACTCATCATATAAAGCTGGTTTTTTTGATTATTTAGCTACAAGTGGAAGTAATCTTAGAGCAGGAACTATTACTATAATATCTGATGGTTCAGGTAATACTCAAATGGCCGAAAATTCTACACAAGATATAGGAGATACTGAAACTTGTAAGTTTTCATCTTCTTTTGCAAGTAGTGCTGTAACATTATCCGCAGTTGTTGGTTCGGATAGTTGGTCTATAAAGACCATAGTAAGAGGAATTTAATATGGGATTTCATAGAGGACCTAAAATAGTAACGGATGGATTGATTTTTGCTGTTGATGCTGGATCGAAAAGATCTTACCCAGGTAGCGGTACTGATGTAAAAGATATTGCTGGCAATCATCCGGGCGGCACTTTATCGGGTGGAACGACTATTATAGATAATAATTACTTTCATTTTGATGGTAGCGATGATTCATTAGCATTTGCAACTAATGATGTATTTGAATTAGGTACTACATCTTTTACTATGGAAGCATGGGCACGTCTAAATGATAATACAGGAACTAGTAATTTTAATGCTATAATAGGAGGCGGTAATCCTTTATGTGATGGATGTAATGGAGGATATTTTCTATTTTACAATGGAACAGATGCTGTATCTATCAATCTTAGATTTGATGACTCCGGCCTAGGTAATTTAGATTCACTTACTTATAATAATGGTACAACTTTCGAAGACGGAATTATTCATCATGTTGTAGGATTAAGGGACGGGACTAATACTAAAATATATTTAGATGGAGCATTAGTAGCAACAGGTACAGATAATTCTCCTAATGTAAATGATATTAGTACTTTTTATATTAGTGGGTGGAGTGCTTATAGAGGAGATATGGATGTCGGTCTAGCTAGATTATATAATAAACCTCTAACAGCTGATGAAGTTTTACAAAATTATAACGCACAAAAATCAAGATTTATATAATGTTTACAGGACCTAAAATATTTAATGAATATGATTTTTCAGATATGTTATGGTATATAGATACATCAAATCCAAACTGTTGGGACGGCTCAGCCATTTCTTCTAATACAAAATTTTACAATTTAGCACAACCAAATGGATCAGAACATTTATATCCTTATAGTACAGATTTCGCAACAGAAGACTATTATGAATTAAGCAAATCTTATATTGAAAGAAAATATGCATCGAACGGTACAGAAAATACTAATTTTAGATCTAATATAAATAAAACATTTTTTACATCTGCAACAACAGGTGCGGTATCTGGCCTTGTATTCGTAAAAGGTGAGCTAGGAGCAGGTAATCAAGGGTCTCAAAATATTTATTTAGGAGGAATAACAGGTAGGATGTCTTTTTCATTAGCTAGTGGCGGAACTAATCATTGGGGCGGAGTTTTAGTATATAATAATGGAGGTACTGGAGGTTTAGCACATAGAACATATAGCACAGGTAAATTACTAAATGGAAATTGGCGTTCATTAGGATATACAGCAGTTGCTTCGGGTGGAGATACATTAACTATAACCTTATTTCATGATGGTATTCAAGTATCCCAAGGACAATATTCAATAGCAGATTCAGATGGTAGTAGATTACCTCATGGTGATGTAGTAACTAATATGGGAGGCTGGAGTTCTGGATATGGAGAATTTTCTGGAAAATATAATAATTGGATGTATTTTAACACCGAGTTAGATGCGACCGATTTTAGACAATTACATAACGCATTTAAACCTAAATTCAATGGATTATAATATAACATGTACAACGTGTGGATTTCCATCTATGATTAGTGGATCATTCGTTTCAGGGTCAAATACATATAATGGAATAACTTGTTCACATAAAGAATGTTCTGTATATTATGTACTCATAACAGATTAACAAAAGAATACTATGGCAACATCAGGAGGACCTAACACAATAACAGATGGATTGGTATTAGCTTTAGATGCAGCATCGCCTAAATCTTATCCAGGCAGTGGAACTACTTGGAATGATTTAACTCCAAATTCCTTAAATGCTACTTTACATAATAGTCCTACATTTTCTACTGATAATCATGGTACTATTGTTTTCGATGGAGATAATGATTATGGTGAGATACCTTCATCTCCTCTAACAGCAATTACTGTTTTTTCTTTTGAATTATGGATTTATCGTACAGGGATTGCAACAACTACAGCTCCATATGATAGAATATTCCAAAAAGAAGGGGGAGTAAGTGGCTATCCAGCATGGGGGTGGCAAATAGGAGAATCTGTAAGTGCAGCCCCTGATTTTAGGTCTGCATATGGCGACGGAACCACGATAAATAATTCAATTAGTTTTAATCAAAATATAGAGTTAAACGAATGGAATTGTTTAGCAACTACTTTAGATTCAAACTTACTAGCAAGTAATTATATTAATGGAGTTTTA
>VMHT01023216.1_pt1 | contig 20265 bp, 22 predicted proteins | sample 4693611 | NCBI WGS metagenome assembly VMHT01 (sample SAMN12280063, study PRJNA550983) | marine metagenome | isolation source: seawater sampled from same location over 5 years 0.02-0.2 micron viral filtrate | place: USA: collected off the coast of southern California halfway between the port... ...
AAAAGAGAGTAGTAAAGGGCTGCTCTTAGTCCCCATCCCCAGCGGGTTCCGGACCGTTCCGGACCGTTCCGAGAAAGTTCCGAGAAATTTCCTGGAACTCTCTGGAACGTCTAATGACTCATATTGGAAACAAATATTGGTACCCTACTGGTGTCATTAGAAGAATCCATGAAATGACTCATGTTTAAAAACGAGTCATCAGAAACATTCGGAAACATTCAGAAACGAGTCATTGAAAAAATTATAGGCACTCGTTGGCAGGACTAGGTGGCCTAGCAGGACGTTGGTCGTTGACTACCCTTGCGCCCCCCGGGTTCGATTCCTGGGTAGTCCAGCAGTCGGTTGTATACTTCCAACGGTGTTGGGATGGTATACAGCTGTACTGATGTTTATGTTAAAATAAGAACCTATGAAATAAGTGTTAATATGGGTTGGTTTAAATACGGTGTAAAACAAGGTCGTGCACAACCTGGTGTGAAAGCGGTGCCCAAAAAGACCACACCGGGGGCGAAAGTAGCGTATGCTGGTCACCGTGCTGGTCAGGCTGTTGGGAGCGGTATCAGTAGAGGCTTTACTGGTGGTGCTGTCCTTCTTGGTCATGGTGTGAACAAGGGTTACTATGGTACACAGGCCGCAATACGGAATGTGAACAAACATTCTTTAGCCATGCACAGACGTATGACTCCTGGTTTACAGTACGCTAATAGGAAAGCAAAAGCTGCTCGTGCAAGAATAAGATCTGGAGTAAAGTCCGGTCGTCGTAGAGTTCAACGGTACCGTGATAATCGAAGCAATAAGAAAAAGAAGAAGAGGGCAAGACAGCAAGAATATGTGCGAGACGAAGCGCTAAAGACACTAGGTCTTTTTGACGCCTACCAGAATTTGGGTAAGGTAAACACTAAACCTTATCCTCAAACTGGGTTCACTCAAGTATTCATGGATCAAAATTTTGACTTTGGACAGGAGCTAAATCGACAAAGAGATCGGTTGAGAGCCGCACCACCTAACGCACTTCGCCTTACGTATGGTTAGATATAATTATTTTTATGAATAATTAAGAATGAGTAGGATGATTATGATACGCTGCTTTGCAGTCACCGTCTTTGCACCTGGGACAAGTTCTACAACGCACATAAAATCCTTGATAATGAGGTTTCCACTCCTGTCCATGCACATGAAGCTTTGGGTCAAACAACTGGAACGCCCAATCGGTGTACCCTTCCATAGCACCTAGAAAAACTTGACCTCTGTACAAGTGGATGTCGTAGATGTTCTTCTCCGTAGTGGTCCCCTTCATGTTCTCAGCCCAACAATCCATATGATGCCACACGTATTCGCCACAGCATAAGTAGGCTCTGCAAGTACGGCAACGATGATGTTCAAGCACATCATCGAACATGTGATCCCAGGGAGAAGTAATGTCCACATCGGCAAATTTCGGGATAAAGTTTCGCCATGGGCGGGTGAGGGCGTCCAAATCCAAAGGCGGAAAGGTCTCAGTGAAAGAACGAACAATGGGTGGCGTGGAACCCATGATGGAAATGAAAAAGTTGATGCTAAAAAGACTACAAAAAATATGAGTAAGTCATCAGATAAATCATGAAATGACTCATAAAGGAACATGTACTATATGTACCACATGTAGTAGTTGTGGTACATGTAGTACAAGTAATGGTCATTCCCATTCATTAAAAAATCAAGGAGATCATGAATACAAACAACCTTGGCGCCACCATCACAAATCGTCGCACTTTGACGACCAAAGAAGGGACTGTCCTCACGCTGTTATACTTGGGAATGATCGAAGAGACTACTGGAGGAAAACCATGGCCCATAAAGATTGCAACGCCTACAGCTTCGTTTACGGCGGAGACCAGCGTGTACTCTACTGTAAAATACGAACGAGTTGTGATTGGTCCTGATATGTGGAAAGAGAACGCTTTGGCAGAGTTCTCTCATTTTTTGAACAACCTCGATCAACTGTGTGCACGAGTAAAACTTTTGGGAGATCAATCTGGTTTTTCAAACGTGAAATGGCATCAACCTGTGCGTGTGGAAGAAGGGGTCTTGACAGGGGTAATCGCCAAAGTCAAAAAACCAGAGCTGAGACAGATGCTGATGGAAAACGAAAACAAGAAGCTTCGTTTTATCATTGCGTTCAACTTGCTGTGGTACAACAACAACAAGGGAGGAGTATCCATCGAGGTGGTGGACATAAAAAAGGAAGAAGAGGATGCAGTAACTCCAAAAGAAACAGTGGAAACCAAGGAGGAAACCAAGGAGGAAAAAGTATGAACGAGTGGGACTCAAGACGGTGGTTATTACGTAGTACACATAGAAGAAGTAGGAAGGAAACGTAAGTTTAGAATTAGTTAGTGCATGTATTTTTTTTCTCATTTCCATTTATTATTAAAAAAATAAAAATGACCTTTCCTCCTTACCTTTTCAATCACATCGTATTAATGATGGAAAACAATTCATGGGAACATATTAGTACGCTTGCAAAAGAGTATTACAGAAGGATGGGTTGGCTTGATCCTAGCGAAGAATTGTTGGACTTGATTGTAACGGTGGTGCGTGTAAAGCATACTGAGGATATGCTTTCCGATCAGTAACCATTACCACTTCAAAATGAACAGCATCATTGAGTTCCTGTGTCCCAACGTATCTGTGGAGGTTATTGTTCAGCATAGTCATTTAGTAAAAAAGTACTTGGAGGAATCATGGCGAAACGATACCAACCCTGTAGTGTCGTGCGCTATGGAGATGGCTACTCTAGTGTGCAAGGTGTGCGGGAACAGAGATATAAAGTTCAGTGTGAAAACAGAACCTGGTGGTGAAATAGTTTGTTTGGGTTCTGAGTTCAAAGGTTGCGGATCAGTGTTGGGTGTAGACAATTTGAAGCCTTCGTTTGATCAACATCATAACATTGTGCACGACGGATGGTTTACAACAGAAGAAGAATTTCGCAGTACATTGTCAACGGATCGAGGTGCGCTGGCGCGTACTAACCAAGAAGTAGAAAGACATGTACACAAATTCAACAACGACAACAACAGTTTAACTACTTCGTTGTTGTTCAAGAACAGACAAAGACATGAAGTGTACAGCATGATCGAAGAAATGAGTGATCGGTTATGCTTAAGCAGTGAGCTGACACGTGAAGTAAAATCCATGTTCAATATTTATCGAGCAAAGATGAATCGTATACATAAGATGAATTTGGTGTTGGCATCTTTGTTTTATTTGGTTTTAAATAAATAAATAAATAAATAAAAAATAAATGCGTGCGGTTACATTTCAGCTATGGTGTCCATGTTGTAAGCCATTGGGTGTGTGGTGTCTGATGGTTTGGCATAACTTTCTTTCAACCGCATTTCTCGCTCGTATCGAGCGTTCGCCTTTCGTTGGGCTGTCTTCTGTTCAGCCGCAAGTACTTTTTCGTAGTGCTTTTTAGCGTCACTGACTTTTTGCCGATGAGCTCTTTCCCGGCGTCTTGCCTTTTTTCCGCGAGTAGCATGCCTTAAGGATTTGTACCCAATCACCGCAAGGTTCCAGTTCTTAGCGGTCTTTGCCGTTCTTGAAATACCCGAGCTGCTCTGAGCTCCCGAAGGACCATCGCTCAAGCTGCGGTTTTTCTCCGGTCCTTGAAGTTTCTTCCAGTCGTTGTATGCTTCCTCGCTGGTAGCCATGATGTCAATGGTATCATGAAAAAGTTATTTAAGATTGAACCGTGGCTGCCCCCGCACCCAAAAGCCCCATACCCGCAAGCGCCGCGCCTGCTCCTCCCAACCCTCCCAAACCTCCCAACGTTTTCATTCCACCCTTAGCTACTTTGTTTGCCGTCCTCCTTTTTGCACCACGACCTTTATTACCCAAAGCTCTTGTATCTCGTTTAATCTTACCCTCATCGACCTTTTCTTGTGCTTTACTTAAGCGAATCTTGGCTTGTTTAAGTTCTCTATCTACATCTTTAATTTCGCTTTTAATTCGTTGTGTTTGTTGTGGATTATCCTCCAAATTTAATTCCCGTTGTAACCCTTTCTTTCTATTTTCTAACAATTCAATCTCACGTCTTACTTTTGCTCTTGCGGTTTTACCCTTTCGAACTGTCTTCTTACCACCTCTGTATCCTTTGTACCGTCGAGCAGCGCGAGCCACTACGTTGTCTCTTTTTTTGGTAGTAAAGGATTTCATGCGTGCAGTAACAGAACCTTTAGACCTGTTCATCCTGGTGCTCATGGATCTCCGCCTTTCCAAAGGAGCCATGTTTATACTAGATCTTGTTGACGACCTTGACGACGACATAGTCGGTCGCCGTGAAGTGCGAGGTGTAATGGTTTTTCTAGGACCTCGAAGACCCGCCATGATGTACACTGTCTTTCTTTTTATGATTCTTAAATTTATTACAATTGCATGAGATCTCTCGTGTTGCCGTAGTTGCCTGAGACCTGGGGTAGTTCTTCGTTTCTCATGATGATCTCTATCTCCATTTCGTATTCGGTCATGGACGTTAACAACTCACCTTTATCGTCTCTAAAAATAATAGAAACACCATCAATAAACTCACCGTTGACGGTTGTGTAATCTCGAGAGTTGTCCCAGAAACCGTAACCGTTCATCAACAAATCGTTACCGGCAACGTTGGGAACAACAGCAAGACAACCGTCAGGTTCTATCATGTGACCGCTGTGTGTGTAATTGGAAAAAGTATCCGCAGCCAGATTACTCATCACTCGGATGTATTTTACACTAGGTGTAATTCTACACAATCTGGACTGTCCGTAAGTAAAATCGTACACCTGATCGGGTTCCAAATCTAACCATCTTAAAAAAGGACCTGAGAGTTCAATTTTTTCCACTATATCTGGATGGTAATACAGATCCAAATAGCAATTTCCGTTTTGTGCAGTGACAACATCGGTAAACGCCGCTTTTCCTGCATTTGTACCCAGGAATTGAAAATTTCCCTGAGTTGCAAGATCACTGACGTTTGGTTGCGTGATTCGCATTCCTTCCGCATTGCTATATGTATAAGTTTGACCCTGTGGAAGTAAAAACCTTCCCTGAAATTTATCTTTAAGTACACGCGTGATCTCATTTTCTACCGCTCTGAGCATTTCGTACAAATTTCCTGCTATTTCATTGTGTGGACCATCCCTAGGTAAATATCCTGATAGAAAAGGCACCAAATTGAGCGTTACTTCTTGAGTTGCACCTCCAAAGGTTTGTTGTTGCAGGTCCGGTTTGATGGTCAATTTCACGTTCAAACTCATGGCCGTGACGCCTAGTTTCCGAGGTTCTCTAAAGAACATTCTCCTTAGTCTCGCATACGCCCTGTACCCCGTCGGTACTCTCAACGGTTTCACCATTGTAAACGTCGGGGCGTATTTCGGACCCCTCAGTTTTCCGTCGCTGTTTAATCTTAAAACAAAGGGGCGTTGAGACATGATTTTGTTCGTCACGATCCAAAAACCTTTTCTTATTTGCGTGTTGTGTTTGAGTCGCATGATGCTGAGCTAATAATTCATAAGCAATAGGGGCCCAAGAAAAAGCTTCGGGAAACCTTTCCATCCAGTATGATGGTGTGGCACGGTAATCGGTCATGTTGTTGTTCTTTTAAAATAAGAAGAGAAGACAAGAACGATTAGACAACCTTATTTTTATCATGGCCATTCCAGCAGCACTAAAAATAGGTGCTTCTTTGTTTGGTGCCGACCTGTTCAAAATGGGCACCAAACTGTTTCGTAAAAAAAGACGCGGTGTGAAATACTCACGCCCTTCACACACCATGGGGTTAAAACACGATGCAGAACCTAGCTCAGGAGGACGTGGGAATGTGAGCACCATGGCAGACCTAGGTATGAACGCGGCGATGATGGGGTCCATGTTTTACCCTATGGGTGGACAAGCCCAAACCCAAGAACCTCAGTACATGGAAAGCATGCACACCAACACGAACCTGAGACCACGTCCAACTCCGCAGAGCAAAATACCGCAGTATGGAGTAGACACTTCTTCGGTGTTCTATTAAAAAATAAGATTTAAAGACTAAAAAATGTAGTTCAATACAGTGTTTGCACCATGGCCACAGCAAAAGACAGTGCCGGCCGAACGGTGTCGGATGCGATGTTATACAACTTAAACCCCAGTGCCATCCAATCTAGTGTGCACATGAAAACACTGAATTGCGATGGTGGTTCTATTTACCAAGGCGGTATCAACAGTAAGATAGTCTTTACCGTACCCCACATTCCGGGCGGGGAGTATTGGGATGCTTCGATGTCTCGTTTCAGATGCATTTTTAGACTCCACGTCCCAGTACCTACTAGGGAGACTGTGGCAGGTAGTCAGACATATGTTCTGGAGCCAAGAAACGGATCAAACTCCAGGAACGATATTGTTAATGATCCCCGAATTCCACCTCCGGATGTATTGTCTCTTAATAGAATTAGTGAGGAACAACAAGCAGGTCAATTCATCGATTGTATCCGATTTGAAAGAGGCTGCGAAAGTATCATAAGAAGACTGGAAGTCAAGGATCAGTCTGGACAGCTTGTGGAAAGTTTGAACGACTATAATTTGATCTATGCGATCACTGAGATATGCCAAGATGATCAGAATTCGCGTCAAACACGCGGTTCGTTTCAGGGTGAGAAATGTTACAGCGAGAACCATGCGATGGGAGCGTTTCTTTACCCACCTTCAAACAGAAGTGAGCTTGTAGTTACAGGAAAAGACAAGGCTTACCGAGACTTCGAGCTCACGTTCTCCACTGTGTCTGCTGTGGTAGGCGGTCCGGCGCGAAAGGCGTGGCCCATGAGTAGTTTTAATGGTCTTCGTATAGAGCTCACGCTCGAAGATCCGGCGGGATGCCTTACGTACACATCGTTTCCAACATCAAGTGATACTATTTACGCTGGAGGTTATGACGGCAACCCTGCTACTAATCTACCTGCTGGCATGGAGTTAGCCGCACTAAAAACTCACGTGGAAAGTAATCCTACTGCAAATGTTCTTTCGTACGCACATAGACCTTTAGACAACAGGTTTAGGTCTCGAGTACTTCCACCCAACATGAAGGACCTCATCACATACCAAATTATCGAGCCGGTGTTACAAATGAACACCATCATTATTCCACCTCAGATCGACCTCCAGATTCGTGCGCAAGGGCAAGCGCTTAGCCCAGACAATAGAATTCGTATGCAGACCACTTCTTGGCAATCGTTCTCTACCACAATCAAATGGGACGAGACGTTTATTTCCTATGTGATCCCGATACACGTTGCTTCGTTGAAGAGTTTGTTTTTTACCATTACACCGAACGACAACGCAGGGAACATCAACTGCGACCGTTCTCAATTCATCATGAGGAAACTCAGAAGATATAATTTCAAGCTGAATGGTGAAAATGTGTTAAGCAGCGATGTTCGAGTGCAATTCCCTTATTCAGAAGCAGTGGCCGAACTTCTCAGAGCGTGGTCGGTAGGTCCTAAAGACGGTGGTTTTCCAACCATGCTGACCCTGGACGCTTATGGCGAGGATGTCAAACAGGTAAAAAGGATTCTTCAGCAGCCCACAGACACCATTTTCGCCGTCGACATGGAAAGTTTTTCTTCGAAATCGTCTTTGATGGACAGCGGAGTGAACGTGAGGAATTCGTCCTTGCAGTTTGAAGGTACTTTTGGAACCCCTAATAGCCCTAGAGATAAGGAAGAATGGGGTGAACGGCAGACGATCAACTTTTTCTGTCTGTACGATACTTACGTAGCTATTGATCCTACGACGGGTATGGTGTCTTATGAAAACTAAGATTAACTGTAAAGAACATGAAGTACCTTTTTCTTTTTGTTGGGATACACTTTTTTTTGTATGGGCTCTGCAAAAACAAAACAAAAGGTAAAGAAGGAGGACGTCAAAGCGGTAAAAAAAGAACCGTCGTTTCGTCTAAATAAAGACAACTTTTTAAAACGTAAACAGATTAACAAAAGCATCCCTCTTACCATCAAAGTAGACATCGACAAGACTCCTGAACCTTTACAAGAAATCAGAGATCCGAAGAACAGAACATGGTACCCCATCTACTCCCCACACGTGAACAGTTACCAAATGGACTTGACTTTTCATCGGGTCAAAACAAAGAACAATTACATGCAGGCTGTGCTGTCCATCATCAACACCAACACACGCTTCGGGTTTGCTCAACCCATGACGTACCGTGGAAAAAGAGGGGACGACGATCCTGAATGGTTACCTACACGAAAACAACGTCGAGCAGCCCGAAAGAAAATCAAGGGTGTCAACAAAGACGCCAGAACCACGCTGAACGCGTTTGTGAAAGCGTTGTTGTACATGAATCTGTGGGGTCGGAAAGTGCGACGTGTAAGCACGGACGAAGGAAGCGAGTTCAAAAACAACATGATGATGGCGTTCTGTAAAGACCCAATGCAGTACCTTTGTGATCACACGCAAATGTGGCGAAAAGACTACGTGAGCAAATGGAGCGAAGGTATGGGGTACGACCCTCCTTTACCGTTTCATCGAAGCAAACCTTCACCTGCGGAGTTGTTTAAAGGCAAGTTCAAGATCGAACCCATTGAGTTGATTATTCTGGATGCTCGAACAGGAAGTAAAAGAAGGCTTTCTGTGATAGAACGGTTCAATCGAACCATCAAAACCAATTTTCGTAAAATTGGGTTCTTCATGACGGACAAGAACGAAAGTCAATGGAACAAGTTCAGAAACGATTTGGCGACGCACTACAACTTTCATTCCAATCATCATGGGTTGTCTAGGTTTTTAATCAAACACATGGCGCAAGACGATGCTCAGTTGATCAAAGAGGAAGGCATCTCACCAGCAGACGTGGACCAGGATTTAGAGGAATTCATTATTTCCAAAAAACTAGAGGAAACACAAGAAGCGGATCGAGAACACTTCGATGCTAAGAACGCTGTTCGAGTAGGAGACAAAGTACGTTATCGTGTGACCAATCCCTGGGACGAAGAAAAAAATTTCCCAGACGCGTTTCTAAAGAAAAGTTACGGATGGAGTAAAAGCGTGTACACTGTGGTGCGTCGTGTACGAGGAGGTCCTAACGGAGGGCGAACGTTCATCATTGAAAAAGACGGGGAAGAGCATCCACGACGTTTTCTTCCTTGGGAATTGAAGGTCACAGACTCACCTAAAGATTTAGGCACCGACGAAGACTTTGAAGAAGACCAAGATTTTGAAGAACCTGTTGTTGAAACAGTGCCATCAGACTTTCTTGAAAAATTGAACAAGGAGTTTTAAATCATTACCATTCTTTTATCAAACAATTTATACGTCATGGTGAAACTAGGTGCTCGTAAAGTGGTGGTGCTTGATCGAGATGGAGAAGAACACAAAGAAGACGATGCCGAACCTGTGAAGACAGAGCAAACAACCAGTGCACGAAAATCTTTGACGGACAAACAAAAAGAAGTGCTGGAAGCAGGTCGTGAAAAGAATCGTCAGCGTCGTTTGGAAAGGAAAAACGAACGCGAATCCTCAAAAATTAAGGAATTGATCCTGGCGGAGCTGGATCGAAGGAAAAAAGAAAGCAGCGAAGACTCTGACAGCGAGGACAAGGACCCACCCTCTTCACCTCCTAAACTGAAACGTCATAAAAAAGTGTACGTGGAAAAGACGTCCAAAAAACATACCTTAAAGAAACCCAAGAAGAAGCCTCCTCCTTCACCTGAATCTTCCTCCGAGTCCAGCAGTTCGCAATCTTCAACGTACAGCAGCAGCGACACTGAGGACGCTTCGTCCAGGTCTCCATCACCTGTAAAGAAAAGAAGAAAGGTGTACAAACAACCTCAACGTCGGCGGACACAGTACATACCTAATCACCCACCACCTGCTTACTCACACACACAGGATCAACATGTACCATTGTATTTTAGATAACAGGTTATGAAATAAGAACCCAATACCTACTTGTGTATACAAAATCTTATTTTACAGTATGTCGTCACTCATCAGTACTTTTTGCGAGCAAACCGTTGCGATCGTGTTGCTGTCTATGCTGTTGTTGATTTCGGAGGGACTAGGGTCCACTGATCGAACACGTCACAACACCATCACCTCTTTGCTGATGGAAAGAATAAGAAATTTAGGTTTACCTACTGGTGGTATTAACAACGATGAGAGTAAGTAAACGAAAAACGCGTTTGCCCATTCATCAGCCTTTGAAAAGCTGTCGCAGCCCTTTTGAAGTGGAAACAGACCCAGATTTTGTGCGCATGCCTGTTGCAGCGTGTTTTGTGGGCAGTAAAGGGTCCGGCAAAACGTACAGCGCTATTCAATTTGTGAAAACCATGGAGGACAGAGGGTACGTCAATCGGGTGTTTCTGCTCTCACCCACATTGGAGTCCAACAGTATGTACACGAACCTTAAAACGTTGAACATGGAAGAAGACGTGTGCGACGACGCCGATCTTTTTCAACAAGCTTTGGATCACGTTGTGGAGAAGATAAAGACCGCTCGTGAAGAAAGAGAAAAAGAAATTCGTTACGCTGAACTCTACCAAAAATTTGTAGAAGGTGGTGAAGACTGTTTGGATCCTGTGGAGCTTCAGACGTTAAAATTTCAAGATTACAGAGTGCCTGAGATCCCTGAAGAAATACGACCGTTGTTACTTTGTGACGACGTTCAAGGAACGTCCGCGTTCACGAACAAACGTCGCGACCGCATGCAACATGTCGCCATACGCCATAGACATCTTGGATTAAGCTTAGTTTGCCTAGTTCAGACCCTTCAAGGGGTTCCGAGGGTTCAGAGGTTGAATACGAACGTGTATTGTTTGTTTAAGACTTCTGATTTAAAACAGTTGGACGAGATCGCGTCGTTGTTCGGCGCGTACATCAGCAAAGAAAAATTTTTGAGGTTGTTCAAGTACGCCACAAAAGAACCTTATTCTTTTTTCATGGTGGATTTAAACGCCAAAAGACCAGAGCTTCGGTTTCGAAAAGGATTCAATGAACTGTTGGACATAGACGAAGACAGTAGCAGTGAAGAAGACTGTGGTTGTGGGTAAATAACATTTTAAACCTATGAATGACCTCTTGTCATCATGCGTTGGAAACAACCTAACCGTGGCCCTCGTGGGCCTTTCCATTATACTGAACACATGCCGTTTACAAAGAAGGGGCAGTGGCGTATGAAAGAAGAAAAAATAATAGATGCTTTAGGAATGGAAAAGGTGAAGCAGGATGTGTACGACAAGCCGTCTCCTACACCTTTCCGCGTGAACTTAAAAAATCTACGTAACTTGCATCGTCAACACCATGGAGCAAGACATGTTCGAGATCATCGACTGTTTCATATGCAAAGAAACTACCAACATGGTTATACCTACATGCCACCCAGAAATTTTGTGCATAAAGACCCTGCTGTGCGGGGTGGTTTTTTGAACAGGCATGCGCAGACGTACACAGAATGTGAGGCTGCTAAGGCGGGTATCACTTCTCAAATTACCAACGTTCATTTTGGACCGCTCACTCGAGAACAAAACTGGCTGTTTGGTGACGATGATGCTGACGACCCTTATGACGAACTAGATGACGGACTACCATTAGGTAATCCTTTTGAAGGATTACCAGCAACACGTAGACATGCAAATGAACAGTTTCATATCGGGAGAACAGCGTTGGCAAACAGCATTGCAGACGGTGGACTCAACCGTTTATACGGTCATTTGGCACAAAACGGTGTGTTAGCGGAACATCGACGACCTGGTACTCGTGCTGCTTTAAGAGAACAACGTGATTCTACAAACATTCCAGGTACTCCACAACCATCAGGACACAATCAAAGGGGACGTCCCGCATCAGCTCGTGTACCGTTAGGAGAAGTAGGAGTGGTAGCACAAGCAAACGATGACGAAGCATTGGGGCAGAATGTGTCTGATCATCCTCCGCGCCTTCCTCCGCGCCTTGCACTACGAAGGCTTCGGAATTAAGACTAAAAAAATAAGAATTAAAGAAGAAAACTGCAGTACGTTCAGTAACGAAGACACAATCATCATGTCTGTCGCGTTCAAACGTCAGTGGCAAGAATTTAATGGTCTTGATGGTACGTTCCATGTAGGAAGAACGGACATCTATCACAATAGTCAAAAACATGTGTTCACTGCATCCGAAGAGGGTGTACGAACCCCTGCTGTGCGGTTGAACAACAAGTGGATCATCAAGCAGTTTGGTCAAAATGATAATGTTATTTCGTTTATTGATCCTGCCACAGCCGCTAATTATGATCCAAGTAATGAAAATAATGCTTCTGCGACGTATCACCGATTTCACGTCAACGGTACAGCAGACCATAATTTTGTGAATTTGGTTGGGCAAAACGCGCTGGTCACGACGGATGTGGATCCCAACGTTCCAAATACAGGAAAGAAGGTTCGGCTGTACATTAAACTTGTTGATGAAAACTTCGGACAAAACCACGACTGGTTTCTTGCGCGGTCAGCAAACAACGATCAGTTTCTCAGTCTCGTCACCCGAGATGGTGACGATAAATTTACGCAAGCGCACGCGTTCGGTAAAGACACGTTCCGCACAAGGAACGTGGTGATTATGCCTGAAGAAGACAGTTACAATACGGGTGGTGGTACTGGAACACTGTCTCGAAGAAATTATATAAGGTTTAATTATGGAAGGAACTGGTCGATTTCTAGCGAAGCAGGTCATGCTGGTAGTAATGGTGTCATCAGTGAGAACGCTCTGTACATCCGTTGCGGTGCTGGAGGTGAGGACGAGGCACGGATGCGTTTTGAACCCAGAGGCGTGTTCATGCAGATCCCAGAAGTGGCAGGAACCATGGCCGGGATGCGCGATGATGCTAACATTTCGCGTGATTGCATTGTGTTTAATCGAGATGTTGGACACCTTTTCTTTAAGTATTACAAACAGCAAACGGACGGCAGCATGAAAAGATTCTTGAAGAAAATCAATCTTGTTGATGTGAACGAAGCTACAGGTGAACAAAACGACCAGATTGGTAGAGTGGATGAGAATGATCTTGGCACAGATCAAAGCACCGACATACCTGTTCAGAATAATGTATAACCAAAAACACTTTTTAACCTTTTTTTATCCTTAAGACTGACTAAGATCAATTTGAAATACTCCTTGGTATTCTTCCATAGACCGTGTTCCCCCAGCATATCCGAAAGGTAGAGTCTCGATGAATCTGAGCTCCCCCTCCTCATCGTACACAGGGGGGAGTATTCTTCTCTTGTCGAAAGACCGGTGCATGGTCTTTCCCTTGTTTTTGGAGACTTTGATGTTGAACAATTCTTTATCCATCTTCATATCCCCAGCATGTAAGGTCAGCTCGGCCAATTCGGCTTGGCTGATACCGTTCGCCATGGCTTCCGCTTGATCCTTCAGCGCGTCGAACGTCATGATCTGAGCGTTCCTAAAGTGCAAATGAAATCCCTTGCTTTTGACAACATCGTTGTTCCCACTTTTAGAAAGAAGGCCATAGCTTTTGGGCGCCACGGCCGTAAAGGTCGTAAACCAGTCCCTCTGGAGCTTACCCTCGATCATCTCATCCCCCACCTCGGATTCCCATCCACCCAGATCGTTGTGCACCAATTCCGGAGAGATCAACTGCTCGCCTGTAGGGCTGACGTACACAATAGAATCCGTATCGTAATACAATGTGTTTTTCCACATGGGTCTCAGTCCTTCAGAGTAAAGCTGCATGCGGGCGTAGGCCGTCACGAAGGCCGCAATGTAGACGTTGGAAGCGTGGTGCACTGTGAACGGGTGTTGGTCTTTGATGTGCAACAGGCAATTCTGATCGTTGATCACATCCATCGTGATTCCTTCAAAGTTGCCACAGAGGTAGCTGTAGAACTGCGCTGCTGTGTGCACATGCTTCACACTCGACATAGAGGAGGGGTTGAACCCCATTCGACCGTACAGAGCGTTGAGAGACAACTTGGCCACCACTTTCAGACCAGGATTGTTTTCTTGCTTCGCCTTGTTCTTGATCTCGAAGAAGCAATCGATGTAGTCCTTCCACAATTCCGTAGAAGACTCGGTGAAATGATGAATTTCGTAGGTGTCCAGAAGGGTGTACCCCATGCGCACAGCCAGTTTCACTTCCTCGGTCACCCAAGTGCCCACTTTTTCTTGGCAAGAATAGATCACCTTGCCGGTAGAAGATCTGTCGGGCAGCACAGGAAAGTAGGCGTCGTTCGGAGGCCGAACCTTACACTTGATCACACCGAACGCGTTCTCCAAGCTGGGCATCTCAGGATCTCCCTTGTGGTAGATGATGGGGTGACCTATCGGGTAGGCGTTCCGAGGATCAGCAAGGACACTAGGGTACATCGACACCACATCCATATAATGGATCCTCTCTGGGCCTTTGCACTTCCAGTACAGAAAAGACGGACTTGTGTTGCCTCCAAAATAAGCGTCTCTGGGAACCAAGGGTTTCAAGTTGTGCAATTCATCGGTGTCGACCTTCACTTTCCAACTATCAAACTCGCATTCCCAAATGGTGATGAGTTTGTACACTTCAGGAGATTCGCGGATGGCCTTGTCCTTTTTTTTGGTATCGGCCAGCAGGTTGCCATACCGCACAGGTATTTTCTTCTTCTCCCCTTTGTTGGTTATAAATTCTCGGAAACGACCCGGGACAGGCTGATTCAAATCGGTATGACGAGGACAAGCGTGGTAGAAGTCGCCATGGAATTGATACACTGTGGCGTTCTCATGATCGTACCCATCCACTTTCAAATGCCGTCCTAGAGATGGGCAGTAGACAGACACTTCGCCGCCGTTGCAGGCATGTTGAATGTGGACCCCATCTCTTTCCATGATGTGCTCAAAACAGGCGATGGATTTCCACGAGTACTGATCTTTCACTCTGGGTTTCACCACACCGATGGTATTCTGAGGAAGAAAATGGGTTAAGTAGACTCCGTTGAAGACAAGACTGGCAATGGTCAAATGCTGCAAGGGGTCCGCCCCAATACTCCGACCGTTGGACTCCAACCCCATGTACAGTTCACGAAAGCTGCGCACAGCCCCCATCAGAATTTTCACATCGTCCTGGCAATACGCCTTTCTTTCCTCTTTGAGATCAAACCACTTTTTGGAATCAACTTGCTCAGCGTGCCACTTGATCAACGCCTCTCTTTGCTTGGGTTTCTTCACGTCCGGTTCGTACCATCTAAGGTCGGGCATCAGGCCTTTATACTCTGCGTATTTTTTCTGGTCCAAAAGGTAGGGATAATGACCTTTGCTGAGTCCTTCCTCCAACCCAAACATGGACGGCAACTGAGACAAAGGAGCCGCTACGAATTGATAGAAATCGAGCAACCTCACACCGTTATAGATTTCTCCCATGATGATCTTGTTCCCCGACATGATCAAGGGCTTCGTGCCGCCTGTCCGCCAGACGTATTTGCTGAAATAATGCTTCAGTAACAACTGAAAGTCGTACTTTCCCCCGTTGTGACATAAAACAACCGCGTCTTTATACTCTTTCTGCTTTATCACATCCATGAATTCGTCCAGTGTGGTGAAGTCACCCTTCTTTCCATCGCTGGCCTCCCAACAACCGTACACCACTTCTTGAACATAGTTGTACGCCGGATCCAGCACACGTTCTTCAAAAGGGAGAATACCATCGTAATTGGAAGTTCTGTGCATCTCAACAGGTTCTTCGGTGTGCGGTGGATCGCGAAGATAGCCAACGACTCTTGTCTCCAGATCCATGGCAATAAAGACACTGTTGAAGGCCTTCTTGATCTCCTTCTTTTTGATGTACTCGTTGAGTTTTTCACAGTCTCCGCGGTCGGGTTTGAAATACTGTTTGGACGCCACGGTCACAACACTGTTGTCGATCACAGGGTTGGGTGTGTTGGGGTCGTAAGGAATGCATACATGTTCGCTGCGAGAGTCTTTGACTTGGTAACAAGTTGTGCAGAACGTTGCTCTCTGATTGCAATGAACCGTCCTCAAAAAAGTTTTTGAACTGAGTATTGGGTGGTAGTGTTCTTTGTCCAGCAACACGTACAGATGCTCGTGACCATGCCCTATGTGAGCGTGATGAATCCAACTACCGCCGCTGCCGCCCTCTGCAAAAGCATACACGTGAACATTACAATTCAACACTTGCGCAAACAGATCCGTAGCAGTAAAAGGTATGGGTTGACGAAACACAATCAGTCCGCGCTCGTCATGTGTCTTGGCGGCCACTATCAGCTCGCGCACTTCCTTCGCAAACGCTGGAGTCACGTTCACTTGGTTTGCCCCATCACTTTTAACTTGAATGATGCTTTTTCTGGCTTTTTTGAAGTCGCGGGGTGCGGTGTTGTCCTCCACAGTGTTGAGGTAACAGAGCATTAAGGCTTGGGCAAGACAATCGTTTTCGTTCTCCAGATTATCTGATCTCAGATTCAACACGGACCTCAGGTTGTGAAGCACTGTCTCCCTGTTGTCGGCACGCACACGCTTGTGTTGAGCACCTCCCTTAGGCACAGACATGGTGTAGACATGAATACGGCATTCGTCGTTCAGGGTCACATCGTTGCCGGATTGCACACGATCGGCAAACTCCTCCATCATCAACGTCAGCTCCCTGGAGTCCTCCTCAATCAGCTGCTCCAGCGTAGCTCCGTGCTTGATGGACTTGTTGTACGAGAAACGAAAGTCGCTGCCAGACCCGAGATCCAAGTAGATGTGAACGTAATCGTTTGTTAGACCACCGCGCTCTTTGACTTTTTCAAGGCAAACTCTGAACAACTCCATCAAGTCAGTGACCATAGCTCTCTTCTCTTCCTCAGAGGGATTGTCTTTGTCCAGGGACAGCATCATTTCACTGTTGGCAGCAATGCGGAAAGTGTACTTGGTCACTCTGAAATTCTCAAAAGATTCGTTCGCCATCAGCTGAGGCTCCAGGTAACGCATCGCCCTCTTGGGGTACTTGGCCACAGAGTCCCCAACAAAGTCAATGTTGAGCGCCATGGTGAAGAGTCTCCTTGGTTGGGTTGGGTTTGTTCAAGTGGGTTGGGAATGAACGCAACCAAAAAGTAAACAACTGAACGCTTTGTGTGTCTTGTCTGATGACGAGTTTTTTTGTTTTTGAGTCATCAGAAACAAACATCCACGAAGAACATTCTTTGTAGTGCTCATCATCAACAACAACAACCACCACCACCACGAGAACCGGTTCTTGTGGTGATGATGATGATCATCATCACAACCACCACCACCACGAGAACCGGTTCTCGTGGTGATGATGATGATCATCATCACAACCACCACCACCACGAGAACCGGTCCACGTTTCCTGATGACTCCTTTTTTGTTTTCTTCTGATGACTCGCTTCGTGTTGGCCCTGGTGAGCGCTGCAGTTCTCTTTCTTTGTTGCTGCACTCATTCCCAACAACACCAACAACAACAAGAAGAAGAAGGAATACCACAACGTTAACATGAGCAACAGAGGCATCCTTCGTTACTTCCCTGCCAGCAGCAGCAGTGAGGACGAGACCACCCCTGCTCTCAAGACCGACAAGTCTACCATGGCCCCTGATCCCCCTATCAAGAGAACCAAGCACGTGCATCTCCGTCTCCCACCCCATGGTCAAATTCAACCTCAAGAGGAGCATGAGCTCAAACCAAAAAACCTTCTCAAGCCTTTTGATCGTGTGTGGAACGAAGACAACAAAGAAAACATCCCTCCCCCTATGCCTAAGGACCACTGCGTGCTTACTGATCTTGAGGTCTGCCTTGAACGGCCTACGTTTATGGTGCCGCCGTCTCTTACGGTGAAGGCCAGCAACGCTGTACCCAGCCAGACGACGCTGGGTCCGGATCTCATCAACCGCTTGTTTCTCGACAGAGACGACGGTCATTACACTCTTCAAATCTATCATGGTCTTGGGAAAATTGCTTTCTACGTACGTAACCAGTGGAGAAAAAATCTTTCGTACAAGGATCTGGCCAAACAACTGGTGAACATTGGCCTTCTCACTGTCCTAAAGAGGGAACCTTTTGACAAGGTTGTGGATGTAGACGTCTTGAACAACCTGACGGAGAAAGTGCCTGAGATAAAAGATTACAAGGCAAGCCTTGCGAACGTAGACGCAGCCATCAAGACCTCAATGTATTGGCGGGATATTGCCTTGACCCACGCCAACAGCATCCTTTCGGCAATGGACGATGCCGCCAAACAGGATGCTCAGTCTGATGACATGTCCAGAGAGTGGTACAATGCCGATTTGTATGTGGATCTCAAGAAAGAGTTGACCAAGTTGGACGACGAACTTGCTCGTCTGTACGACGACAAGACCACCATCATTGGAAAAATGCACAAGGCTGCATCCGAAGCCATGAGCTACATGGCCACTTCTGTACTCAAAGGTGAGAGATACGCTAATGTTCTTTTTCATATTGATGGCTTTCTCACGGAGTACTTCACCCTTACCCTTAACAACATTCCCCGTTCTTTTACTGCTTTGGAAATACAGAGGTTAGAAGAAGATTATGTGCTTAGCGATCGGTTCAAAGTACCAAGACCCGGCACTGCAGCCATAATCCCCCCACCTCTCACCTTGAAAGAATGGAAGCAACAAGGCTGCTTGTTTGAAGTGGTGACACCAGAGCAGTGGGATATGAATCTTGATCATTATATTTTTTAATCAAAAGTAACCTATCATTTAAGATATTATATTTTTTATTAATTTTCCATGGCCAGAAAGAGTAAGAGACGATTCCATTATAAAGGTTGGGAAGAACGAGGGCGGGGAAATTTTGAGGACCAAAAAGGGTGGTATTGTTATTTGGATAGTTTGAGATGCATAGAACACAGTAAGTCAGGGAGACGATGCAGTCGTAGAACGGTGATAGGAACAAACATATGTTGGCAACACTTACTCTATCAACACAACTTAAAAATTAAAAAGATGAGGCATGGTTTAGGGCTCTTTGCGTATAAAAAAGACACAGATAAAGTGTTACGCCAAGGACGCCGTAGAGAAGTATTGTTTCGGCCTGGAGATAAACTCATTGGGTATGGTGGACACGTGCTTACCAAACAAAATCTGGACTTAAGATATGGCGATAACGTAGCGCCCTACGTTATTAAAGAAAATAATGATAGTTTTATTGATGCTGCCTGCAACAGAAGTGTTGCATCCATAGCAAACCATGGTACAAATAAACAAGCCAATACTAAATTTACAGGAAGAGAACTACGTCTAGAGGCCACAAAAAATATTAAAGAAGGAGATGAAATCATTGTGAATTATCATTTTAACACAAGATTTAACCAGGCAGATGATCAAGGTAGAATACCTTCCACCAACAATGGAAAGCGATTCAAAATGCGCCATCGCACTGTGTAGTCTTTTCTTTATAGAGAGTTGAAAACTGCTCCAGATCTGGTGGCCCTTGCAGTGTTGGTAGCATGCTGCCAAAATTCTCCTTCGCCATTATGAGGTACCAGTTCTCTGTTTGCTCTTGGAAGGGCGAGGTAAGCAGCTCTCTGAAGAGCGCGGACTTCTGCCTTCAGTTCCTCATTCTCAATCACTACAGAGGCATGCTGCATCGCCCAAATGGCAGCTTGTCCTTGACTTTCAGTCAAAGCTGCTCTCAGTTGTTGGTTTTCCTGAGAGACTTGGTAGTTGGCTTGCTGGTACTGCTCATTTGATTCAGACAATTCAGCAATGCGCTCTTCAAGGGCCAAAAGTACTTCTTCTGGGATATCTTGCATATCAAATTGCATGAAATCATTGGGGCCAAGGGCATTGAATGCGGGAAGGTTCGCCATTTGTTCTGGTGACTCGGTTTCGTCAAATGGGGCGCTGTCGTGCTATGACTCGTTTCGAACTGATTATTATATACTCACTGATGATATTTATTCATGTAGTATACTTTACACTTCTTCCTCTTCGCGCGTTCGTTTTCCGCTTCTTCTTTTTTTGTTCTCTTCGTTTCCACTTGGAGTTTTTTTTCTTCTTCTTCATCTCCAAAATAAAAAAACGCTTCTTCTTCTTCTTCTTCTTTAAATATATAATAACGCGCCATCAGACGCACTAGAGCAATGACTCGCTTTACCACACTACGGAGACGAGTCATAAGCAGATGCCCACCCACGAAGATGAGTCATAGGGAAATGGGGAACCCTGCGGACCGGTCCGGAAGGATCCAGAACCCGCTGGGGATGGGGACTAAGAGCAGCCCTTTACTACTCCCCCAGATCGGAAGAG
>VMHT01192018.1_pt1 | contig 20264 bp, 9 predicted proteins | sample 4693611 | NCBI WGS metagenome assembly VMHT01 (sample SAMN12280063, study PRJNA550983) | marine metagenome | isolation source: seawater sampled from same location over 5 years 0.02-0.2 micron viral filtrate | place: USA: collected off the coast of southern California halfway between the port... ...
ATTGCGGAATGGCAAAGCATTATACACAGAATATTCTCTTGAATAAACATCGAGGTAAGCAGGGGACGTGTCGATACCTCCGGGTGCTGAGAATCGGGATGAAATCACGGTGTTTGTTACAGATGATGTTATTACAGGAATCACAACATCGTGTGCTCTCCTAACGTCACCCGGATCATCATCAATTCCACCGGCTACATCGTTAATTATGTTAAAACTACACTTTGAAGAATTAAAATCAATATTAAATGCAGAGCCGTTTTGACTGGCTGTAATGAAGAACTCGGCCTGACTTGCTGTTAGGGGAACGGTGCTTGTGACAAAAGAAAAGAAACCAGAACCATGAGTATCAATGACATCTAAATGGTTAGCATTGGCGCTTAAATCAATTATTTTCCCGCCATGAGTCGGATCATCAGAAGCATGATCTCCAAAAGTATAGAAGTGAGACAACCGCACTGAACCGGGTAAATGTGAATCACTTATTGCTGTTGGGGCAATTCCACAATTGTATAATTGATCAACTTGTGCTTCACTTAACTCAAAATTGTACATAATTAATTGACTTATCGCACCCCTAAAGTCTGTGGCTGTTACAGGACTCCTGTTGAACACAAAAATCGCCTCTGGGGCTGGGATACCATACTCAGCATTAGTTGGCATTGTCGCATGACTAGGTGTGAGACTTGAACTTACACCATTTATGCGCAAGGTCAAGCTATGTATTGGATCAGATCCTGAATTGTAAGTGAAAATTATGTTAGTCCATTTATTTAGGTACGTTGAGCCAAAGTTTGCATGGGTAAATTTTCTACTAATCGCTTGCCCACCAGATCCTGTGAATTTTAAATCAAACTCCAAATCATTATTATTTTTGATTTGCAGATGGTGTGTTGCGTCTGTTGGATTGCTCGACAAGGAGTTTGAAGATGTGAGCATAAAAATAGTATGACCACCAACCACAGAAGCACTGTTTACTAACACATTTGCATAAAATGTAAAAACTGTTGGATTAATAGCGGTTGTTGCATCCTCTGATTGTAAAACTTTACCTGCTCCATGTGTTTCTTCCGATTGCATTCCCATACTGTAAACAGCGGGTGATGCCGTGTATGAAATAGAATATCTAGAACCAAGTGTGCTAGAATCTGTGGTTCCTGCTCCGTTAAACGCAGAGACAAAACTATTAAACAGGTCGGTATCAGTAGAGCCAGTAAAAAATATTTGACTTGGCGTGCCTGATGAGTTTCCTAAGGTAAATTTTTCAATATTAGTGATAGAACTTGTTACTTGTAGTATGTGCCCAGATTGTGCATGCTCAAAACCAAGCAATTTGAAAGAGCCACTAGCAGCAGCACCAACTACAGGAGCGGTTACAATCAAATCCCCGTCTGGCTGTCTGTTGTTTTCAGCTATTCCAAAAACATTGCCCGAAACAAAGGGAGCTTGACCAAACAATGACATTGGGTGAGTCGTCTCAGGCAAGATGCTGCCGATTGTAGTTGGCAAATAATTTGACTGATCTGGATTTTTCCTAAGATACAGGTTGTTCTGCAATTTGCCACCGGCAGAAATGATCTCATAATTTTCTTTAAAGTTTCCTAAATTACGGCTACCTGTTGTATATCGAATATTTTTTACGTTAAAGGGTCTTTTTGCTCGCTCTTCACGATAAAACACTGCCACCTTACGAGCAGGATCGGGATAAGGTCCACCGTAATCAGGACCGACTATACCCAAAGCGCCATCGTGTGGCTGCTCTTTGTCCCCCAGTTTCAACATCCAAGCCTCTGGTCTTGTGTATTTGTTGTCTAGGTTGTTTAAAGGAGCAGCTCCTGTGTCATCGTCTATAAGCGAAGCATCATAGCGATTTACAGCGATATGGCGATGCTGGTGGCCTCCTACCCAAGTTTCCGCAAATGGTCCCTGCATTGGTATGTGGTTTGTTGGAGAGACAGTATCAGAGTGAATGTTGGTCACAATCGAACCAGAGTCAAACCTGTCTACTACGTAGGCATTATAGCCACTATTGACCGATTGAGAAATAATTGTCACTGGTAGATCTAATTCTGTTACTCTGTGATTGTAGGTGTTCGCTATGTCTGCTGGGCCTGGTATGACTTGGTCGTCGGAGTACCTACCAGCGAAAACATCTAAGTGTACCCTCTTTTTTAAATTAGGATCAAGAGTGTCGGTAAATTGCTGTGGTATGATTCCACTGCCTGTTCCGGGACCGGCCACAACAACGTTTAAGGGTTGACCGTACGTTCCTTTTGCGCCATGTCTTTGTGCTAAGTGTAAAATTATATCACGATTCTTTTTTGGAGGATAGTTTATCCCGCCATGCAGTGGTGGCTCTAGTTCTTGAGATACTCGGTATGGCCTCGATAAGCGTCTTAATGCGAAGGTCGACCCTTTATAAACAGTGAGATCAGACTTGGCCAAATTAACGGCGCTGCCTGTGTTTTCTGTTACCACAACTTTTCTTATTTCTTCTCGTTCGGTTATGTCTGTTCTTTCTTTGCGCAACCTTTGCCATACTTGGTTTTTATTTTCATCACCGTCAATAGGGGCATGACCAAACTTCCAATTATACCTTATCTCAGAGCTACCCTTGATTTGTGACTCTGTCGCTGTAAATGTCTTTATGGTTGGGAATTTATTTTTATATTTGCTTCTTTCAAAAATGTGACTTTCAACCATGTCATATATTTGACCGGAATGTCTCGCTGAGATCGGGAATAGCTGAGATGTCATATAGGATATCGAAGAGTCAATCCATTTGTAGTACCTGGTGAATTTATCAAAGTCAGGATCTTCCTCAACCTTTTCATAAAATAGTCTGCGTAGGAGATCTAAGTTTTTATAATTATCTCGGTAGCGATCAACGGCCTTACCAATCAAGTTGTTGAACTCTACTATAGACGAAATCATCTTCAACATTTCATCAGATATGACTTGTGACATGCTTTTTTCTAGAGAATAGAACTTGTCGCTTTTGTCTTCGTCTCTGATAAAGTGTCTTACTTCTTCATCCTCAATTATAACCTTGTCTGAGTTGAAAGATATTTCTGGTAATTGTTTTTTGTTTGCGTAGACAATTTCATTTCTTGCAACAGTTGTGCTGGATACTGGGAAACCAAACCCGGATGCTCGATTTTCTACTTTTGATACGTTATCAATCCATCCATATCTGGTGGAGACTGATCCACTTGAAAGATCATCAACGATAAACTCGCCGCTTCCGTCAGAAGTTGATACTGTTTCAAAGTCCCAGTTAATCGCCAACAAGTCTGTGGAAGGAATCTGTTTGTCTCCCATATCAACATTAAACATGGTTAAGGATCTGTATGCCTCGTCTAAACCAAAATTAACGGGGTCTAGGTTGTGCTGCCTAATTGTAGAATCTGACAGGTGGTCAAGATAATATCTAAAGCCGCCAATCTTGATATCTGACTGGTTTAACACACTTCCCGTAAAGTTTGTTCTATGAGCTCCGACATAAAATCTCTTTGACTTTGTCAAGAAGGCAGAGCCACTAGCGTTGTTCAGGCTGGCAGACAGAGAAAACTCGCTCTGGACTGTGCCGAATGCGTGATTAACACCATAAAATTCAATCTTATATGTGGGGCTGGTTGTCTCTACGACATTGCCTTGAAATGGATATTTCTCCGGCTTGACTCGTACCGCTAGATTCCAAGTTTGATTTGAGTAAACCTCAGCAAAGAAACTGGACGTTAGTATGGTCCTTCCGTCATATGTCTCCAGAACAAACTTTGCTCTGCTTGAGTTCTCCCTATCTCTTTGAGCGAAAACTTGAAAATTAGCGATGTCTGTTGGTTCCCAAGTGTAGTCGCCGGTGGTGGCTGACGCTTCGTGCATACCATAAATTGATGATTTTGTGAATGGAATCTTAAAGCTGCCTTCCTCAAACACGCTTAAAGACTTTGGCATCAGAACAGATACCTCTACTGTGAATGCAGAATTGATCTCTTTTTGAGACGCATCGGAGCCAGTTATATACGTCAGAGAATTGTTTACGGAGGAGGTTTGATATATTGTAGAATTAAAGCGGTCTTCATCATGAAAGCTAACATACTTTTTCATCAATGACGTTTGTCTGTATTTGTCGGAGAAATAGTGGATGCCGTTGTCAGTATAAACATTTAATTTTACCAACTCGTCATCAATCCCGAAACACCTTAGCGTGTTTCTTATGGACTTTTCATTTCCTTTTGACTTCAAAATTGTGTCGAGATTGTTGTGCAGATTTGTATATATAAGATTTTTTATCTCACTTATGTCTTTTTCAAAGTGAGTTTTTTGGTCATCTACGCCTTCAATTTTTTCTAACAAGTTTGTGTTCAAGAGTATGTCATTGGCCACAAAGCCTTTATTCTGCAGTAATCTCTTGGCGAATGGTATAGCTTTGCCTTGATTTAGCGGATATACCGTATCTTTTAGAGAAGTTAACGAGGTTGTTTGTGCATACAATGTATCAAAGTAGCTTGACATAATTTGATAAATTTTCTTTAAGTTATCTTCGCCCAAGTCTGTGTCTTCTTCTTTCATCCACTCGGGGACTGTTTTAAAAAATAAATTTGTTGTATTTTGAGAATCCCACGTGGACCCACTTAGTTTTAATTCTGCTAGTGTTGAAACCACGTCTGGGTGTGTGCTTCTTATGATTGGATCTTCTACTTCGGCAATTGCGTGTGAAGACGACTGAAAGGCCGAGCCAGTGTTTCTTGCGCCGGCAACATATCCATTCCATGTTCCATTTGCAATCCTGCCTGAATAATCTAGCACAACTGAGTCGAATGATGAATCGCCCACGATACCTTCATTAAATTTGTAGTAAAGTCCCAAGTTTGTGTTGGCATCGTCGGTGTTTGTTCCACCACCTACGTCTCTATGCCAATTGTTATAAATTTGTTCTGCTGTTCTTTTAACTTTCCAGAATCTAAACTCATCCAGACTAGCGCTTAGCTTACCTGCATATTGTAGTTGCGTTTGAGTGTGCGTACCATTACTAGATGACGGAGAAGTCTGTAGAGCTCCGATATATCCGTTAAACAAGCCCCCTATTGACCCAATTCCAACTGATCCTAGATTTTTTTGCTCATTTAAGTCGCCATCAACATACAGTCTAGATGTTACTCCAGAAGCCCCAGAAACGAACGAGAAGGCATAATGCGCCCAGTTTCCAAGCGAAGAGGTAGTGACAGTGGTCGAACCAATAGCCTCGTTAAAAAAGCCATTTGTGCCCGATTGAAGAGATAGTCTAAATGTGTCCTGTCCAGATTGAGCAGGACCTGTTCCAGATAGCTCCAGAGTGAAGCGACCGTAATCGGATGAAGAAGACAATTCTCCATTCCACAAGTCAAAAATAACTTCTTTTTTCGTCTTTGTTATATCAAAGGCATCTTTCTTGAGCCAAAATTCTACGGTAAAACCTTTATCTAAATTTAAAACAAAAGTGGTGGTTCTGTCTTTTGCTGAGTCGTACTTTACAGAATCTGAGAATGTTTTCCAGAGAGGCTTAGATTCCATGCCGGCAGAAGCGGTATGTAGCCCACCCCTAGCATATATAAATTCGATGGAATCTGGAATACCATAGCCGTCAGAGGTTATTGAACCATTTAAAGATCCCCAACTTGGATAAGAAAAATTAACATATCCAGTAGACTTAGGGTATTTGTTGTTGAATATCCACCTGTCTAGGTAAGACGAAGACAGTTCAAATATTAATTTTTCATTGCGAGACCCATCGTAAGGGTAGTCGTTGTATACCCTCTTGATTGATGTTTCGTAATATAATTCAGCAGAGCCAAATTTTGCAAAATTGGATGCAAGAGAAAAGTCAATATTTGGTATAAATTGTTGATCCTTCTTAGCAGTTGTTACGACCAAGTTCTTTGATTCAACTGAATTGCTACCTGTACTGGCATTTTCAAATGACGCTGTTTTATTTTTAAATAAATCTTTAATACTCATTCTTGTCTACTCTAATTTTAAAAACGTATGGCTGCTCGACGTATGACCCAATTGAATCTTCATAGAAAGAATATGAAACACCGTAAGTGTATCCATGTTCCAACATGGACATATCTAATTCAAAATAATTCCCTGATACGTCGTATGATAAAACAGTGTGGTCAGTTGAAGATGTTCCATAATTGATCACCACTCTATCATCAATTAATCTCTTAATTTTAAAAGAAGCACTTTCGATTAATAAGGTCTCTGGATTTGATTGAGCTTTCGTAAAAATATTTGGAGACCAATCTTTATTCCTTACATACAATCTAAACCTCTCATTACCTTCGTTTGGATAAGAGCTTTTTAGGTTAGGCATGGCAATTACATATTTTGGATTTGGATTGAAATCCGTAAATTTGTGGGTAGAGGGCAAAAATGCTGACCCTGTGTGTAGTTGAGATCCGCTGTGAGTCCACACATCTACCAAATAAGGATACGTTGATGTTACAATGCTACTAGTGGCTGAGAAGGTGGCCTTATAAACGCCAGTTGAATCCCTAGAACAACTTAAAAAATTAACCGCCTCATTGCTTGAATTTCTGAAATATCTGGCTGTTCCCTCTGGTACGGACGCAGAAGCGTAGTATAGATTTAAAACCGGTATTGCAGTTGAGTCACCGGCTACATCTACTAGCTTACCTCTAAAGTAATTGTATAAGAACAGTGTGTTTAGGTTGTTTTCCGCTGGTAGTGCCGAACTACTGAGTGTAAAGTTTCCTCTGTTATCTCGTCTCGAAGAATCCCAGCGTGCCTCAATTTTTGGTCTTTCAAAAAAGAACTCGGATGAACGTGCAAAGAACTTTTTGGTGTAGTAGGATTTTGCTGCTCCTCCAAGATTTGTTGAGCTAGAAGCCTCGAATGCGCCGCTTAGTTTTATCAAAAATCCGTTATTTTCTTTTGAGCCAAGAACATTACCGCCGCTGTTAATCCATTGCTCGACAATCGTTGTTACATCAATTTCTAGATCTTCTGTTCCCACTTCAAAGCGTTGCTCAAAAGAGGAGCTTGAATCAGTGTAAAAGTCGCCTCCGGCAGTTGACCAAGCGGTCGATCCTGTTCTGTTTATCCAATTAGACCCTATCTTATCATACGTCAAATCAGTGTAATTCTCCATGTCGAGGCCTTGTCCCTCTTCCCAAGCGCCGGAGACAGCGTTTACAGTCAATTTATAATCTCTTGGTAGGGTTCTAGTGTGCTCTGCGTTATATAATCTTAAAAAGAAGTTCACACTACCTGACGCCGGTATGGTGCCTGCCGTCCTGTCTGCCGATATTGTCGAGACAGGAAATTGTAGGAGTATGCGGGATAATTCTGCGGAACTTGAATCCCTTTGAGCGTACAAAGAAAAAACTTCTAATATATCTGCCTGGCCCATGTTGGAGCCAGTGCCTCTGGTGTTAAAATCGTCTTTATATGCATTTGCTATTGTGTTGTCAGCATTGGCCATGTATCTTTTAATTGCCATTATTTAACCACTCCTATTATATCCAAGTCTGGGTATTTTAATTCTAAGATAATATTTTGAGGAACCTTATAGTAAGAACCATCCTTGCTAAGGTTTGCTTTTACGTTGTAATTTATCGTACTATATCGGCCTCCATTTTTATTGCGGATATGAACCCTCTTTGTATCGTATACGCCCTCAACATTGTTTAGTACCTCATAGATCCTAGTGAGGTATAGTGGCTCTCCGATATATAAGAAATCGCTAAAATATGTTTTTAAAGCCTCTTGGCAACGAAATAGAACGTCTTGAGAATCGTAATTTTTGTCATTAACTATTGAAAACTCAACACCGATATTAACAATGAACGCGTCCTTGATTGTTACAGTATCATTAATCGGAATATAATGAGATAGATAATTCTTTATATTGTTTTTGGTCACTTGGTGAGTCTCGGTTAATTTGAAATCGCTATCTGTTGAGACCACGTACATTGTAATGTCCCGGTTTGTTGTTGAGGGGTCGTTAACTATGTTTGCTCTTGTGACTCCTCCAAACTTAGTCGGCATTTGATATACCAAAGATTCATAGTCTTGTTTAGTCACGGCCCTGTTCTGAGCAGCATAATAAGCTTTTGCCCTCTCTTTGAGCTCTTGGTTAGTAACCGTTTGAGAACTAGCTGTTATTGGGTCTTCGTTGATACACTCTAAAGAGGCCACAACGTTGTTTCTAAGAGACTGCGTTATGCTTGATTCATCTTTGAATTGTATTATAGAATTTGTTATTGCCTGCACAGTATTGGAGGCGGCGGCTGTCTTCCCGGCTTCGTTTAGCCTCACTACAACACGTAGAGTTGTGTTATACGGAGATACGCCTAGTTTGTTGGTGGACAACAATTTAGTTGGGTCGAATGACAAATCGCTGATGGTGTTCTTGCCATGCATCTTCAGAGCCACTTTTGAAGGATCAATGATAGCGTTGGGGTCATCGTCCTGTGATCCGAATCCGAATTGTAAAAATGTACCAGTGTCGTCTTGGTATACTGTGAATTTTCTAGTTGTTACAAACGGCTTCAAGATTGATCGTACGCCGTCTGCGATTGCATCGCTGTTGGTTGTCTCCACAAATATGACTTCCTGTGCCAGATTATCCACTTCATAATATTTATTACCTTCAGAATCGACAACAGAAAACACTTCTGTTACGCTATTGTCGCCAACTCTTATCCTCCTAAACCTTTCAAAAGACTCGTCAACCAAATCAACCTCAATAACCGTAAAAACCCCAGATTGAACCTGCCCGAATGCTTTGCAGGCAAAAAACGTTGTTGCGCCGGTGCTAGAATCAAACCTAGCTGCCACAAATTGCGTGTTCGGATTGTCGAAAACAACATCCTCTGTTAAAATATAGTTTCCGCCAGAACTGCCTCTAACTGTTGTTCCTCTCTTTAGGGTCGGCAAATAATTTGTATCAGGAGCGGTCCCTTCAGAGTTTGACGGACACAATATAAAAAATGCCACGACTCCGAAAGAAGAAGGTATACCTCTAAATTTGTATCCTAATGATCTAGCATGCTTCCTGATATTGTTGAACTCTACTGCTGTATCCATGAAGGATTCGTTAACTGCATAGTCTAAATAATAGGATAGAATGTCGCCAACATACGAAACACTATCAAGAACCATAGACCCGAATGAAGGAGTTGTGAAGTCTCTATAGTTGTCAGGATAAAACCTTTTTGCATGTTCAACTAAATCTTCTTTAATTGTTTCAAATTCTCTGCTGGTATATTTTATTGTAACATTTTTACTTTTTGGCATATCTTTTTAATCTCCAACGATCAAATATAAATAGATTTAGAAGAGATTTTAACTACTGACTTATAATCAAATCAAATCTATCTGCCTTTCTAATGGCAGGTATTGTGTATTGTATTGATATTTTTATTGAATTAGGGGCACCATCGACTGTGGAAACCTCTACGTTATCAACTATAATGTATGAAACATATTCTCTAACTTGTCTTAAAATTTCATTTTTTAACTCGTCGAATTCACTTAGCTGCGTGTCGTTATAGAGAAATAAATATCTTTTGGCTCCAATGCCAAAGTTGGGATCACTACGTCGCTCGCCTTTGTGAGTTAATATTGTACTTTTAATGTTGTGGTTTATTACGCTTACTATATCGTTTTCACCTAAGGTTTCAAAGGTTTCATCTTTTGGGTTTAGAGTTAGTGGGGACTTTACTGTATATTTTTTTGACATCTCTTATTCTCCTGTTACATCAATTAGAGAACTAAATTGATTTCCGCAAGGTTCTCCGTCTTCATCAACTTTTTTTCTTCTGAACTTCGATTTCAACCACCAAGGCACATCCGATCCGATAAATACGTTATTAACTGTCTTTGACAAGATGTCCCTTGTTAGATTCTCAACGAACCCTGACTGGCTGTCCTCCTCGTCTGGAGGATCAAAATCACTTCTTTTGTAGTTTGAAACAAACAGTCTCCTCAATTCATCTTTGGTGTCATTGAAGATCCGATCTAATCTAACTGGTTTGTTGTCGTCAGCGTCCTCTCTTTCATTTGAGCCCCTTCCTAATGAAGAGTAGAAATTTAAGTATGAATATAGGGCTGCTGTCGAGGGGACTCTCTTTATACTAACAATATGATCAAACAGTAATTTAAACTCTGGTGTCTCGCACAGAAGATCGACATAGCATTTTAAATCTTGATTGAAATTTTCATCCGAATTGATGTAAGAGGCTAGCTTGTTGTCTGGTATGTCCCTCTCAAACGAACAAATTGGAAAAGCATATTTGGATGCTGCTGTAGGAGAGACTCCAAAGATATAGCTCTTTTCTCTGTTGGCTATCCTTTTTGTTGCGCGGTCCTCTGCTGAAATAGGTACAAAATCACTAGGAGGAACCATACATAACCTAACTCCAAACTTTATCCCAATTGAGCCCTCGTATTCGTCTTCAAGCAAATTGGTTTTTGCATTCCCGAAAAAATCAGAAATATTTGCGTCAACATTGATCTTGTCGCTATTAGCTAGCAAGAACTCTTTGAATTTGGAAATGTTCACAACACCTTTCAAATTATTGTTTCTATTTTGGATAAATTGCCTGTCGAGTTGTATTCTCTGTAGAGACGTGACAATCGGTGTTATATTTTTTTCTTCTATTCTTAGATATTTTTCTAAATATAAACCACCATTCTTAGCCAATTCCTCAGCATCAAACTGTATATTGGACAGGGGGTGCTGAATATTGACGTTATGGACACAGTCTGGGATAGAACCATAGTCAAAATTTGATTGTCCACCGGTTGGTGCTTCTATCTCTACCTCACCGGCCCTGATGTTACCTTTGAGCATAGACTTCGAGGAGCCAATGAAGAATTTGGAAATGTTATAAATATATGGTCTAGGCTGTATAGACTCTGCTAACATGTCGGAGTAAAACTGTAGCTGCTCTTCCACTAAGTAGCCAAGCGCCTCCATGCATTCCTCCTGAACGCTATATATTGTGCCCAATTTGGCCGCAAACCTCATTTGGTTAAGACTTATCGCGGATGAGATAGTGGAGCCCAATCCTACTATTGTTAAAGCTGCTGGGGCCAGCAATCCCAAAGAGGCTATCACGATACCTAGTGCCACCAAGTCTGCTGTTTCTGTGCTGACTCCGCCTGACTGGAATACATCTGCAAACGTTGGTTGTGTGTATTCCTTCTGTGCTTGGTTCAGCGCATCCATTATTTGTTCAAGCTGTGAATCTGTTTCTATTTCTGCCATGTCGATCTTTCTTTTTAGTAGTTGTACCGCCTGCTCTAAGAATAGTAACCAATATGCTCCGCCTTCATATGTTGTTGCGAAGAAAGAAGTTTGATTTGACAAACTATCTTTTAGGTTTTGTACAATTAATCTAGATATGATTTTGCTATGGTTTCTTTTGAAGTCCATATCAACATTAGCATTCAACGAGAAGGTTCTTAGCATATAATCTACAACATGCATCCTGATTATCGCGGTTATTGTTCCCCCTATCATTGAATGAGTTGAGGGGCTTGCTATTTTATCAAATGGCTTTTCAATAACACAATCTGGTGATAATTGCAGTCTATCGTCCGGTTTGATGTTTGACTCATCCCTTTCCATCTTGTCAAGTATATCTTGAAAAAACATAAAGTTACTCTGTACGTCTTCGCACCCCTGTACCTTTGACACAATTACTTTTGCGAATTGTGACCATCCTTGCTTTTCTTCTGCTAGAATATTATAGAATGGAGATGTATAAGACCCGCCATGCTGGGATGGGTCTAAAAACTGGACTCTCGGGTTGCTGGTCAAGCTCCTTCCTAAGACCTTAGCTGACTCTTCAAAAGTATACTCTGTTGATCCCGGCTCTGGGTTTACGTAAGTCAAATCGTCTGCGGTTATTTCGACTGGGTCGTATCCATACAAAAATCCCTGCGGGATTTGTCCTTGCGAGTCAGACATCATTGACTTTAACAGCTTGTTAAACATAATTGCGTTTATTCCGCCTATCACGCTTTCAGCGTTATCCAGTGAAATTGAGGTGTCGCCAAACAAGGACCACGTTCTCTCTAAAAATGCGCGCATCATTTTGGCCCTGTATCTTCCGGTCTCCTTTACAAATGGCGCAAGATCGTTTAGCATTTGTATATGCACGTCTTCGACTGGCTCTAGAACTTCTATGTCGAAGTCGGCGAACTCCGGTGTTACGATTCTAACCTTGTGGGCAAAAGAATTCTTGCCGCCGTCATATAATTTTATATTTGATTTGAAAACACCATCTTCATAGTCACCGGTGAACCTTAAATTTAATTTTGGAGTAACATCTTTGTTCCATTTGTCTTCAATATTCAAGAATTGGTTTCTCACCTCGATACCAATGGTTTGGGGAAGGTCAGCTACATCTGGAAATATAAAGGCCAATGGGCCAAGAGAGGACTTCAAATTACGATACCAATTGTAATAATTTAGTGATCCGCCTTTCTTGTCTGCTAATATTTGACTTAAAATTCCTGGTGCGTCAAAGGGTTCCCACAGGTTCCAGTCAACCATATCATCCATAAATGCTTTTTGGATTCTGCCGAACACGCCCGCTTTGACATTCTTATACGATTCAGTTTCTCTGGCCTTCTTCAAAACTGCGCCAACACTATTAATATTATCAACACAATCCGGATCTGCTGATGTTGCGAAAGCTTGGTCTAAAATGTCTTCTAGAACAGAATTAGGGCCGTTTAGGACCACGTCTAACACTTGATCCATGTTATCTTCGGAGCGGTCTTTTTCTTGCTGATTATATTCGTCCAAGACTTCTTTGGGCAAGGAAGATAGAGCGTCATTGTTAATGTTTGCTAGGTTCTGTCTTTCTACGTTTGTTAAGCACTTGTTTGCCGGAGAATCTATGATTGGATTCGAGTCAACTTGTCTATCAAGTTCCTCAAGTTGGTCTGGGGTGAGTAGTCCAGCCGCCATTTCAAAAAAGTTTGCTACTGATTCCGGGTCAGACAGCACATCAGAGAATGCTGGTGAATTGATCCTAACAGCTTCAACGACACTTCTCATGTATTGGCTGTCTGGATTGCCGGTAAGTGCCCTTTTAGCCTGCACATCTGTACCAGCATTTGAAATTGTTTCTGCCAATATGCCATACTCTTCTTGTGGTAGCGGGGGTCTTCCCTCTGGTGCGGCACCTGCTGCTTGTAATATCTCTGACTCGCTACACCCTTCTCTGCCTAACAATTCCATGAGACTAACAGTTGTTGGCAATTGGCCTCCGAGCAATTTACACAATGAGGCATCAATCAATTGGGCTAGTTTTGCAAATAACGCCGCTAGAGCTTGCTTAATTGTTATCTTCAGGGCCCTTATAAATGATTCTACAAGATTATCCAATATAAAGCTCCAACTAAATCTAGGAAATTGTAAAATTTCCGGTGTTGCCAGATCGGTATCCCCATCGCCACAAGGGTCAAAAGTTAAAGTGCTAAGAAAATTTCCTATTGGAGGGAACATAAAGTGAGTTTTCGGGCAGCTAAACTTGGACACAAAACTGGTCAGTATTTTTATACCGGGTAAATTATCAAGAGCGCTCATTATTTCTTGTACTTCGGCGGTCTCAATGATTGCATCAACATACGCCTTTGTAATTGCTTGTTGAGTGTTGCCAAGTGCTTTACCTAATGTCCCTTGCTCATAGTCGTCGCCTGGCCTTAGACTGGCGAACCTGTTCTTGTTAGCCTCTTCGGTAATCAGGGCTTCTTTTTCTTCATCTGATAAATTATTCCAGTCGTCGAATTGCGCTGTCTCCTGTAGATCCTTTTGCAGCGTTATGGACTCTCCCCTCATTTGTTCAATTTTAGCTAACGAGGAGATGGCTGCTTTGGATAGTTGCTGCATTATTCCTTTTATTTCGGGTGTTTCACCGGCTCTTATCTCTGTTATTTCGTTGTTTATTGCTTTTAATTCATCTTCTTTTTCTTCCTGACGGAATCCCAAGTTAAATATTTGGTCTTTGATTTGCTGTACAGCGCCGGGATTATCTTGAAGCAATTCTTGTTCGCGCTCGTTATCAGCTAGTACCTCTCTTAGCTCTTTAATGTTTTGTTTTATCTCAGCTAAACTTTTTGAGACTTCGAGAAGTTGTTTTTCTTTTTCAAAGACCAATGAATTAATAATTTCCTTCATTGCTTCGCTGTTTTCTGCGGGGATGTAATTTAATATGTTTGTAACGTACTCATTGATTTGCTCGGATGTCTGGGTTATGTTGAACTTAAAGACATCAATTTTGTCATTTGTGTCGCCAAATGGTAAACTATCAGTGGAAGGGTCTATGCTAGTAAAACCTGACTCGCTGTTCGGGTTATAAGTTATCAAGTAGCCGACGTTTAGAGATTCCAATGCGTCTGCGCCGTCGGGCTTGAAAGAGACTTCCAATTGCCCGGAAAAGGAACTCTTTTTTAATTCAGAAAAAACTTGTTGCACTCTATTTTTAAGTGCCAAAGTTCCGCCCTCAGCGTTCAATCTTTGGTCCTTTGCCTCAGTTGCTCTGTTTACTCGTGGCTCCTGTAGAGAACCAGCTTTCCATCCGGGCTCCCATGGTGCTGGCATGTCTTTAAATTCTTTTTCTACTATTTCTCTGACTTTGTCCTGCTTGTCGGCTGGAAGACCCGCTAGCACGACTTCAAGACCCTCTGCTGCTATGTTTTTCATAGCTGATTTTATGACTGCCAAATAAGCAGTGTCCAAGTCTACACCTCTAAATAAACACTTTAAAATAGTTAAAGCGAAATCTTTAAATGAGCAAGGGTTGAACATACTGATCAGAGTTTTTAGGTGCTCTCCTGTTCCCTCGTCACCCTCAAAAGACAATTTAAAATCGGACAGAGCCTTGAACAAGGGAGAGGTCTCTTTTATGTTTCTTTTTTCTTTTCTGTATTTATCATAAACGTATGATTTCATATAGTCTATTCTACCGTCGAATGTCTCTCTCTTGAACTTATCGGTGTCAAAACCAAAATCCGGCAGGGTTTGATATATTTTTATCTTGTTCGGGTCAAAATCAGACGGGGTTTTGTCAAAAGGGTATTCATTTCCATACATTGATAAGCAATTGGATTTGTTAAATTGATATGCAAAAGCTTTAGAAAAACTCAGAACACCCTTCAGTACCGCAGAATTAATTTGATTTACATCAGCCAAACAAGTGTCTGGTCTTTGGTCTTTAAATTTGTTGGAGCTACCAAAATCAACACCCAATTGTGGAAACGTGTATTCAACAACAAAGTCAAGCCAAGGCGGTGTCTTTCTGGCTGTTAGTAGTGGATGTATCTTATCTAATACAGAAATATACCCCATTGTAGTTTGGTCCCTGACTGATCCCTTTTCCAAAAAGGGTTTTTCGAAGCCTTTCTTCATCTTTATGAAGCGGCAATTTTTTCTCTTAACCCTGATTCTCTTTATTTTGAAAGGTTCTTCTGGGTCTGTTTTATCGAACGTTATTTCTATCTTGTGAGCCTTAACTCCACCTGATGGTGCGTCACCATATCTAAAATTATTACTATCAAGCAATGTCTGTAGGGCTGATCTAAATGATCTCATCCTACTTACAATAAAAGACAGATAAAATTGTTTATTAGAATCAGCAAAAAAGAGACTACCGTTCTCCATTTGAAAGAAATGTGCTTGGTACTTTGAATACACCTCCAGCGCAGAGGTGGTCTCTTTAAGAGCTATATCAAATTCTTTAACATTCATGACCAACTTCTCAACGCTTGTATCAACCTCAGGTATGTCAGGCATCTCAGGCACCCTATCAAAAACAAACGCTGGCACTGTCACCAAGACTTGTAAGATTCCACTATCGTTAATAGTGGTAAACCTAAACTCTGGTGTTCTTGCATATACCTCTAAAGCTTCCAAGTTAACCGCCACACCCTGCACAACTGGTGGTTCGTTAAAGGTTGTCATTGGTACGGAGTGAGCAACAAACTTTGTTGTTCCTAGATCTACCGGCCTATTAGTGTAGTCAATGTAATCTCTGAAATTTATATCAAAAGTTGGACCACATTGATCTCCGGGCTCTTGGGGAGGCAAAGCACAAATAATGTCATCTGATATCATTTTACCATAGTATGCCAACATCATACGAAGACCTGGCTTTACGTAGGTTCTTTTTAGTGCCTCGAAACCATTGCTATCAACTGCTGCTGCGATTGTGTCAACTCTAAATGTATCGCTGTTTTCATTAATGGTAACAGCAATTGAGTACTCACAAGTTTTCTTGTTTAAAAAAGGCTTGTCCAAAGTCCACCAGTCTGGTGGTATAAAACTCTCGTCAGGAATACAAGTTGGGCATATTTTATCTGGTTCGACCTCAGGTTTGGGCCCTATTTCACACACATCTTGCTGGGAAGCGAGAAATTCTGATTTGTTTTCTATTGTCATAAATACCTCAAGTTATAAACACTGAATTGCTAAGTATTGATTTTGCGCCCTTTATAACCTCGAAGGAGTCTAGAAAGTTAATCTTTCTTATTTCTGAATTGATAGCGCCTGTTATACTTTCTGTGAATAATTCAATATCCCCTGCAAAGTTTTTTGCAAAGGGGGTGGTAAAGGCCACTATGGCTAACAACCCATTTATTGCCATTAGTTGAGTTGCTATTGTGTTTATATTCATATTAGTATTTTTGAACTGCTCTTCAATAGCTGTTAAATATTCTTTGAGGTTATCGCCCAGTACTGCTGGTTGTAAGTTGTCTTCTGAGCCAGCTACCAAATCTATTCGTGGCCTTGATAGTCTACCTCCGAGAGTGTTAGTTTCTCCATCTTTGCCTAAACCCTCAACATTGGTAGCTCTACCACAATAAATTCTTACTGTCTCTCTTCCGATCATCCTTACATGGTCAGCCTTTATGCCAATCGCAGATTTTTCTGTTAAAACACTCACAGGCGTTTTGGTATTTTTCAGACCAAAATATTCATCAATATTTAAAGATTTTTGGGTTATATAAATTCTAGCCGCATCGGTTATAAAGTTGGGATTTGCTTTTTCTTCTGGCCCAATGGGTTTACCACCTTTTGCCATTTCGTGAGCAGAATTAAGGGCGTATCTGCCGACAACCAAGTCAATCATTCCACAAGATGAATACCCACTGCCACCGCAGCCAGAGTACCAGTTGGATGGCCTATCTCTTCCTAAAACTATAAAGCAGTTATTATTGGGCCCTCCTGGACTAGGAGATTGGGTAATTACTCTTTCACATTGGGTCTTGTTAAATTCAGGCACTGGTTCTCTTAGTGTTGTGCAGACAAAACCCTCTTCCACTCCTAAGTCAACCTGCTCTTGAGCGAAGTCATCTATGGAAGGTATTTTAAGTGGTGTAAATTTTGGTATTGTTGGCATTTTTTATCCCTAATTCTTGCAAATATTATTGAGCTGAAATATTGTCTGGTTTTGTGACTTTAACGTATTTATAAATAGCATTATAGACATCGGCACCATATTTTTGCCCGGCTATTAATCTTTTATTTTTATCTAGCTTTACTGAGCCTTGTCCGACTCGTTGACCTTCATTCCCGCCAACGACGGTTGCTATGAACCCCTCTCCGGACTTTATTATTTTTGTTACAATTCTCATATGACTATTGCCACCATTAATTATTGTGCTAAAATTTGTGGAAGGGCTACCGCTACGGCCATTGTGGATGGCGTCACCAACTTCTAAAGGTGCCTCTTCGGGTCTAAAAGTCACAAAAACATTTTTATTAAGCCAATTGTTAAAGTTTTTCTTTACAGATGCTCTTTGTTTTATTCCTTCACTTGCGGCGTAATCAAAGTGAGATCCGCCACCACTGACACCAACGTCCATTCCTGGTGCGGACCAGTAATTAAGGTAGGCTACCTTAAAGAACCAACTACTCCAAAAACTTTCACCGGTTTTGCCTAGTTGCCCAGCGTAATAATCTGCTAGTGTATTAATATCTTTCCCTGAGGTTTGTTCCTTCTTTGTTAAACATGGAATATAAATATTTTGCTTAACCCATTCTCTGCCTAGTGGACTTGTCTCGAAGGTCTTGTTATAAGACCCAATTGTGTCGCCGGTAGACACAGCGCTCTTCCGCAGCTCTGACGCTCTGGTGGCAGCATCTACGGTAGGGGTTGATTGGTAAGTAATGCCATCAACTTCGAATTTGTTCCCTACTGGGGCTGATGACGGGCCTATGTTATCCAAATTAGACATGATGCTGATATCAGCACCGCTATCAAACAAACCAAACGCTGAAAAGACCTCGTTAGGTAATTCCTGTCCGCCTCCAGTAATATAACAACCCTTAGCTCTTCTGTTGACGGTGTTTTGGTTGGGATAATAATCAAATTCTGCTTCTCTCATTCTCCCTCCTTGCTTGGGAGACTGGCCGACTTTGAAACGGACTAGTACCTCTAAGTTAGTATAATTAATGGGGTTTGATTCAGTATCTGTGGCGTAAAATCTAGATACAGCAGAGATATGGTTGCCAACTAACATCATATCTTGTTTTTCGCTAAATTGATTTATATTAGCTGGTGAGTCTTTGCATTTATTGATGGGAATAAGACTGTTATGAAGTCCATTAATTCTAATTAAGGCTACAATCTTTTTGCCAAGAGCAAAAGTCTCTGTTTCATATGAAATAATTGAACCTTTATACGGACCTTCACCCAAATCTGAGTTGTCTTCGACAATCAAATCCGACACATCTTCGTTCTGCATCGCTAGTCTTGTTTTAAAGTCTGCTAAATCATACGCTGTTGCCGTTTTATTGCTCATTCATCGTTCTCCGATGATATTGCATCATAGATGTCTTCCATATCTTTCTTTGAAAGACCTTCGCTACCTTTACTCTTTGATACCATACCGGCAATCTTTACCAGTTGCTCGTTAGAGCGTTGTAAGGTTTCGACATATTTTGACATCACCATGCCAATCTCACGATGTCTTGATTCATCCTTTGAAAGCCACTTAATAGCATCATCTAGCAAATCTCGCGTTATTTTGCGATCATTGCGAATATTCTCAAGCACCTCGTTAACATATTCATCTAATTTTTTGCTCATATTACCCTAAATAGAAATTAATCAAATTTTACCTTTATCCCAGTCTTGTTTAAACAGCCTATATTTTTTTCTAAACTTATTTAATTGACAAACAATTTGCTTTGTATTCATGCCGGTTATCTCACGAAGGTAAAGGTATATAGCTTTTTTATTAAAAATCTCAATCTCTTCAACAGACCCTAGAATCTCTCTAATCGCCATATAAACTTTCTTTTCGTTATCTTTCATATCATCAGTACCCCAGCCATCCATCTCAAACCAAAGTTTACTCCAGAAGTCTTCCTTTTCTTTATCTTCATGATAAGGGTTGTAGCAAACAATTTTGGATGGATCTACTTCATTTAGGGCCTTCTCATAGTCTACTTCTCTTTGATTACGCTTTGTGGTTCTCTTGACCTGGTGTATAAACCAGTTCTTTGTTATAACACTAAAATAAGAAAAAGCTTTTGATCCCTTCTTGGGGTCATACTTCTCTAATATAGTGGTGAGCCACACTTTGCATTCGCACCTTAATTCATCAATATTTGGAAGGGTGGTAAATTTGTAGGTAAATACGATTTTATCAACCATCTGGTCAAAGGCCGGTTGTATCCACTTTACATACAGGTCTGTTCTTATTTTATTGCAGTCTGTCTGTGTATAATCAATTATTGCTTTCTCGTGATCCAGCGTAAAATACATTTTCTTGGTCGATCGTCTTCTTGGCATCTTCTTGGTTTTCCTCTTGGTTATCGTCAGTCTCTTCTGGTATATCTTGTGGGACTGCTATTTCGTAAATGTCTTCAAATTCTTGTAGAACCTCATAAAGGCTCTTTGTGTGTTCCATAAGATGTTGCAGCGTCTCGTCTCCATAGAACATTTCCATTTCATAAATTGCTTTCATGTGGTTTCTATAACTTGTTATCATTTGGGTCAAATCGCTTAAATTTTCGCCTACATAAAACAGCTTACCCAGTAGTGTGCGTATGTAATAAAAAGCCAAAAAATTGGCACTTACGGACGTTAAAAGGGCTAATATTAGCCAGAATGTTAAGTCAATCTTCATAAGTTCGGTTCCTTGCTTCTTTCTTCATCTCTTTTAGAAGCTCTTGATTTTGTTTGATATAGTCTTTGGTAATGTCTCCAGTGGCAGGCTTGTTAACTGCA
>VMHT01191428.1_pt1 | contig 20260 bp, 23 predicted proteins | sample 4693611 | NCBI WGS metagenome assembly VMHT01 (sample SAMN12280063, study PRJNA550983) | marine metagenome | isolation source: seawater sampled from same location over 5 years 0.02-0.2 micron viral filtrate | place: USA: collected off the coast of southern California halfway between the port... ...
AGCGGTTGCATTAAACACAATAAACCCAGCGTCAGGGTAAAATAATCCATAACTTCCTGAATTTGTTTGCCCTAATGTAGTACCAAGCATAACACCATTAGACCCTGAAACTATGTTAAACTGTCTTCCAGCATTAGTAATTACAGCACTTCCCGTTTTAGTAATAGAATCATCTGTTAGGTGTAATATATTATTAGCACCTACATCTGCTCCACCCCCACCTTTTATTCTTAAATTTAATGTTCCGGGTTTTAAATTCTGTCTATATCTAGATCTTTGCACGTTTAATACAAATATGTCATTAGGTGTAACTGTATCAAAGGTAAAATCTGTTAATTCAGTTCCATAAACTAAATTTCTATACTGTGAATATATGTCTCTAGAGGGACTTATACCAAATGATCCTGTATCATTAGTAAAATCTAATGATCCACTTCCTCTTCTATGGCCATAAGCTAATGCATACTGAACTTCTGCAGAAACACTAGAAGTAGCAAGGTTATAAACATCTATTCTAAAAGCACCACTTGAGGTAGGTGAGCTAAAATTAGCTTGGATGCTTGATGTATGTGCTTCTGTTAAATCGTTTACGTTATTTGTCCAAGTAGATGTAGTCAACTTATCTGTTGAAAGGACTATATCATCTGATGCGTATCTATAGTATGTGGCCATTTTTTATTATTTTAATATTACTCCGGTTTCTGCTCCCGTTGTAGTAGTGGTAATTACTTCTTTAGTTATTTCTACTGGAATAGTAGTACGGGCACCACTTTCTATACCTTCTACAGTAATACTTGTTAAAAGTCTAGTATTAGTACCGAATAAAGAAGTAGCACTAATAGCCTGAAGTGAAAAGCTAGTACCTCTAATTGTTTCTGAAAGAGCACTATTGGCATAGGGTCTAGAAGTAGATTCAACTCCTGTACTTGTACCAACACCATTAAAAGTAGTTAATAATCTTCTATCTGCTATCGTAGCTAAATACCCTGAAGGTTCTTTAAGAGTAGCTACCCCATTTAAATTAAGAGTTTCTGGGTTTAATAAAAATTTAGATCCTAAAGATAATTGTATTTTACTTACGTTTGCGGTAACTACGGGCATTTTAGTAGTTCCTCTAGGTAAAGTTACTAATTTAGATACTAAAATATTATTTTCATCGGGAAAAGCTTCAACTATATTCATATTTTCAATAGCTTCTCCTGAAAATTGAGAACCATTAGGGTGGTTTTCATTAAAAAGTGTATAATCAATTTCATCATCACCAAGTGCAAACTGTGTAATGTTAAAGGAGCCATCTCCTCTTGCTAATAGTTCTCTTCCTTTTCTAGTTAGTATAGCATCTACTATGATAGAAGTATTATTTAAATATCCCATTTTTGTTTTTCTATAAATATATAATTTTTTAAAAAATTACATTAAAGTTTGATTTTCAATGTTTATTTGGTCAGGTATTTTACTATCCCCAATATCTATACCTGCTTTACTTAAAAAATATACTAAATTATCTTTAATAAAAGGATGTAAATTATGTGGTATTATAATAATAGGTGCATCTCCTAAACCAGAAGGTAAATCTTTTTCAGCTTGCATTTGAATTAATAAGCAAGGTATATTATCATCTAATAACGATATTTTATATCCTTGTTTATTAGCAGTTACCTGACCAGATACATCTGAAGAAGCAAAACCAAATTTTCGGCTAAAATCTAATACTCTACTTAAAGTAGAATGTTTTCTTTGTATTTCATAAGTATAATATGCCCTTCTATTTAGTTGTTCATTACTAGTATCTAAAAAAGTAAAGGGACTATTTGTTCCTATAGTAGCAAAATATCTATTTTGTTCGCTGCCAGAAGTAATATTATCAAAAAAATTATCTAAAAGACCTATAGTCGTAATAGATCCTGAAGTATAATCACCTGGTTTAGAGTTAATAAAATTAAAATGAGTATTAGCTGTGTAATTTTTAGAACTTAAAGCTGTACTTCCTGTAAAAGCAGTTGCAGTATCAGCATATCTTAACCCGTTACCTGTTAGTGTTATTTGTCCACCGTCACCATCATTACTTAATGTAAGTATTTGTCTTAATCTACCACCATTAAAAAATACATTATAAGTATCATCTAAAAAATTAGGTATTCTTGAATCTAATAATTTTAAAGAAATATTTTTACCCATAGGAAAATCTTCAAAGAAAGATCTATAAAAACCTATTTTAGCATTATCATCATTTGAAAATAAAAATTCAGTACTATTACTATTTCTTGTATTAATTGTTATAGCATCTGTAATGTATATATATGAGGAACTTGGGAATAGTGCTAAAGTAAGATTATTAGTGTTTTCCAAATCTGTAAAAGTAGATCCCACATATATGTTATTAGTATATTTTTGTATACCCGCTGATTTACCATAGGCAATATCACCATTAGTAAATTCATTAATATTTTGTGTTATTAATTTACTACCAGAATATCTTGGGTTATTCCAACCCTTAGTTGATAAAACACTATCATTAAATTCTACAGTAAAATCTACACCACCTAATTTTTTCTTTTGTACAAAAGATTGTTGGGAGGGGTTTTGTGGGGCTGAGGGTGTTAATCCTGTTGCGTATTCGGCATCAATTGGTGTTGGCATATTATGTATTTTTATCTAGTGAAGTAACTGTCGCTTTCATAATTTAATACAGAATTGTCATTATTATTAATAATAACTTCACCATATACTTGGTTATAAGGTGTAACTCGAACAAAGAATTTATCGCTTCTTTTGCCATATAAAACATTATTTTCTAAATCTCCTATTGATCCCGTTAAAATAAGATCATGTATATCAATAGTAGCTTCATTTAATAAATACTCCGCAGAAATTGGAGGATTTAAATTTCCTGAAACATTAGCTAAGTATGATTTATTTTCAAGAGTAATTGTCGTACCTTTAATTTTGTTTCTTTGCAAATAATGAGGTTCTATGACTAACCCAGTTTTTAAATTTGCCTTAGCTGGCGCAAATTGTTCAATCATTTTAAATAAAGTATGATCAAACTGTTGGATTAGTTTTAGATAATCAAAAATATTTACAATTTTATTTTCTATTTTTTGGATGTAAATATCTCTTAAAGAATCTAAATCGGGATAACTACTAGATATGTAGTGTCTTGGATCTCCAATATAATCATCCATTCTAAACCCACCTAAAGTATAAATTATATCTTCATTAACTTCAAAGGTTGGAGAGAAAAATATTCCTAAATCTGAAAAATCATTAGGTTGTCTGTCATAAACTGATTCTTCACTAGATATAAAGGGTGATAAAATATTATCTTGTACTTCACCAGTATCTAATCTTACTTTATCAGATACCATAGATTTGCCTACTGTATCAGGGGTTGTAAGGTGGTGGGTTTCTGAAAGATGGGTTTCGCTTATGGTACCTAGTATGGGGTTCGAAAGTATAGGATTAGGAGCATTATTAGTAGTAATAATAGTATTATTATCTGATCCTAAGGGTACTCTTAACAGTAATGAATCATAACTTGAACTAATACTATTACCATTATAGTTAAAAGGAGATAAAGATTGAGAAAAAATAGTATCTTTAGTTAATTTTTCGTTCCAAATTCTAAATTCTTGAACACTACCGGTAAAAGGATTTAATAAAGCTCCTGCTGTTTCTGATGATCCAATAGGAAATCTACTTCCTAATACTAAAGCATAATTATCACTATCACCACCCGTGCCTACAAAGAATTTAGGTACTTCTAAACTAGCAGATAATATATAAGTGTTTTTATTAAAACTAGTATTAGTAGCAAATGCTTCAACCGTATTACCTTCAGCAGAACTACTATTTAATCTTACTGATAAATTCCATACATCACCATTAAAAATAGGTCCTAGTAAGCTGCTAGATATTGCCGCAACTCTATCTGCTGAACTATCTGCTAGTGAGCCTGATGCAATTACAAGATGAGCTAACGATCCAGAACCCTGTTGTGAAGTGTCTATACTTTGTGATATCCCAATAACTACATCATGTGGATTTGTAGCTGTATTTGCTAATGATAGTATATCAAATGATGTAGTAGTACCCTTAGTGGGTAAAAACCTCGTCTGTATAGTTTTAACTTGTAGTGAGGGATTATTACCACGGACATCAAAATTTGATGATAGTAATCCACAACTTCCTGCACTAGGAGTGGCTATTTTACTAGTTTTTTCATAACTAAAGGTTCTAAATGTAGTTTTATCAGCTACAGGTCCCCCATATTCTTTAACATGTAATATGCTTTCTGGAATACCATAACAAGATATTAATGCTTTCATACCTCTTTCTGTACCTTTAGTTTTAAGTAAATAAGGTAAATTATGATAAAGCCTTTTCCATACTTCTTTTGTTATATCACCTTTAGGGATAGAACCTGCATTTGATGCACTTACCATACTTTGAGATATAGGTGCTTGATATTGGAAATTTCCGTTTGCTGCAAAATCTCCATTAAGGTAAGAAAATAAATTTTCGTTTTCGAATTGATCAAAAACTTTTAAACCTGCTCTTTCTAAAGCATCGTACACTAAATCCTTAGAAATACCTTTAGTTAGTTTATTTTCAGCTTTATTAATTTTTGTAAGATGATCTATATAAATCCAAATTTTATCAAAATGTTCTCCTACCATGTTAACAAATAGAGTATACTGATCATTATCATTATTTGATACTATGTGTTCCGGTAATGTATCTGTTAATCTATGAATATTTAAATCATCATATTCAGAACCACTTAATAATTGTCCACCGTATTTACTATTATTATAATCTTCACTACCTAGCCAATCTTGAGCTTCAGGTGATGTAGTTAAAGAAAGTGTATATGGTCTAGCAGAGTTAGTTTTTGGCCACGCAAATGTACCAGATTCATAGTAAAGAAATCTTTCATAAGCATCAAATCCTCCTATCAAAGATCTTTTTTTATTTTCAATAGTACTTCTTTCATTAATTACATTAATAGAAGATGTATGTGGTCCAGATAATGTATCTATTTCATTTAATTCTTCATCATAGTTTTCTATTAACCCTAATTTATAATTAAAGTTTTTTAAGCGTTCTACAGCTGAACTAAAATGAATAAAATTTTCAAAATGATAACGAGTAGGAGTATTAGTATTAGTAAAATCTATTGCTAATTCAAAACTACTAGATAGATAATTATCTACATTTTGGAAGGAAGAACTTACTGCTCCACCTAATAATTGATCAAAATTTTGAAAAGTAGATGGTTTACTAGAATTTAATCTCGTATCTATTCTTAAATTAGGTCCTTTTATTTGTTCTCCTACAATTAGTTCTTCTAAAGCCGGGTCTCCTAAGTCAATAGTTAAAGCTATTGGGTGGATTATTTCTTCTGATAGTCTAAATTTAGATTTTTCCCTAATATCATTAGGTAAAGGTTCATATAGTTTGATTAAGACTTCGGTTGGTTCACTAATACTATCAATAGCAAAATTAATAGCTGTTGATTTTCTATTACGCCCAAAATTTAAAAGGATTTCTCTAAAATATGCTTGGCCACCTAATATACCAATTAGCTTATTAAAGCCTTGTATTACATTTTCATCTGTAAGAGAATCGCTTTTTATTTTGATTTCTCTTCTAGATTTAGATATTTCTGATATGTAGAAAGGTTTAACTAAGCTATCAACAATAAGTTTTCTATAAAAGCCAATTACTAATCTATACTGACCACTATTAAAACCTAATTCTTTTAATGTTTGTGTATAATCTAAATTAATTTCATTATATAAACCATCTGGATCATTAATATCTCTTTGTGGTCTAAATTTTCTAAAATCTTCCCTATATAATAATAAATTATCATTTAAATCATAAATATACAATTCAACATTATCTTCTTTCTTACCAAATTTTCTAACTAAACGTTTAGTAGGAACTAAAGCTAAATCTTCTTTATTCAGATTATTTATTATTTCTTGATTAATTATCATCCTTATGTATTAGCTATTTAATTTATTCTGTAATGCTTCTACAGCTTTATCTGATACTACAGTAGAAACATTATCAATAAGTCTCTGAAATTTATCATTATTTTTGATAATATTAGGGAGAGGAGAAATTAGTTGGTTTAGGCGGGTATCAACTCTGTTTCTAATATCATTTCCTATTTCATTAATTTCAGAAATATCTATACTAACTGCATCTAAGGCCGGTAGTGAGCTAAAATCTCCATTTTCTATTTCTCTAATTCTATTTCTTAGCTGTTCGATTTGGGCGTCTCTGGGGTCTCCGCCAGTATCACTTTCACCAATAAATAATTGCCCATCTCTAATAAAAGTAGGTTGATCAAAATTATTTTCATCTAGGTTAGGTCCTGATTTTATATTTGATAATACTTTGACAGAAGCATAGGGATACCAGTTAGGTCCATCTGGGTAATCATCTTTGTTATATCCTAATGTTTTAATTAAAATATCATGAAAATCCGCATTATAATTAATTTGCCGTTTAAATCCTTTATCCATATAATAATAATCAGAAGAATCTTTTTTAGATACTATTGTACCATTTCTAAAGAAAGGATGTTCATCTTCCGTTTGATTAGCTAAAAGTAGTTGTTCTTCTAATTCTTGTATTTTATTATTTAAAGTATCTATAATATCATCCTTAGGATCATCTAAGTTATAATTCTCAATATATTCTCTACTTTGATTTATAATAGAAACATGAGATTCTGTTCCTATTTTAGGAATATCAAAAAATAATGAATTATAAAGTTGAAAAAACTGTGTTATAGAAAAATTATCTTCTTTTTTAGATAACTCTTCAAAATTACTAGGAACTATACTATCAAAAGAAGATCTAGAAAATATTTCTCTATCTAATTTTATAACATTATTTTCAATAATATTAGCTTCTTCTAATTGTAAGGTATTAATAGATTTAGGAATAGGATTTATATCCTCTACTGGAGGAACAATTTGGTCTTCTGTATCTAAATTTGCTTCTAATTTAGGGTTTAATAAGCTTCTAAAATTTCTTACATCTCTAGAAGATCTACTCCCTGGAATAGAGGAATCTCTACTAGTAGGTGAGCTTCTTTCAATAGAAATATTATTATTAGGTGTATAGGCCATATTAGTTAACTACTTTAAAGTAATAATCTTCATCATAAACTGTTATTCCATCTTCATTTTCATGTTTAAATAAAAGTTTATAATATCTTTCTGCTTGTAAACCATTCATAAATATTTTAAAGTACATTCCTTCTGAGTCTGCACTTAATTTACTATGGCTGCTAAAAGGAATAATTACTTCTTCTGTAGCATAATCTTCAAGTGAGTAAAAAGATTTACTAGTAAAATAATTTACATCTAAGAAATTAGATGATGTTACGAATTTTCTTGTAGGGTATAATGATCTAACATTTAACCTAAACTTTTTTTCTTCAACTTTCTTATATTCAGCTTTATTATTTCTTAAAGTAACATAACATTCTCCCGTCTTTTTTATTTTATTATCTGTAGCAGAACCAGTATCATATACTGAATCATCCCAAGAAATATTCAGGTAAGGAGGATATATAGTGTGTGTATCTAGGGAAAAGAAATTTAAAGTTCCATCTTCAGTTCCATTAAATTCTTGTGATTGACTTCTTTTTAATAAAAACCCATTGTTAGGTATACCGTTGGGATAAGTAGATCCAAATTTACTAGCACTATAAAATTTAGTAACAGGAGAAGTTACATTAAAAGATAAATCTAATTCTTCATTATAACCATAAGATCTTGTTATTTCAAAACCACTTCCAGTAAACCAGGAACCACCTCCGGCATTTGAAGAAGAATAACTTCCTGTAATCCCATTCCCAAAGGATGATAAAGTCCATGAGTTTTGAAGAGTACTGTTATCTCTAAATTTCCAAGATACACCATTACTTGTTTGTGGTCTATTACCGAATCTACCCGTACCATTATTATAGCTTTCTGCTAAAGGGTAAACTTCAAAATGTTGATCTAGAGCTAAATTAGTATGTTCTGTAGCATATAGATTTAAACTAGCTGAAAAGGGAGATGTTACCTTACCATCTATTAAAGATGTTATTTCATCAGTATTAAATTGAATTAAGATTCTAGAAGGATATCTACTTGCAGAACTTATATGTTGGGTATCTTCTATAGTTAGAATTTCATCTATACTACTATTTAGCCGATCTCTTAACGGATGAGAATATATTGTTGCATCCTTTTCAGGAAATAAGAAATAATGTGCCATGATTAAATATTTTTAACTCGTCCTCTTATATCTGAATCGGGGAATTTTATTTCAAAAATAGAAGGATCTAAAGAAGGGTATATAACACCATTAATGGTTGCTTGTTCTAAATCATACTTATATTTTGAATAGTTTAAAATTTCCCCAAATTTATTATTAAATACTACTGATTCAACAGAACTAACTCCTTCAACTAGGTTTAATACATTATATATTTCACTTATTACAATAGGTTGATTTATTTGCCACCTATCTATATTAAAGAAATCTTTTAATTTACTAATACATTCGTTTACAACTACATTATTATTATAATTTCTAAAAGTATTTATTTCAAAATCTAAATTAAGATTTATAACAAACGCATTTTTTATATTAATAGAATCAGTTAACATTCTAAACTGTTCTAAATAAGTAGCTAAATTTTCTTTCGCAGCTAAATTTAAATCTACTATTTGTTTTTTATTATTATATCCTATTACATATAAATTTAATGCATTTGGGTTTTGTATTCTTCTACTAGTTTCTGATGAAATTTGATCATCTTTATTTATATATGCTTTTGCTACTTTACCAAATTTTGATGGCATAACTAATGCTCTAAATATGTAGTCATCTTTTGTAACTGCTCTTTGTTGAGCGTTAAAATTAGCAGCTGCGTTTAATCTAATATCATTATTTGTATCTCCGGGCCCACCACCTCGAGCAGGTTCTGGATTAGTAACAGCTAAAGAAGTAATTTGATCAGATATATTAACACCTCCTGTATTTGCCTGGGTTTGTAATATTCCTTTCCTAGTAATTGTATTACTATTTACATTAGATGATATACCTCCTCCTTTTAAATAAGTAACAGTTAGTGTGGTATTACTAGGAACTTCACCATAAGCTTTAGTATATAAAAAATTAGAAGGATCATAGGCTAAGTCTAATTGACTTCTGCCATCATTAATACCTAATCCTACGTTATCGGGATTAGGGATTATTTCTTCATCAGAATTACTAGATATTCCGGAACCAAATTGGATTTCTAGGGTATTATTTGATTTAAATCTACTTATAAATCTTTTAGGGACTTTTTTAGTTTTTAATAAAAAAGGAACTGTATTATTGTATTTTGATAAACTTGGATCATTAGAATATATATTAGATACTTCTTCAAATACTGTTTCTTGGGCTAAATAAGGTACTTCAGTATACCTATTGCCATTACTATCAACTATAGAATCGATTCCAATAATATCTGCATCTGTTATATTTAGTGTTAAAAATCTTTCTGGAGGACCTATCGTAAAATTTTTAACTTCAGATTTAGCACTTATAGCAGTAACACTTTTTTTTAAAATATACTTTTGAGGTTGGTTAGTAACTGTGTTAATACTAAAAATTGAAATATCAGTGGGGTCAAAGGATGAGGAAAAAGAAAAATTAACATCTTCTTGTGTTACAAACTCTAATTGAGTATTACTTTGTGGGAAAAATGAAGATCCTTCTTTAAGAGTAAGAGTTTTAGTAAAATCTGGTCCATTGGATGCTGCTGGTACTGTATGTGAAATATCTAATTTTACTGAAGAGGCATTAGTAACTTGTGGTTTATAGCCTAAAGTATAAGCTAAATCAAATAAATTATCTCTTTCTTGAGCATAAGATAATAGGGTTTCTTGAAGTTGAGTATCCGTATAAAATGATAAAACATCACCTACGTATGCAGCCATTTCAATAAACATCATACCCGGATTTCCTTCAGAAAAATCATTAGCTGTATTAGGGTAATAAATTTTTGCAAAATCTATTAATTGCTGTTTTAATTGTGCATAATCCCTATTTAGGTAATTTACTGTTTTAGTTTCGCTATTTACTTTAGAATATGACATTAGTAATTAATTGTTAGTGTTACTGCATCCATTGCATTGTTTGCTTTAAGTTTATATATAATTTTAATATCTACAAACTGGTTTTTTTTAAGTATTTCTATATTTTCAACAGAAACCTCGGGAACAAATAACTCAGTTTGGGTAGTAATAGTACTTTGTAAATCTTCTTCACTTATATTTTGTTTAAATAATTGTTGACTTATACCTACACCAAATAGGGGTTCATTAAATCTTTCACCCGGATTAGTTAATAGTAAATTTAAAAGATTACTTTTTACTTGATCTTTAGTAGTATAATTTAATTCAAAGGGGCTCCCCGTAGATCTAAATGGTAATTTTACCCCTAAAGCTTTTTTAGGTTCTAAATCTATTGGATCTATTTCAATTAATTCCCTTTGTTTAAATCTTATAGCCATTAGGGTCTAAAATTCTTATTTTTATTCATTGCCTCCATTAATGGTCCATAGTCTTTATTTACAAATTGGTTTATTGGATCATTAGTAGTAAAAGTATCTTCAGGAGATGGTGTATTAGCTGTTTCACTAAGTAAAGAATCTAAAGTATTATTTCCCGTATTGAATGAAGGCATTTGTTGTTTTATATCCTGCCTAAATTTTTCTTTGCTTTTAGAATTATTTTGTTCTGTTATTTGGGGGCTTTTATTATATTTAATTTCCTCCTTTAAAGAATTTAATTCTCGTTTAAGAGCATAGTCTATTTCTTCTCTTACAACTTGTCTTATAATTTTCTCAAATGCACTTAATTTCATAATTTCATTTTTTAATAAATATATTAACTTCTAGTTATTTTATACCCAGTTTCTAATATTTCAATATTATTATCTCCTATGGAAATGTTTTTTAAGTATTGGATATATTTTTCTCTATTTGAATTTTCTAAATTATTTAATATTTCTTCCGGATTTTCACTCTGGGGAATAGTTTCTTGTGTAAGGGTATCACTATCAACAAGACCACTAAATTCAGCTATAATTTGTAAATATATTTGATCTATAACTAATTTTTGAGCATTTATTAGTGAGTTAATATTATTAATTATACTTATAGCTTCATTACAAGATTCTTCAATCGGATCTGTTTGATCAGTAATATGTTCTTTTATACCCTCTATCACTTTTGATAGCGATTCAAATTGGTCTACCTTAGATTTTGCCTCTTTTAATTTATCATCAGTACTAATAATAGCGCCTCCACCTGATCCTGGTATTGGTGCACCTACTGGGGTATTTATAGGTAAAGCATTTAAGGCTATCCTAGCACCCGTTATTAATTTTTTTAATGTTGGGATAAAACTAAGAGCTGTTTCAAAAAAATCATTTAATTTATCAAAACGTTCGTTTACTTTTGAAATTTTATCTACTATTGCTTGAATTTCATTACTTTTTTGTAAACTTTTATTTTGTAAATTTTCAGTTTCAGATTTTAATCTTATGTATTTTTTATCGACTAGATCTAATTGCTCCTGTGTAACTGGTAATCCTCCCAGTTGTTGTTTAATAGTTTCAGGATCAGATAATTTTTTTAAAATTTCTTCTTTTAAATTAGAAGAAGTACTATTCTTTACTTTATTTTTTATTTCTTCTACAGCAAGTGTATTAGATGAAATTATACTATTAAATGCGTCTTGTATCATGTTAAAAATACTTTAGTGCTTTTTATCTCGTCTAAGCTATTTTTTAAATTTGTAATTCTAGTTTTTGTAGCTTGAACTTTTGAAGGAAATGTAGCATCTGGGGCACATGGACCTGCTATTGGGGCTATTGGTTGTAATAATAATAAATCTATATTATACATTTGTTCTAAAATAGATAATATTTCTTTTAATTTACTAATTAATTCATTAGATTTTACAGCAGCATTATCAATAGTACTGCCGGGTGAATCAATACCTAATTGTATTCTGGGTGATTCAACTATAAATTTACTATTCTCAGCTTGAGAAGTGTTAAAATGAATTTCTCCGTTTGTAGAAAAGGAAAATCCATTATTAGCAAAAAATAAACTATCATCTCCCGCATTTAATAGAATTCTTCCTTGACTATTTGTTACTAATTGTTTACCTACATATAAATCAGGTAAAATTGGTTTAAATTTTTTAGACATTATTTTCCTTTTCCTAAATTATATACTATTTGGGCATTTTGTAAGTAATCTATGCCCCCGGCTTTACCATTAGGTGCTGATCCTTCTTTTTTACCAAAAATACCATCCCTAAATATATTTTTTTCTTTTACAATTCCATCTTTAATTAAGAGTTCAAGATATTTTGGTACAAAAAATACAGGACAGGCTGTGTCTTTAGGTTCATTATCAATTGGTAATCTACCCATTTGATTATGACCACCTATTAAGATATTCGGATATTTTTTTACATAACGTTCTACTAATTTTCTTAACGTATATGCTTGGTTTTTTTGAATATCTATTTTCTTTGTAGTACCACCGATCCAACTAATATTAATAGCGTTTTTATTAGTTTTTTTAGCTATTTCATATGTAGGTGTAATTTGTAAATCAGAAGTACTTAAGGGACCTCCAACACCATTAGTAACAACACTATCACTATATAATCTTACAGCTAAATCGGGACCAAAATTTCGTGGAATGGTAATATTATAACCCCCCGTATTCCATGGTATTTTTCCATCACTGCCTGGTAAAAAATGGGTTTGTATTATATCAACTGGGTTAGCTGAATCATATTGTGCTGTGGTATGGATCCATAAATATTTAACTGTTTTATTTGGATTAGAAGTTGGGGTTATTTTAGTAGGTTGTTTTATTTGTAAGCTATTTCCTTTGTAATTATAAGCTATTACTGTTTCTCCAGAATTCCATCTATCTTTTAAACCTACATATTCTACCCTAGTAGAAAATCTTGGATGTGGGTTATCTCTTGATCCTACAGGTGCAGAACTATTAGTAGAACCCGCATTAGTGTTACTAGGATTTGTATTATCTTCTTCTGCAGGTTCACAAGCAGCTATAAAAAATATTTCTGATGTTAATTCAGTTACTGCTCCTTCTTCTACTGCTTCATCTAATAAAGCAAAAATTCCGTCTTTGTTTTGATCAACTAATGGAGGATCAAAAACAGCTTCTTCAACTACATTAGGGGGTTCTGAAAGTGCTCCATCATCAGCAATTACAATTTCTTCATCTAATTCAATTATAGGAGGTTGTACTACAGTTATAGGAGTAGGTGTATCAACTATTAATACCTGTTCTTCAGTAGGTTCTTCAAACTCTATATCTAAGGTTTGTAAATTATCACTTGAAACTGATATATTTGAAATATTTTGACCGCTTAATAACCACATAGAAGAATGCATATTATTTATATTCTCTAATGAAGCATCACCTTCTATTTCTTCGGATGAACCATTTCCCAATATTACAATGGGTTCTCCTTCACTTTCATTATCTGACCAATTATTTCTACCTCTGGGGTTTGAAGATCCAAAACGAAGGGACTGTCCAAACCTTCCTTCAATCATAACATCTCCTGAAAATTTTTGTTTCTTTTTTAAACCTTGGTCTTTAAAATCACCTAAATCAGTATAGTCTTCTTCATTACTATTATCATTTTGGGGGGTGGTTACCGTAGTTGTTTTATTTTCTTCTGGGATAAACTGTTTTTCAGCATAAAGTCTAGCTTTAGAATCTGCTATATTTAAATTTGTAGAAGTTCCTATTCCGGTTGCTTGTATACCATCAAATTCTAGGGTTATTGATACTGTATAAGCACCATCACTACTCTGAGTTACAGATCTGTCTATTACTTGAACGTTAGTTAAATTAACTGTTCCAGTAGTCCTAGTAACTACAGTATTATTTTGTTGTATTCCTAAAGCCGCTTCTTCACTATTGTTTTTTGGGCTATTAGTCATTCTATCCGAGGGTAAAGCATTATGCTCTACATTATTATGAATATTTAAGGCCGGATAGTAATAATAGGCTTTATTAGATTTTTCACCCTTTAATTTTCTATATATTCGACTAGAGGGACCCGGAAAAATTTGTACTACTTCAGATTTTAAGGGAACACTACTTATAAAAGGAAATGCTGGTAATGCTACATCTAAAGCATCTGTATTTGTAGTATTATCGTCATTTTTTGTTTTATGGAAAAAAATTATACCTATTGAATCTTCTCCCTTATATTCAGGATGATCACTAGTTAAAATTGTATCCATAACTCTTCCAAAAAAGAAAGGAGCTGGGTTATTAATTACACTATTACTTCCTTTATTATTATTTTTTTTGTTCCTTAAACTCATCTTTTGCTACTTCTTCTGCTATTTGCTGAAGTTGTTTTAATTCATCATCTGTAAGTAACGAATCCCCACTGCCCGAACTAGCATTATTTTGTAGTCTTTGGATAACTGCCATCATTTTAATTAAGTGTTCATCATTTTTAACACTTACTTCTAAATATTCTTTTATAAGAGGGACTACAACAGGAGCATCTCCTATATTTTGTATTAAAGGTTTTAATTCAGCAATTAAAGAATTAATTTGTTTATCTTTTTTTTTACTATTATTATATATTTCCTTAAATACGTCAGATGCCGCTTTACCTTCAAATATTATTGTATCAAGTGGATTACTCATGTTTATAAATATACCCAGTTTCAAGGTATTGAGTATAACAACTAAGATATATTTTCTTCATTATTTTTACTACTTTAGTAATAATAGGGGTTTCAAGACCCGTAATTTCTCTAATATAAATATAAATAGCTTTTTTATTAAAAATTTCTAAAGATTCACGTTTTTTAAATATAGTTAAAACAGCGTCTGCGACTTGAATTTCTTCCTGTTTTTTAAAAGTACTTGATAAAATATTATCCATATATGCTATAAATAAATCTAAAAACTCAATTTTTTCACTACGAACTGCATTTCTATCAAATTCATTTAATATGTTATCATCAGTATCTACTTCAATTAAATCTGCTTTAATTTTTTTCTTAGCATAGTTTTTATTATTGTATAATATAAGATAATTTTTTCCTACTATACTAAAATAAGAAAAGGCTTTACCCTTGCCCACCTTAAAATAGTGAAGTTTTTCAAGTAAAAAGCAAATAACTTCATGTTTTAAATCTTCAAGATCATCTACTTCTGTATAATAAAATTTAAAAGTATGGATAAGATTTTCGGCCAGTTTATAAAACGAATAATGTATTCGCGAATTATAAATCCGATTTCTTTCTGTTTGGTCTTCGCTAGCTAAATATTCAATTATAGCTAATTCTGTATCTTCTGTAAAATATAATCTTTTACTTTTACGTCCTCTTTTTTTGGCCATTTAATTAACGAAGGCGAAATTCATTTAATGCCTCCTGTATTTTCTTAATTTCCTGAAAAAACCAACCTATTTCATCATCTGCTATAAAAGATCCTCTATCATCTATTTGATTAAGTCTTTTATCACAGTGGGCTATAGCTTCACTTTGTTTACTTATAAAGTCCTCTAATTCTTCGTTTTTTTTAATTAGATTACGAATAGCAAATCCGGATACAATTAATAGGGCTGATAATATCGCAATTATAATTTCCATTTAGTCTGTAAAGAATGAATCAATAATTGATTTAGTTTTTTCGTTGAAATTAGGATTATTTTCCACGTTTATCGCTTTAGCCTTCCTTATAGTTTTATCAGCTTTGGAGGCATTTGCGGGTTTAGACGATTGTTGTACAACCGAATTTCCAGAACTCCACATTTGGAATTCTATTTCTTGAGCAGTTTGAATAGCTTGATGAATTAATAATGGTAAATGGGTTCTAAATTTAGTTTCTTTTTGGCCACTATAAAAATAGAATTTATTACTATCATCAAATAAACCTTCTTGGTTACGAATAGCTAAATATTCATTATGTGATATCTTAATACCAGCATCCTGAAGAAGATAAATTGTACGATCATAGACTTTCATAGCAGGTACATGTTCATTAAACTTATATACCATACCTAAATTTTTAACATGCCAATCAGAATCATTTTTAGTAAAATATTCATTATTCCAATCTCCTAACTTACCTAATTGACAAAATAAAGATACAAAATTTAGTTCTTCACCTGTGTAGGATTCAGCAGCCCCATGAAAATCATATAATTTATGGAGTTGATTAGCAATTTTATTTACTCTTAATATATGATCAAGATAACCTCCAGGAAAGGCATTATTAAACCAATCCTTAGAAGATGCTGGTGCGAACATTATTCGTTCTTTAAGGCAATCAGAAAGAGTTTTTAGTTTTTCTAAACGTTTATCTTCAAAATTAGCTTCTAAAACCCCATTAAAAGTTTCAAAATTAATTTTAATTTGTTCTGCTCCGATCATAAATTACCTATTCTAGTATTTTGATCATCTGGTTCTATATTAATAATATTTTCCAGATTTTCATAAAGTTCCTTTAACCCATTATCCATAAAGTCTAAAGCTTCTCTATTTTGCCCTCTTTTTATAAGAGTATAAGCACGTGCTAAGCCTTGATTTAGTCTTTCTAAGGCTATATTCATTTGTCTTTGGTATCTTGCCATGATAAAATTTTTATTTAATATACGAACCCATTTATAGGTTTCCAAATTTTTTGTAATAGGAATTACAAGTTTTTAATCTTTTAGTTAAAGTTTTTTTATTATCCATATTAGGATGGTGAGCTAAAAAATCACTACTTAAAAGGTTTAGTGAACTAATAAACTCTAGTGTTTCACCTACATAATTAAGTTCATCCCTATTTTCAATAGGAATAGTATTTTTTAAATGAACTAATTTTTGGGTAATAGTTTTTTTCCACACATCGAACTGTGCGTCTGTATCTATACTATCGAAAAAACTGTTTAATGACATAATGCGAATATGCGAACTGTGCGACTCAACCCCTTACCCCCCTACAGTAAGGGAAGATACGATAAAAAGGATGAAAGACCAAATTAAGGTTTGGAAACAGAAGGGTCTAATTGATAAACAAAAACATTATTAGTTCTTAATAAACCTTGATCTACTAATCCATCTGCTTCTTCAGGTGTAAAAGATATATATTTCCCAAATCTATTTTCACTATTCCACCATATAAAATGATCTATATTTTTACTTGTAGAATAATGTTTAATTAAATTTTTAGTAAATGATTTTCTAAGTTTAATAGGATTATCTAATATATCCTCAGTAAAATATTTTTTAGCATCTCCTTTTGGATGAGCTTTTTCTTCAAAATCAATTACAGCATCTAATAGTTCTTTACTATCCATTTCCTCTTCATCTACCAAATTAGTAATAAGAGTTGTTAGTTTTTGATCGGATTTATCATATTTTACAGCTAATTGCCCTAAAGCTGTGCGTTCAAACCCTTCAAATTTTCTATCTCTTCCCCCTAAACGAGCACTAGAACCTTTTACCTCTAATGATTTTCCATTCCAATCTAAATCACCCGCACCTGCAGACGCCATTTTTACATCCTTAAACAACAATGCCATAGCTACCTCTCCTTTACCTACACCCCTTCCACTTTCTTTCCCAGAAAAATTGAACATTTTAGTAAGAGTATCTCTAGATATTCCTGATTTTTCTTCAAAAAAATCTAAAAAATTACCCTCTTTACCAATTTCACTATATCCTGTTTTTTCAAAATCTATATATTTTTTTAGATCACCACTATTAGATAATAAATCAAATATAACTTGTGGTGCATTAGATGTATCTACAGTTTTATCAGTAACATTTGAATCAGTAGATACACCAAAGAATCCTTTTTCACCTGGTCTGTTAATAATAAATTTATAAATTTTATCAAGTGCCTTTTGGTCATCTTTAATTTGATTTAAAATATCCGTGATATCTTTGATAGATATTTCTTTTTCCTCTTGTTCAACTATAATTTGTTCTTGTAATTGAGGTAAAATAATATCCTGTTCTTTAAGAATAGTCTTAAGAATTTTAAGATCAGAGGGGCTATCCAAATCTGGATAGCCCTTCTTACATCTATATGTCCATTCGCTTAGTAAAGCGTCTATATTAACCATTAGATTAAATTTTATCTTTTTTCTACATAAACTAAAAAGGCCCCACTACATTCTACTCTAGCAATAGGTCCATCAATTGTAGTACCACCAGGTACATCAATACTTGTAATAACAGAAGAGGCAGTAAATTGTGATTCAGGTTCTGTTAATGCCCCAAATTCTACTCTAGAAAGTGTTTGTGGTTCACTACCAGAGCCTAATGCTAAAATTTTACCTATACTGCCAGTAATTTTCTGACCTACAGAACTTGAAATAGGAGCGTATACTATTCCAGACATATTACTTTATATTAGCAAGTTTTTTAAAACGAGTTGTATTATCTGTAGATTCGTTAAGTCCACCCTTAATCTTTTCAGCGTTGTGGGCTACATCCTTTACATAATCAGCTCTATAATTGGGGTGATCCATATTTTCTTCTTGGCGTCCTCCCCCCTTTATACCGGCACCTGCGCCAGTACCACTAAGGAATTTAGCAATACCTTTAGCAGTACTTCCTGTATCCCTTATTGCATCTTTTAAACCTTGCATACCACCAGCTGCTTTAAAAGCTACACCTAAATTAGCAGCCATTACTGTACCTAAGGTAGCTAATTCAGAAGCGGTTATCATATCTTCATTAAGATCTACATTTTCTTCTAAATCTTCAGCTTCTTCTTCATCATCGACTTCTTCTTCCTCTTCTTTTTCCTCCTCTTCATCATCAACGATAGGCTTAAGCATGTTAAAAATTTGCTTTAAAGTACCTAAGGCTTCATCTTCTTTATCTTCAGGTTCATCAGTAGTAACTTTTACTTCATCATCACCTTCTTCTTCACCAAGGTATGCTTCAAGCTCTTCCTTGATTAGTTTATTTAATTCTTCAATAGTCATTTTATTTATTTTTAAAAATTTCTTTTAATATAGAACGAATTTCTGTTCTAACGGATTCTTTAAGTTGAATTTCAATTGCTTTATCAATTGTAAATTTTTCTTTAACTTCTTTCATTGAATGGTCTCCCATTTCTTTTACAAAAGATTTAAAAGTAGGCTTTCTACCTTCTATTCTAGAAGTTACTGTTTCATAATGTTCCATCATAGAATAATATGCGGGAACATCCTTTAAATTTTTTAATACAGTTTCAGTAGCTTTTTCTCTTTGTTCCTCATCAGACTCTCTTAAACCTGTTCCTAATTTAGCAAGTTCTGTATTCATTCCTTTTTTAAATTCATAAGGATTTACAGATTCAAAATCTAAATCTACAGAACCCCTAGCACCCTGAAGATTAACTTTTTTAGGGTTTCTTTTATATCCGTAAAAATTATTATTAGCCATAGAATAGTTTTGTTATAAATATATAAAAATTATAAAAAATTAACGTTTTCCCCCCCAATATTCAACTCCGTGCCCTTCTTCTATTAATTGTTTATTAACATTAATTTTAGTAATACCCGTTTCTATAGATACTGGAGAAAGGGAATTTACTAAAACAGTAGCTAATGCTCTACCATATTTTCCCACTCCAGAAACTTTTAAAATACATTTATTATCATTAAATTTTAAAATTTCTACTAATCTATCTTTTGCGGCTAAACCACGTTTTTTTTCTTCTAAATCTCTAGTTCGGGATTCCGGGGTATTAATACCCTCCATTCGGACTCTTATTTTTTTCCAAACATTAAATCCTAAATCAATAGTAACATCTATTGTGTCACCATCAACTACCCTATCTAATACAGCATTGTATTCGTACATTACTTAGCAAATTTTTCTAAACCTGCTATACCAAAGCTGCCTAGTGTTACAAATACAAATGAATTATAAATAGCTTCATTAATTACTAAATCTTGACCAAAATAACCCGTTGCTAAATCTACCACAGCAAATAATACCATAATAGTAAATGCCGCAAATCCAACTACTGATTTTTCGTTAATGTCGTTTTCATCTTTAAAAATATCTTTAAGTGCCATAATTGTGTTGTTTTAAATTATTCTATAATTAAAACCAACTGAAAAATCATGCCATGCACGATTCCAGTACTTATGGTATTTTCCTTCTGAGAAAA
>VMHT01077995.1_pt1 | contig 20257 bp, 19 predicted proteins | sample 4693611 | NCBI WGS metagenome assembly VMHT01 (sample SAMN12280063, study PRJNA550983) | marine metagenome | isolation source: seawater sampled from same location over 5 years 0.02-0.2 micron viral filtrate | place: USA: collected off the coast of southern California halfway between the port... ...
GCTACACATCTTTTACTGCTAAACCGACCCCTTACGACCCGGTTAACTATCTCTGAGCAGCTCTACAGCCGTTAGCCTTACATCCATTTGAACATGTTACCGCATATACGCTTTGTTGCCCTGCTTTAGCGGTTTAAAAGCCAGTGCTCCAGCATACTAAAAATGGGTTCCAAGCTTAAGATGACTACAGCCGTTTTTTTCTAAGTGGGCCGCATGAATCTGTGAAAGGGGAGAGCCCCGGCCAGGTGTAGAAGCCTGACCGAAGGGGTAGAAGCGCACCGAAGTCTTCGGTTATTTACCAATACAAAATGAGGAGAAGATCTGTCCTAAAAGGTCATCTGAGGTGAATTCGCCGGTAATTTCGGTCAGAGCCTGATGGGCCAGCCGTAATTCCTCTGCCAGAAGTTCCCCGGCCAGACTGTTATTGAGCTGGTCTTGCCCACTATCAATATGCGCTGCAGCCTGAGCCAACGCATCCAGGTGCCGGCGACGGGCAATAAACTGGCCCTCGGTGGTGGTGTCCAGTCCCATGCTCCCGGCCAGATGATCCCTTAGCTGAGCGACCCCATCTCCGGTTTGTGCTGATAAGCCCACCACTGTGACCGGTCCATGCTCTGTAGTAAGTACTTGCTCACCGATGGTTTCGTTGGATAAGTCCGCTTTGTTGCGGACTACCGTGGTAGGAATATTAGCGGGTAAACGGGCCATAAATTCTGGCCAGATAGTGTAGGGATCTATGACCTGGGTCTGGGTGCTGTCGACCACGAATAAGACACGATCTGCCTGCGCGATAGCCTGCCAGGCCCGCTCAATACCGATTTGCTCCACTTTATCCGGGCTTTCACGTAGTCCGGCGGTATCAATGATATGCACCGGCATGCCATTGATATGAATATGCTCTTTTAGCACATCACGGGTGGTGCCCGCTACTTCGGTAACAATGGCGCTGTCCTTGCCGGCCAGGGCATTGAGCAAGCTGGACTTACCGGCATTAGGACGCCCTGCAATCACCACCTGCATACCTTCACGAAGCAGTGTGCCTTGTTTGGCTTCGGCCTGTACCTTCGCCAGCGAGGTGATGATAGCTTGTAAGTCCCCGGCCACTTTGCCATCGGATAAAAAATCAATTTCTTCATCAGGAAAGTCAATGGCGGCCTCGACATACATACGCAGATGTACTATCTGATCAGACAGCAGGCTAATGGCTTGGGAAAACTCCCCCTGCAATGAACGTAACGCACTACGGGCAGCCTGCTGGGAGCTGGCATCAATCAGGTCGGCTATCGCTTCGGCCTGAGCCAGGTCAAGCTTATCGTTCATAAATGCCTGTTCGCTAAACTCGCCGGGACGGGCAAGGCGCACCCCGGGGGTTCTGAGCACGGCATCAATCAACATATCCATGACTATCTGACCACCATGGCCCTGAAGTTCCAGCACATCTTCACCTGTAAAGGAGTTCGGCCCTTTAAAATAAAGCGCAATCCCCTGGTCGATGATATGACCTTCAGAATCATGAAACGGCGTGTACGTCGCCATACGGGGCGATAGGGCAGTAGGGACGATAGCCTGTGCCACAGTTAACACCTTGGGCCCTGAAACCCGTACGATGCCGACTCCGCCGCGTCCTGGCGCCGTGGCCTGGGCCACGATAGTTTCATTGAAGGAGGTTTGCTGCATAACGACTAGTCGCGAAAGTTAGTAAACTGAAAAGGCTGACCAAAGTCTTCGCCTTTTATCAGGGCAATGGCCTGTTGTAAGTCATCTCGTTTTTTACCGGTGACCCTGAGCTGGTCGCCCTGAATCGAAGCCTGAACTTTCAATTTGGCATCTTTCAAAGCTTTTACCACTTTTTTGGCTACCGGCTGTTCAATGCCTTGCTTAAAGACGATGTGCTGACGGCAGGTGCGGCCATGTTGGTCCATCGGTTTGACTTCCAGGGCAGAAGTATCCAGGTTACGTTTGGCACAGGCCCCACGGAACATGGAGTCCATTTGTTGCAGCTGAAACTCCGCCTGCGCGGTCATTAGCACCGACTCGTCCTTGTATTCAAAGCTGGCATCCACATCCCGAAAATCAAAGCGGGTGGCCAGTTCTTTATTGGCATTGTTGGTGGCGTTACGCACCTCTTCCATATTTATCTCTGATACCACATCAAATGAAGGCATAATTTTGCTCCTTAAGACAAATCAGCCCGCAAACGCGGGCTGATGTTAGTAGTTATTTGGTTTTAAGACCGCGTTTTTCCATCGAGGCGTATATCACTTTTGCCTGAATCAGCGTGATGATATTACTTACCAGCCAGTACAGTACCAGACCGGCCGGGAACCACAGGAAGAACACACTCATAGCTACAGGCATAAACTGCATGATTTTCTGCTGCATGGGGTCGGTTACCGTAGTGGGCTGCAGCTTCTGCAGTAACCACATGCTGGCGCCGGTCAGCACTGGCAGAACAAAGTAGGGGTCTTTAGTAGATAAATCCGTAATCCACAACACAAAGTCAGCATGACGCAATTCCACACTTTCCAGCAGTACCCAGTAAAGGGCCAGGAAGATAGGCATTTGCAGCAGCAACGGTAAGCAACCACCCATGGGGTTTACTTTTTCTTTTTTATACAGCTCCATCATCGCCTGAGACATCTTTTGACGATCATCGCCAAAGCGCTGTTTCAGCTGCTGCATTTTGGGCGCCAGATTACGCAGACGCGCCATCGACTCATACTGCTTTTTCGTCAGCGGATACATGATCCCTTTTACGACCACGGTAATCAGAATAATTGCCACGCCCCAGTTACCCACCAGGCTGTGCAAGAATTTTAGTAAGCTGAACAACGGTTGCGATATCCAGAACAAGATCCCGTAATCGACCGTCAAATCCAGACCTTTGGCCATGTCTGCCAAAATGTCCTGGTCTTTAGGACCCATATACAGATTTGCAGTGATAGTACTACTGCCACCTTCATCAATACTGACGGGCTGGCCTTTAAAACCAACAATTGCAAACTGGTTAGCTGACAGCTTTGAATAAACCTCATTTTTCTGATCCTGCGGCGGTACCCAGGCCGAGACAAAGTAATGCTCCAGCATGCCTACCCAACCTGCCACAGTAGATATGTTCAGGTTGTCATCTTCGATATCATCAAAGGTATACTTTTCATAGCTATCGTTATCGGTACCATAAGCGGCGCCACGATAAGTCGGCATAAACATATTACCGCCATCAGGCACCACGGTGGTTTGTTTTAACTGCCCAAACTGCTGCATACTTACAGCCTTACCGGTATTATTAACGACCTGATAATTGACGCTAACGTCATGAGAGCCCTGCTCGAAAACAAACGTCTTGGTAACGGTTAAACCTTCAGCACTTTGCCATACCAGGGGGACTTCCAGAGTGTCTCCGGTCAGTTCGTAGGTGGTTTGCTCGGTGGCATACCGGGGACGACCTTTACCATTGCTATCCGGGCCATCGCGGCCAATCAAACCACTTTGAGCGACATACAGACCGTTTTGCGGGCGCAACAGGCTATAGGTTTCTTCAGAGCCCTGAGTTACCGGAAAGTCCTGCAAGTTGGCTGACACAACGTCACCACCCAGAAGATCGATACTAACTTTTAAAGCATCGGTTTGTACCTGTACCAGACGGTTTTGATTCTGCTGGGGGACAGCAGCCATACCGGGCACATCACCGCTGCTATTGGGCATGTCTGCACCATTAGCCTCGATACTGGCAGACGGGATACCATTATCCTGCTGCTGGGCTGATTGTTCAGATTGAACTGGCTGTACGGGTTGAGGCCCATAATCTTTCTGCCATTGTTGCCACAGCAGAAAACTGACCAAAGCCAGGCCAATTAACAAAAAACTACGTTGCGATTCCATAGAGGTCTCTTTATTTTGAGTGTTTAGTGTCGTGTTTTTCAGGTACCGGATCATAACCACCCGGATGCAAAGGGTGGCATTTTATAATGCGTTTACACGATAACCAACCGCCAATTACAAAACCATGTGTTTTTAAGGCATCAATTGCATAAAACGAACAGGTAGGGTGAAATCGGCATCGTTGCCCCAACATTGGGGAAATACACCACTGATAAAATTTGATAAGCGCCAGCGGCAAAAAAATCGCTATTTTGCGCAGCGTTTGGTTAGTTTTTTCCATTGCTTATCAAGCGTGGCGAACACTTCCTCATTTGAAAGTTTATCTGCACCAGATTTTCCCACAACAATAATGTCAACATTAGGTAACTTGTCTTTACGATGGCGAAAGCTTTCACGAATTAACCGTTTTAAACGATTTCGGTCATGGGCTTTACGTACCCGTTTTTTTGACAACGTTATGCCCAGTCGAGGAGCATCGAGTTGATTAGGTCTGGCAAGAAGCGTAAAGGAAGGGGATACCGCTGGTATTGCGTTTTCAAACACAAATGTAAAGTGGGAGGGAGTTAACAGACGTAACTCCCTGGAAAATTGATTTTCACCCACTTTAGAATTATTTCTTTTATTAAGCAGAAAGGCGAGCGCGGCCTTTTGCACGGCGAGCCGCTAGTACTTTACGACCATTTTTGGTCGCCATACGAGCACGGAAACCGTGTGAACGCTTGCGCTTTAAGTTGCTCGGTTGAAATGTTCTTTTCATGACCAAAGTCTCACTTATTTAGTTAAAACACAGGCGGTATTGAAATAACGAAGACAGCAGACCAAAGTCTTTTACGTCGTTAGGTAACTAACACAGCCCATCCAAAAAGGATGCCGAATTCTAGAGATCTCGGGGCCTGCTGTCAATGTGTAATGATGGAATACTCCACATTATTTGGTTATTTTTTCGCTAGTGGCCAGCAAAGCAAAAGAAAAGCGGCTTATTAATGCCAAACAACGAAGAAAGATTGTGCATAACCAGGCAGAAGCCACAGATTTATCCACAGTTTTTCACTCTCATCAGAGTAACATTGATCTTCCCTGGCAAAGACGATCGCTTTCGTTACCTTCACACTTGATAGGACGTGATGATCAGGCGATCGAGCAGGATCCCGGAAGGGAGCAGATTCGGGATCCATTGCTTTAAGATCGATGGGATCCTGCAAGATCCCCATTTACATTCTGTTAGTAAAATAAGATAATCCACAACGATAAGATCAAAAAACAAATTCATCGCTGATACCCAAATACATGCATCTTTTTTTTCTTCCAGGTTTCCCGGCATCAGACCAGGATGCCTTCCTTTTGCATGGGTTTGCTTTTCAGGCGTCATTCGGAGCCCTACATTACATGTCTTTATGGAATCATTGTCTTGACCGCTTGCGGCAGGAACTGCCGACTCAGCAGTTCAGTATGTGGATAAGACCGCTTACCGCCGACGAAGACAGCGGCTGCATTACCTTGTTTGCCCCAAACCGTTTTGTCCTTGATTGGGTTCGCGATAAATACCGCAATAAAATTACCGAACTGTTTGCTGAGTTTTGTGGAGTAGATGCCCCCGAGTTGCGTCTTGAAGTGATTCAGCGCACCGCGCCACCCACTCAGGCTGCTCAGGCGCCTGCCCCTGCGCCCAAACCCAGTACGCCTCCGGCTTCGTCAGGCGGATACAAGCCACAAAGTGATAGTGGGCACTATCAGTCAGGGTATCAGCAGGCAACACCTAAACCGTCGGCACCTGCACCCCAGCGCGCCAATGGCGAGAATATTTCAGCCGCGGCCCGGGGAAATCAGGCCGCGGGGCGTTCGCCCAATGTTATTCCCATTCCGGAAGGCATGAAGCACAAAAGTAATATCAACCCCAACTATCAGTTCGATAACTTTGTTGAAGGTAAGTCTAACCAATTGGCCAGGGCGGCGGCCACTCAGGTCGCGAATAATCCTGGCGGGTCGTACAACCCATTGTTTATTTATGGTGGGACCGGTTTGGGTAAAACCCACTTATTGCACGCAGTGGGGAATGGCATTGTTGCGAATCGCAAAGATGCCAAGATTGTGTATATGCATTCAGAACGGTTTGTTCAGGATATGGTAAAGGCGCTGCAAAACAATGCTATTGAAGACTTTAAGAAGTTTTATCGTTCGGTAGATGCGCTGCTAATCGATGATATTCAGTTTTTTGCTAATAAAGAGCGTTCACAGGAAGAGTTTTTCCACACCTTCAATGCTTTGCTTGAAGGCAATCAGCAGATTATTCTGACCTCCGATCGCTACCCCAAAGAAATCGATGGGGTAGAAGACCGGCTGAAGTCACGCTTTGGCTGGGGACTTACCATTGCCATTGAACCGCCCGAGCTTGAAACCCGGGTCGCGATTCTTATGCGAAAGGCGGCCGAGAACCGTATCCACTTACCCAATGAGGTAGCTTTTTTTATAGCTAAACGGTTACGGTCAAATGTTCGCGAGCTGGAAGGTGCACTTAACCGGGTTATCGCCAATGCCAACTTCACCGGCCGGCCCATTACCATTGATTTTGTCCGCGAAGCGTTGAGAGATTTATTGGCGCTGCAGGAAAAGCTGGTCACTGTGGATAATATTCAGAAAACCGTCGCCGATTACTACAAAATTAAAGTCTCGGACATTTTATCCAAGCGCCGTAGCCGCAGTGTAGCGCGTCCCCGTCAGGTCGCCATGGCGCTGGCAAAAGAACTGACCAACCATAGCTTGCCGGAACTGGGCAATGCATTTGGTGGCCGTGACCATACAACGGTGCTGCATGCGTGCCGTAAAATAGAGCAGCTTAGAGAAGAAAGTCATGATATAAAGGAAGACTACAAAAACCTTATCAGAACCTTGTCTTCTTAACCGATTCAAGCACGACGCGAGATAACAAGCCGATGAAATTTACAATCAGCAGAGAACAGTTTTTACAGCCATTACAAATGGTTTCAGGGGCCGTAGAACGCCGTCACACGCTGCCTATCTTATCCAATGTACTCATCAAGGTGAGTGAAGGATCGTTGTGGCTAACTGGTACCGACTTAGAATTAGAGCTGGTTTCCAGTGTTATGTTAGACGGGGATTTTGACGAAGGCCAGATTACCGTTCCTGCCAAAAAACTGTTCGATATTATTCGTGGTTTATCTGAGGGAACTAACATCCAGTTTTCATTAGATGAAAACAAAGCCATTTTGCGGGCCGGGCGAGGGCGGTATACCTTATCCACCTTGTCCGCCAATGATTACCCAAATCTAGAAGACTGGGAAAGCGAAGTTGAGTTTGAATTAAGCTGTAGTGAGCTGAAAAAGCTTATTGATAGCACGCATTTTTCGATGGCTCAGCAGGATGTTCGTTATTACCTTAACGGTTTGTCGCTGGAAACAGAAGAAAATCTGGTCCGCTCTGTGGCCACCGACGGCCATCGACTCGCATTGTGTCGGCTGGCTTATTCTCAGGCTTCTCTACCAGCGCGTCAGGTGATTATCCCGCGTAAGGGCGTATTAGAAATTTCGCGGCTTATCAGTGACGATGATCAGTTGTTACGGGTACAGGTAGGCGAAAATCATATCCGTTTGCAAGGCAGTGGTTTCATCTTTACCAGTAAACTGGTGGATGGACGTTTCCCCGACTATCGCCGTGTCTTACCGCGCGATGGCGACAAGACAGTTTTGGCCAGTAAGGCCGTCTTGAAAGAGGCCTTTTCTCGTGCCGCGATTTTATCGAACGAAAAATTTCGTGGAGTCAGATTAAATCTTGCTTCTGGTGAGTTGAAGATTACGGCCAATAACCCTGAACAAGAAGAAGCTGAAGAATTGGTGGATGTTGATTATCAGGGTGAAGAGCTGGAAATTGGTTTTAATGTGGCTTACCTGATTGATGTACTAAACTCATTAGTCGGCGAGCAGGTTAAACTAACCTTATCAGACTCCAATTCCAGTGCATTGATTGAAGATGCCGAAGACGACGCTGCGTTATACGTCATCATGCCGATGCGACTGTGATTGTTCTGGGGCGATAGATACTATCGCCTTATTCTTTTCCTAATTCCTGTTTTTGGTAACTTTTTATTTTATACGGTCAGTTATGAAACTGGACAAAGTCCAGCTCACCCATTTTCGCAATATTTCTTCTGCTACGTTATTACCGTCCCGAAGCCTGACGGTCATTACCGGTAAAAACGGCAGTGGAAAGTCTTCTTTGCTCGAAGCTATTTTTTATCTTGGTTTTGGACGTTCTTTTCGAACCACGAAGCACCGGTCAGTGATACAACATGAACAACAGGCGTTCAGTATTTTTGCCCAGGGAACCAACGATAACCAGGCTATTTTTAAAGTAGGGATGGAGCGGCGCAGCACCGATCAATTTACTTGTTCCATTAACGGTGAGCATTCGCACCGTTTAGCTGACCTGGTCAGCTTGATACCCGTTCAGCTTTTTACTCCCCAAAGTACCGACCTGGTTATCGGGTCACCAGCGGAACGGCGAAAGTTTATGGATTGGGGATTGTTTCACGTGGAACAATCGTTTCATGGACTTCATGCAACGTACACAAAATTACTTAAGCAACGAAATGCTTTATTAAAACAGCAAGCCCCTCTCAAAGCGCCCCAGCACAATTATTGGCAAGAGCAGTTGGTAGTGGTGGGTGAAAAGCTTGATTTGCAGCGTCAGCGTTATATAGAAGCGTTAAAACCTGTATTTAAAGCTATTTCAGATGAATTTTTACCTGAGTTTTCGGTGGAAATTTCGTATTATAAGGGGTGGGAAAAAGAGGCTTCGCTCGCCGAGGCCCTGGACAAGAAATACGAATACGATTTTCGGGTTGGACACACCTCATCAGGTCCACACAAGGCAGATGTTCGGTTCAAAGTGAACGGCATTAATGCTCAGGAAATTCTTTCAAGAGGTCAGCTTAGAATGGCCGTTGCGGCATTACAGCTGGCTCAAACCGCTTTGTTCTCGAAACAGACAAACCGCAAAAGTATTTTTTTACTTGATGACGTCGGGGCAGAACTGGATATCGACAAGAGAGAGCGGTTTATTGATGGGTTGTTGACAATGGATACGCAGATATTTGTTACTGCGATAGAATCTCAGCAGCTCGAATTTGTAGATAAATACAATGATAAAAAGATGTTTCACGTGGAACATGGCCACGTGACAGAGGAGTAAAAGCTAATTATGTCAGAGCAGAATAACTACGACTCGTCCAGCATTAAGGTGTTGAAGGGCCTGGATGCCGTTCGAAAACGTCCGGGTATGTATATCGGTGATACCGATGATGGGACAGGCTTGCACCATATGGTGTTCGAAGTCGTCGACAATTCAATTGATGAAGCATTAGCAGGTTACTGCTCAGAGATTGTGGTACAAATTCATACCGATGGTTCGGTTTCCGTGTCTGATAATGGCCGTGGTATTCCAACCGAACTTCACGAAGAAGAGGGGGTCTCCGCCGCCGAAGTCATTATGACCGTTTTGCATGCCGGGGGTAAATTTGATGATAATTCATATAAAGTCTCTGGTGGCTTACATGGCGTGGGCGTCTCGGTAGTTAATGCTCTGTCTAGCAAGTTAAAGCTTCGTATTCGACGCTCTGGCAAAACTCATGAGCAAGAATACCAACATGGTGTTCCACAATCTCCTCTTGAGGTTATGGGCGAAACCGAAAACTCGGGAACAGCTGTACGTTTTTGGCCAAGCCACGACACCTTTACAAACACTGAATTTCATTATGATATTCTGGCGAAGCGATTACGTGAGTTATCCTTCCTGAATTCAGGAGTGGCCATCCGTCTTAAAGATGAGCGGGATGGAAAAGAAAACTTATTCAAATATGAAGGCGGTATTCGTGCCTTTGTGGAATATTTGAATGAAAAGAAAACACCGATTCACGACAAAGTTTTCCACTTCACTATGGAGCGTGAAGAAGATGGAATCGCGGTTGAAGTTGCTATGCAATGGAATGACAGCTTCCAGGAAAATGTATTTTGCTTCACCAACAATATACCGCAGCGCGATGGGGGAACTCATTTAGCAGGTTTTCGGGGGGCGTTAACCCGGACTCTGAATAACTATATGGAGCAGGAAGGCTTAAATAAAAAAGCCAAAACTTCCGCTACTGGCGATGATGCCCGTGAAGGCTTGACTGCCGTGGTGTCGGTAAAAGTACCGGATCCTAAGTTCTCGTCGCAAACAAAAGAAAAGCTGGTGTCTTCCGAAGTTCGTCACGCGGTGGAATCGACAATGAATGAGAAGTTGTCAGACTTCTTGTTAGAGAACCCCTCGATTAGTAAAACCATAGCATCCAAAATTATTGATGCGGCTCGTGCGCGTGAAGCTGCCCGCAAAGCCCGTGATATGACTCGTCGTAAAGGCGCGTTAGACCTTGCAGGGTTGCCGGGGAAACTGGCAGACTGCCAGGAAAAGGATCCAGCATTATCTGAACTGTATATAGTGGAGGGTGACTCTGCAGGCGGGTCGGCCAAGCAGGGACGTAACCGTAAAAACCAGGCAATTTTGCCGCTTAAAGGAAAAATCCTGAACGTCGAGAAGGCCCGCTTTGACAAAATGCTGTCTTCACAAGAAGTGGCTACACTTATCACTGCATTAGGCTGCGGTATTGGACGCGACGAGTACAACCCGGATAAGTTGCGTTATCACAGCATCATCATCATGACCGATGCGGACGTCGACGGCTCCCACATCCGTACTCTGCTACTGACCTTTTTCTACCGTCAAATGCCTGAAATTATCGAACGGGGTTATGTTTATATTGCTCAGCCTCCATTGTACAAAGTGAAGAAGGGCAAGCAAGAACAATACCTGAAAGATGATGACGCACTAACGGCTTATCTGACGAATATTGCTTTAGATGGGACTGCACTGTATACCAGCGAAGATGCTCCCGGTATTTCAGGTGTTGGTTTAGAGAATCTGGTTAAGCAATATCAAAGTGTAGAGAAGATGATAGACCGGCTGCACCGTTTGATGCCGCCCGCGATTTTGTATCGCTTTATCTACTCACCCACCTTGAATTTGGTCGACCTGAAAGATCAGTCTACCCTGGACTCTGTGGCAGATAAGTTTGTTAGCAGTCTGAACGATAAAGAGAATGATGGCGCTACTTACCGTTACGAAATTAAGCGTGATGAAGAGCTGAGTGAATTTTATATCCTAATCGTAATGCGTATGCATGGTATTGATTACGAATATAAGATTGGTCATGACTTTATCGAGTCCACTGAGTACACCCGTATTCGCGAGCTGAACGAGTCTATCAATGGCATGATGGGTGATACGGCTTATGTACAGCGTGGCGAGCGTCGTAAGTCAATTGACTCCTTCAAATCTGCCATCGAATGGCTTATGAACGAAGCGAAGAAAGGTCAGTATATTCAGCGCTATAAAGGGCTGGGTGAAATGAACCCTGAACAGTTGTGGGAAACCACCATGGATCCGGAAGGACGCCGTATGTTGCAGGTAACTATTGAGGATGCTATCGCCTGTGATCAGTTATTTACTACGCTGATGGGTGACCAGGTTGAACCTCGCCGTGAGTTCATTGAAGCCAACGCACTTAAAGTTGAAAACCTTGATGTGTAGATAGCTGCCGTCACTCAAATAAAAAAGACCGCCTTAATGGCGGTCTTTTTGTTGGTATTGCTAAAAGAAGAAACCGTTAGCGGTTTTGCAGCCTGACGGCGAGCTCAAGCTCGTCCGCACCGGTCTTTTCAAAGGTGAACCGATAAGTACCGGTGGTATTGGGCGTGAACTGCAAATTCTGTGCTTCGTCACCACATATTAATGAGGCGGTGTCCGACACCGTTACCTGTTGGCCCTGATAGTTGCCGCCACAGGTTTGTGCAGGCGTCCAGACGTTGTTGGCCACCTTAAAGTCATAGGGCTGACCATCGGCGATTAATTCTATATCAACATACCAGCCCTCGCGGCCCTGACTTAACTGATAGGCAGGAGTGGCTTCCCACCAGTTAAATACACCACGAAGATAGAGCTCTGACATGTTTACCTGGGGCGTGGGACTGACGCCAGGGAGTTGATTAACAATGCTGTGAGACGAGCAGCCTGTAAGAAATGCAGCGATAAAGGCAGAAGCAAGTTTTTTCAAAACGGGGACCTCGTAAAAAAATGCCCAACAAACATGCTGGGCATAAAGGATATACTATTGTTACGCGCTGCCGCTGATTAAGATTTAGCCAGCAACGAGATGTCTGCAGTTTTCAGAAATAAGCTTCGCAATAGCAGCAACAGGGCCAGACGATTGTTGCGTACCTGCTCATCCTCGGCCATCACCATCACATTATCGAAAAAGGCATCAATCGGGCTACGTAACGTGGCCAGAGCCCGAAGTACGTCTCGATATTGCTGTTGGGCTGCAGCCTGGGTGACGGTTTCCTTTACATCCATCAGTGAAGTATAAAGCGCTTTCTCAGCCTCATCTTGCAGGAGGCTGGCATCAATATGCGCTTCACCTGTGATGCCTTGTTTAGTCAGAATGTTCGCCACTCGCTTGTTGGCTGCGGCCAACGCTTCAGCTTCTTCAAGTTGCTTAAACTCGGCGACGGCCTCAATACGGGCGACATAATCGGCCGGGCGCGTAGGGCGACGTGCCGATACTGCCTGAATGGCATCGGTACTAACCCCCTGATCCTGTAGCAACGAGACAAACCGACCTAATACAAAATCGACCACCTGTTGGGCGGTATTTTCGTTGGTCAGCTTGTGACCATAAACTTCAATGGCCTTTTCTACCAGAGTAGTCAGGTCCAGGTTATAGTTGTTTTCACTGATAACCCGAAGCACGCCAATGGCAGCCCGGCGTAATGCAAAGGGGTCCTTATCACCTTTAGGTAATTGATTGATGCCAAAGATACCTACCAGGGTGTCTAGCTTATCTGCCAGTGACACTGCGGCACTGACCGGATGAGACGGCAAGGCATCCCCGGCAAAGCGCGGTAGGTACTGCTCGTACAAGGCGGTAGCAACAGGCTCAGGTTCATTGTCATTGTGCGCATAATACATGCCCATTACGCCCTGAACTTCAGGAAACTCCATGACCATTTCGGTCATCAGGTCTGTTTTAGACAGCAACCCTGCGCGGCTTGCCTGGTCCACATCAGCGTCGATATGGCTCGCAATAAACCCAGCTAACGTACTGATACGTTGCGACTTTTCTTCTAACGTTCCCAGTTGTTTCTGAAACAGTACCGAAGACAGGCTGGGCAAACGGCTTTCCAGCGTTTGCTTTTTATCGGTATTGAAGAAAAACTCAGCATCAGCCAGACGTGGACGAATGACTTTCTCATTACCACTGATAATTAATGAAGGGTCGTGGCTGTCGATATTGCTGACAAACAAAAAGGTGCTGGCCAGTGAGCCGTCTTGATTCAACAGCGGCACATACTTTTGATCATCCTTCATGGTATAGATGAGCGCTTCTTTAGGCACAGCTAAAAAGCTGTCATCAAATGACGCAGTCAGTACTACCGGCCATTCAACCAACGCGGCAATTTCTTCCAGCAGGGCAGTATCGTAATCAGGAGCTAGCTCCAAATCACTTGCGGTCTGTTCCAGACTGTTTTGAATGGCTTCAGCCCGCTCGGTAAAGTCGGCCATGACGTATTGCTTTTTAAGCGCCTGGGCATAGTTGTCAGCGTGATCCAGCTCAAACTGGCCATCACCATGAAAACGATGACCTAATACCATGCGGTCACTATTAAGGCCCAGTGCCGTAACCGGAATAACCTGCGCCCCGTACAAGACGGTCAGGGTGTGTACTGGTCGGATAAATTGAGTAGTATAATTACCCCAACGCATAGGCTTTGGAATGGGCAGCTTAGATAACGCCTGATTCAGCAGACTTTCAAGCAGGGCTGCTACTGGCTGACCCGGAACCTGCGCCCGATGCAGTAACCATTCGCCTTTATCGGTGACCATTCGCTCAGCATCGGCGACTTCAATACCATTACCTCGGGCCCAGCCTAAAGCGGCCTTGGTAGGTTCATTATTATCGTCAAAAGCCGCGCTGATAGCAGGCCCGCGCTTTTCTACAACTTTGTCTTCCTGTGCTTCTGCCAAAGCCGACACATAGACAGCTAAACGGCGGGGCGCTGCAAACCAGCTTACCGAGCCAAAGGACAGCTGAGCACCTTCCAGGGCCAGCTGAAACTGGTCAGCAAAGCTTTGACCAAGTTGCTTCAACGATTTAGGAGGCAGCTCTTCTGTGCCCAGTTCAATCAGTAAATTTTCAGTGCGCACAATTACAACTCCTTCTGACAAAGAGGAAAGCCAAGTTCTTCACGGGCCTGGTAATAGCTCTGGGCACAGGCTTTAGCCAGGGTGCGAACTCGCAGAATATAACGCTGCCGTTCCGTTACTGAAATCGCATGACGGGCATCTAACAGATTAAACGCGTGCGAGGCTTTCATGACCTGTTCGTAGGCCGGCAAAGGCAGATTATTGTCGATAAGACGATTGCTCATGGCTTCACATTCATCAAAGGTGGCGAACAAAAAGTCGACATTGGCATGTTCAAAGTTGTACTTAGACTGCTCGACTTCATTTTGATGAAAAACATCGCCATAGGTAACCTTGCCCATGGGGCCATCGGTCCATACCAGATCGTAGATAGAGTCTACGCCCTGAATATACATTGCCAGCCGTTCAAGGCCATAGGTGATTTCGCCGGTGACCGGCTTACACTCAATTCCGCCCACCTGCTGGAAGTAGGTAAACTGGGTTACTTCCATGCCGTTTAACCAGACTTCCCAGCCAAGGCCCCAGGCGCCCAGAGTAGGAGATTCCCAGTTATCTTCAACAAAGCGAATATCATGGACGAGGGGATCAAAGCCAAGTTCTTTTAATGAACCAAGATATAGCTCCTGGATATTATCCGGGGAGGGCTTCATCATTACCTGAAACTGATAATACTGTTGTAGCCGGTTGGGGTTTTCGCCATAGCGGCCATCTGTAGGACGACGGCAAGGCTGAACATACGCGCTACTGATGGGTTCAGGTCCCAGCGAGCGAAGAAACGTCATCGGGTGGAAAGTACCGGCGCCAACTTCCATATCCAGTGGCTGGATAATGACGCAGCCTTGTCGGGCCCAGTAATCCTGCAGAGCCAGGATAAACCCCTGAAAGGTCTTAATATCGTATTTGTGCATACAATTGCTGCTTCGTTTTAAACTATTCAAAGGTGGCATAGTATACAATTTGTCTGGCACTGTATGTAGGGTTAAAGCGTCAAATGCGTATTAAATCAACACCAAAAAGTGAGAACACCCCATGAAGGAACAACCAACGCGCTGCGCATGGGTGACGGCGGATCCTATTTATCAGGAATATCACGATACTGTGTGGGGGCGCCCGGAAACAGACAGCCAGATGCTGTTTAAAAAATTATGTCTAGATGGCCAGCAGGCGGGGTTGTCGTGGCTTACTATTTTAAAAAAGCAGTCCAATTACGAAGCCGCGTTTTATAACTTTGAGCCTGGCCGAATCATTCAGATGACCGACAAAGATATCGAACAGCAGATGCTCAATACCGGAATTATCCGTAACCGTTTAAAGATAAAAAGTATTATCAAAAACGCCCACGGCTATTTAAAGATTGAAGAGCAACAGCCTTTCAGCGAATTCATTTGGCAGTTTACGCAGGGCAAAACGCGAATAAATCACTGGAGCGATGCCCAACAAGTGCCGGTGAGCAGTCCCGAGTCACAGGCCATGGCAAAAGCGCTCAAACGCTATGGATTCACCTTTGTGGGAGAAACCATTTGTTATGCCTTTATGCAGGCGACGGGAATGATTATGGATCATGAAACAAGCTGCCACTGTTATGCAGCAGCGTGTCGTGAGGCGATAGATTAATTAAACAATGCTGTGGCAGTAAGTTTTTATCTCTGGCAGCTCAGCAATGACTTTGGTTTCGTGCTCAGCTTCAATTTCTTCACGGGCCTGATCTTGGCGGCGTTTTTCTGACTTGGGTAATTTATTACGCTCCTCCAGTATCGCAAAGCCATTCACCTGCGCAAAAAGCGTATGAATATGGGGAAATTTTTTCGCAAAATTTGGCGGTGACTCCAGGGGCAATGCATTGAGCAGGTTGACGATTCGAATCGTGCCTTCAGACAAGTCACATTGCTGCTGTTCCATGGCTTTAGCAATCACAATAATGCTTTCGGTGATGGAGTGCGTGCGTTTATCCCGTGCCGCAGTATGACGCTGCTTTTGTCTTTTTAGCATAAACAGTAAACGGCCGGCATACACACCTAAAGCCAGAATAATGACTATCGCTATAACAATCACGATGGTCGTGGCCATAAGACCTCCCCTTTACTTTTTAAAATCGTCCATCTTGATAGCGTCTAAGTCATCTAATGGATCGTTGTCATCGTCAGCTTCTTCTTCAGCTTCAGGGTCGATACCCAGCAACTCACAAAGGGTACGATGGCGGGCCATTTTTTCATCCATGTACCGCTGTTCGGCTTTGGTCATGGTCTGACCTTCATCAGCCTTGTCCAGCAACAGCATTAATTTGCTGTCCGCCTCAATCGCGGCAAGTTCTTCGGCTGGGGTGGCATAAGTAGGCACTGAGGCCTCTTTGACCAGAGCCACAGGCTTTTTACTACCATGACGCGGATCATTTACTTGCTTACGCTGCCCAGTATTGGTGTTTGCCTGCTCCTGGGCATTACGGTTGCCCGATGGCTGTCCTTTGCCTTTCTTTTTTCCTTGCTGAACAGTGGTGCGCGGCTTTCTGTCAGGATCTTTTCTGACGCCAATCTGACCGACTTTTCTGGTTTTCTTGCTTCTAGAGGACATAGTTGCTCTTTGATACCTTAATTTATAACGGCGTAGTATAACTTTGCTTGTGCATTAATACGACATCGGCGCTCACAAGATACACCTGGTATCCATATTTACGGCCAATATAGTAGAAAGTTTCATCACTGAAAAAACTCACATGAGTAGGATCGTTCTTGTAATGCCAGTTTTTAAACCGCGCAGCGCTGATGACCCGTTTGGTCATCACACACAACCAGCCATGAGTTTCAAGACAGGCATCAAGCCGGTTGAGCTCAAGAACGGGAGCATGAAAATGCTCGATGGCTTCGGTACAGGTTATAAACTGATATTGTCGCTCCAGGGCTTTGGTATCAGGGTGAAAGAAAGGATCGTATAAATGCATGGTGTGACCGGCAGCTTCTAACATAGCCGCGAGCACCGGGGCAGGGCCGCAGCCAAAATCCAATCCGGTCGCCGGTTGCCCAAGCTTTGCGCATAAGGGCGCCGCCGCCCGGTTTAAAAATTGCCGGTAGCCTGTATCGTCAGGATGATTTTCATGTAACTGATACTCCGCCTGTTCAGCCTGGGCACTCGGCAAATAGGCCGGCGCTACAAACACCAGCTTACAGCAATGACACTGATGATAGACCCTTCGCTGATCCTGATGATAAAAAGAAGCGTGGGGGGTGCTGCAAAGAGGACAGATGGGATCAGACATGGAAAAGACATTCAGATAGGCCACAAAAGAAAAAAGGGTGATGGCTTGCGCCATCACCCTCGATGTTTCAGTGTCGTATGACACTTCTCCCGTTTTGCACCCCTTGTGCTACATTGGCTTCCTAGCCCGAAGTGCTCTACTTTTTATTATTTTTTACAGAGCTGGCATTGTTGTTTAAGGTCTTCCTGACGCTTTATCCAATCATCCATGTGCTTATTATTATTGTTTTATGTTTCAGACCGCTTTAGGCGATTACCAAAACTAGAATTGTAGCTTACACGAAAAAAAACAGATTACAACACCCGGTTTAACAGAAAGTTAACATAAGTGTGGTTTTTTAATGTAATCCGGCTAAATAATCGGCAAGAGTTTGCATTTCATCGTCGGTGAGTTTCATGGCGATGTCACGCATCATTCCGTTCATGTCATTGTGACGCTGTTCCGCCTGAAACGCTTTTAGCTGAGCCACGATATACTCCGGGTGCTGACCACTGATGTCAGGGAACCCGGCTAACTCCATGCCGTTCCCCCGGGGGCCATGACATGCGACACACGCCGCCAGCCCTCGGTCTACATCGCCACCACGGTAAAGAGCCTGACCTGCTTCTACAGCACTTTCCGGGGTAGTACCCAGTTTTGGCTTTTGTTCTGCAAAGTAAGCCGCTAAATCCTGCATATCCTGTTCTGATAAAGGGGCCGCCATACCATTCATCACGGCATTATTTCGGCCTTCTTCACCACCAGACTGGGCGGCCAGTTTAAATTCTTTTAATTGTTTAACTAAATAATTCTCATGCTGACCGGCCAGCTTGGGATTCATAGGGATAGCACTGTTACCGTCCGCCCCGTGACAGGCTGCACACACCGCGGACTTTTCTTTACCTGCCTGCGCATCGCCCTGAGCCAGGGTGGTGCCGGTTAAACCAAACGATAAACACACCATAAAACACAGTTTTTTCATAAGTTAACTTCCGTAAAGGATCCAGCGGTATGGCTGGTATACGTGGTATTATTGTTATTTAGCACATTTAATGCATCTGAAATCCAAACCCATAGTAAAACGATGCCTTAAAAATGTACAATCCTGTGCACATAATTTTTTGATGATAATCAAGCAGTATAGACGGAAAGATCACTATGACGTATTACACCCAAGCCAAGTTTAGCACCAGCGCCCCCGATATCCGTCATCTTGAGGGTGATGAGGGCATCGAAGTGGCGTTTGCCGGTCGCTCAAATGCTGGCAAATCCAGTGCTCTTAATACGCTGGCGCGGCAAAAGAATCTGGCGCGCACCAGTAAAACGCCGGGGCGCACCCAACTTATCAATGTGTTTGAACTTGAAGAAGGTCGTCGTCTTATTGATTTGCCCGGATACGGTTTTGCACAGGTGCCTATCGCCATGAAGAAAAAATGGCAGCAAGCCCTGGGCGAGTATTTGCAAAAACGAAAAAGTTTGAAAGGGCTGGTAGTGTTGATGGACATACGTCATCCCTTTAAAGATTTAGACCAGGATTTAATTTACTGGGCGGTCGAGGCCAATATTCCGGTCCTGGCCCTGCTGACGAAGTCGGACAAACTTAAGTCAGGTAAGCGCAAAGCCCAATTGATGATGGCTCAGGAAGCGGCATTAGCGTTCATGGGTGATGTAACGGTACAGACCTTTTCGTCGCACAATAAACAAGGGCTACCTGAATTGGAACGGATGCTGGACGGCTGGTTTCATCGGCACGATGAGAAAAAATAAGCCTTAGAAAAAGAAAAAGCCCCATCACAGCAGGATGGGGCAAAAGGACTGAGAGAAAACACATAAAAACCATAGATATAGAGTCAGCAGGTCGCAGTTAGTTCCGAAAGCTTGCAAAAAAATCTAAAGTTTTTGAAAAGGTCTTTTAGTTCATAAGGTTAGGGCTTTATGGGGCTAATGTGGATTTATCTCAGACATAAAAAAACCCCAGCATAAACATGCTGGGGTTAAAGCAAAGGTTTGAAAACAGCTTTCTCACCTCTGTACCCTACAGGCAGAAGACTACCGTACCCGGCGCAAAAAAAGCAAGCTATTTACGTAATTTTATTACCAAAAATATTGAACGTCCCCAGTATTTTTGGCAAATACTGTAATATTGTTACTTTTTAATGGGCTTCGTCCCAGTTTTTCCCCACTCCGGCTTCCACATCCAGGGGGACAGAGAGCGTCGCGGCGTTTTCCATCAGGCCTACGATCTTAGTGATGGACTCCTCCAGCACCGACTCATGAATCTCAAATACCAGTTCATCGTGTACCTGCATCATCATGTAAATGTCATCGCTGTTGAGACTGGTTATCCACTCATCCACCTGTAACATGGCCATCTTTATAATATCAGCAGCCGTACCTTGCATCGGCGCATTGATCGCGGCGCGTTCAGCACCCTTACGGCGGGCCCCGTTACTGGCTTTAATATCCGGCAAATATAGGCGGCGGCCAAAGACGGTTTCGACATAGCCTTTCTCTTTGGCCAGAGCCCGGGTGTCATCCATATATTTAAGTACGCCTGGATAGCGTTCAAAATACAGATCCATGTATTGCTGAGCTTCGTGGCGCGGGATATTTAGCTGCCGCGATAGTCCATAGGCCGACATCCCGTAAATTAACCCGAAATTGATGGCTTTGGCGCTGCGGCGTTGCTCGGAGGTCACTTCGTCCAAGGGCAGGTCAAAGACTTCAGCGGCGGTGGCCTGGTGGATGTCTTTACCTTGCGAGAACGCATTCAGTAAGCCTTCATCCTGAGACAGGTGCGCCATAATACGTAATTCAATCTGAGAATAATCGGCC
>VMHT01095761.1_pt1 | contig 20257 bp, 18 predicted proteins | sample 4693611 | NCBI WGS metagenome assembly VMHT01 (sample SAMN12280063, study PRJNA550983) | marine metagenome | isolation source: seawater sampled from same location over 5 years 0.02-0.2 micron viral filtrate | place: USA: collected off the coast of southern California halfway between the port... ...
CAGTTAATCCCAAGCGCTCAAACAGTGGTTGGGTCAAATGACGTATTACTATAAATTAGAGGGCGCATTTTATACAGCAAAGGCAGGATCATTTCAATAAGAAAGTACAAAAAGGTTACTTTTTGGCTTTTTTTTGCTCGAAAAACTACCAGCTCTCATTTTTCACGGCCCGTATTGTACTTTTCCCTAAGCGGTTAGGCTATGAATAAATACGCAATCTACGCTTTAATTTTATATTCGCATTGCAGCATCTAAGACATCCGCACGAGAATAAACGCCACGCGAACGCGGCGTATTTCTATTTAATCAAAAAATGGTGACCTTATTTCAGTCATGTCAATCAAACGAGTGGGTCGACGCAGCATTTGACCGCCATCACGAGAAATCGGCACCCATGGGAATAATCCGCGACCTTTAGTAGGTTCTAACAAGAACAGATCTGTAGGTATGGAAATGTAGAAGCCTTTGGTGAAGCTTCCCTCGCCGTATTCTTCTGACGATACATCAGTGAATGCCGCATATGCACCAACAATGATACCGCTATCGAAACGCTTCGCATAATCGATATTCACGCCTTTATCTTTGGCTAAGAATTGTCCAGCACTTACGGTAATTTGCGTGTCGTCTAAGAATTCTGGCTGCCAATAGACACTGGCGTGTCCAGTGACCGCTGTGTAGTCTTCCAGACCTGTTTGACTGTAAGGATCGCGCTGTTTTACGTAAGCGATATCAAGTCCGTAAGCTAGATTACTATCAACGGGACGATACAGTATTTCACCGCCTACACCAGCAAACATGGTTTCTAGATAACCCGCGTACGCTTGAGCATAGAGGTCTTCTGCAATGGTGTCTTTGTAATGTAAGAATGTTGTATCTAGCCATACATCGTTTGCTGACACATATTCACGAACTCGAGTACGCACGCGAGGTAGCGACACTTCTTCGTTGTCTACCAAGTAGTTAAACTTGTCGAAGTTATCTAGAAGCGTAACCCTGGCGCTGCTCATGATTGCGAAGTTTTCGTTAAAGGCATAACCGCCGTTTAGCAATAATCCGGTTTGATACAGATAGAAATCTTCTGGGTTACCGAATGATTGGGTAAAGAAGAAATCTGCGCTGTAGTAGAAGCCAGATGTATTGGCAGGATCATAGGCGTCGAGCACTTCGTTTGAAGGTGATGTTCTGACATAGGTTTCAGTGATATCTGCGTCAACAGATTCGTAACGCGCTGCAGCAATAAAGGCCTCGGCATCCACCTGCGTGTCTACTAAAGGAAGACCTGCGCGATTGTCTACTACATGATAGGTTTTTACGGAATCTGGAAGCTCTGAGGCCGCCACGCGACCAATTCGCTCAATGGCTTCATCCTGGTCACGATAGGCAACCTGTGTACCGTAAAACGTAGCGCTGTCCTCTTTAATTTCAGCATCAGACAGTACAAAGCCCCCCGACCGGTAAAGGTCATTGTAAAGACGGGATTTATCAACATCTTTCACGTCTTGTGGCACCTTTCTACCCATCAGGTTCTTAGGTGGTTCATCGAACTTTATTTGCGAAGCCGTATTCATATTAAAGCGATAAGTAACGCCGAAACCAACGGTATTACCTCGTTGATAGTTCAACGTGAAATCGAAGTCTTTATAACGATACACTGCACCAACATTCCAACGAGAATCTTGCTCTAGCTGTCCAGCTCTGTCACGAGAATAATCATTCCCTTCGAACTCAAGCTTTAGCGTTAGCGGCTCCCATGGTGTTTGGTATTCCACACCACCGAAAAATGCGGTTGTTCCTTTGAAAAACTGGTCGTAGTCTACCTTACCACCGCGGCCAGAGAAGCCCCCTGGGCGTTCACAGAAGCTGTCTTTAAGCTCGCAAAACGGGTTGCTGATGTCATCGGCTGTACCGAGATATCCCCAGCCTAAGCCAAGGTGAAAGTCGAATGGACCGATAGATTTACTGGCGTTGACGTATTCACTTTCAAAAAAGCCTGTTCCACCAAAGTCTCTGAAGCCGACACTGATATCTGGCAAATAGTAGCTTTCTTTCCATAATCTGAATTTAACGTCTAAGCCTTTATCTTTCAGCGTTTGATCACCACTGAATGATTCAACTTGACTGTAAAGTCTTGTGCGCACGTCAGTATAACGGGCAGTTGCTTCCATCCAATCATAAAGCTGAATGTTAACAGACCAGAAGCGATATTCGCCGTTGTCGGTATAGTTAATGGCCATTCCACCTTCGTCTCGCATACGAGCCGTTGGTGTTTGAATAAGACCATTTCCGCCCTGCACCATCTGCGAAGGAGTAACGCGAACTTGAGTATCAGCAAAAGCGGTAGAAGAAAGCGCGCTGCCAATTACAAGCGCGAGTGTTTTTTTCTTAGAAAGTAGTGGCGCACTCATTGAGGTAAAACCCTATGTACTGCTAAAGCGGCTACGCGCTCATTTAATTGCTTAAGTTTATTGCTAAAGAGTTCTGATGAGATAGGAACATAGACTTGGCTGCCCGGCATAAGCTGCCCAAAATCTAAATTCCAATAAGCAATACCCTTTTCTTCAATATTTCCCATTGGATCAATTACGTAGACATGACTTCTGTCGGCATCAACCGCTTTTTTCACCGTGTGAACAGCCGTATAAACCGACGTATCGCTTTGATGCTTGTACGCACCAGGCTTTACAACAGCGCCAGAGAAATGCACAACGTCAGGTCTTCCATTTAGTCGAATCCAGTATTTACCTGGCTGAAACATAGGGTTGTCTTCAAAAAACAACCTTGCTCGATTGTAGGAAATTGGCATGTCTATGCGTGTAGACACCGTCCATGAGCTTACCTGATCATAGAGATTTTGAAGGGCTTTATGTGTTTCAGAATCGGCATCAAATTGATTGAGCAGCCCGCTAATTTGAGATAGCGCTATCTCTTTCTCTTCTTCAGCTTTAGGGTTAGCTAAATCAAAAGCTGAAGCTGAAGGCCAGTACCAATCACCATTATCAGCGACAATGGACAGTACGCTTGATAGTCGTATTGGCCTGTCGAACTGATAGGTTTGCTTGTTTATCATGACACTAACAAGGTTATCATTTGCATATAACTTGGTAGCTGCAGTAAGGCCTAGGGCAATAAAAAGCGTATAGATATACTTCATTATTGCGTTGCTCCTTGTGTCTTCATCTCACGTACTACTCGGCTTAAATAAACCATATCGTAAACGTCTCCTTCAGGGCTGAACTGCTGCTTTGAGGCCAGAAGTTCTTTCGAGTATTTGTGCAAGAAATACGTGTTTTCCCACGACAACCCTACGTCGATAAATGGCGTGTACTCAGAAAATTCTACGGTTTCGATAACCTTAATTACCGGAACAGAAAAACCTAAATATTCGCGAGTTTCTTCCCCTTCTATTCGCCAAGAAGAGTCAACCGGCACACCGTAACCGATGGAAGCAATATCAACTTTGCGTTTCCAATTGAATGGCAGAACATTGTTGGTGGCAAGCGGGTTGTGCTGAAGATTTCCCGTGTAGTATAGGTCGTGATCCAAACCTTCAGTTTTAACGATAATACCGTGGTGCATGGTAAAGATGACTTTATCACCAGATACCCACCGGTACTTTTCACCATCGATATACGCAAGGGCAAGCGAGGCTGCATCTCTTCCGCCCGCTTTAATTTGCATAAGATCAGCTTTACTAGCAGCAATCTCTTCAACGGTATAACTAACTGTTCTATCTTTTAGCGCGAGCTTCAGCGTGTTGTAATACGCTAGTGACGTGGTGGAACATCCGGAAAGAAAAAGGCAAACAACACCCGAAAGGGCAAATAAAGTGTGTAGTTTCATTAAAATGCGCCGACAAAAACTAAAAACAAATGAACTTTGCTATAAAAATAAAAAAAGCCGCTAAAAAAAGCGGCTTTTTCGAATACTCTTAAATTTACTGTACGGTCGGTGCGTAAGTAAATGTAACAGGTACGGTGATGGTTTTTGTTACAGAACCAGAGGTAGTTACAGTAACAGTTTCGGTTGTACCTACGCACACACCATCAACGATTTGGTCGTCACCTTCACAAGTAGGTTGACCTGGAGTAGTGCCGCCATTTCCTGGTGCATCAGCAGAGTTGTTGTTTACAACACCTGCAACGATACCCGCAACAACAACACCAGACGCGATCACACCGCCGCTTACGCCGCCGATGCCAGTAGTACCACTACCACCTTCACCGTCTTGTGCGTTAACGCCTGCAACCATAGTTGCAGCTGCAAATAATGCAATGATTGACTTCTTCATAACAGTCCTTTAATAAAATAACCCACTAAATCCTATGCTAAATCATTTTCAACCATTTGACTAGATTATAATCGACAAATGACTTAGATTTCTTATCTTAACAAGCCTCGCTGTGCGAATGAAACAGTTTCTTTATCACCAACCACAAAATGATCTAAAACTGGCACATCGATCGACGCCATTGCGCTTTTGATCTCTGCGGTTAATCTTATATCCGCATGACTAGGCTCAGCAACGCCTGAAGGATGATTATGAACCAAAATGATCGCGGCTGCATTATCGATCATTACTTGTTTGATCAATTCTCTTGGATAGACCGCTGCACTGTTTATCGTACCGTTAAGCATAGTGCGAAAAGCAATAAGCTGATGTTGGCTATCAAGCATTAAAAGCGCGAACTTCTCACGTTCACAGTCTCTTAGCTTTGCCTGTAGATAACGTTTAGTATCATCTACATTATTAAAAACGTCCTGACGCTTCAGCTTTATTTCCAAATTGCGTTTAAATATTTCAAAGCCCGCCTGAAACTGCGCATACTTGCACGGTCCAACTCCCGTTATTTTGGCAAACCGTTCTTTCGTTGCTGTTACCACACCCCGTAAGCAGCCTAGCTCGTTGAGAAGTTCATGTGCAACAGACACAGCGCTTTTTCCTTTCACACCTTTTCCCAGCAAGACAGCGATGAGTTCAGCATCACTTAAGCTTTCAGCCCCGTGCTGCAATAATTTTTCTCTTGGCCTTTCATTCTTTGGCCATACTTTTATCGACATTCATCTAGCCCGACTATTCTATAAAAGGTTGTTTATAGATGAATGGTGACAAAGAAACGACTGTATAAAAGGCGGGTTTATTATTGATTTTTGACACCTGTAGGCACTGTTTACATGCCACTGTCGAAACAAGACCTACTTTCGTTCAGCTATCCGATTTTTTGTCACCATGGTAGGCTAACGCTAATTTCGAGATTTTGTGTTCTTCTATGTCTATTGCTAACAAAAATATTTTGCTAGGTGTTACTGGCGGGATTGCCGCTTATAAAGCACCTGATCTTGTGCGCAAGCTTACTGCGTTAGGCGCAAACGTGCGTGTGGTTCTAACAGACTCTGCCGCAGAGTTCGTTAGTTCACTATCACTTCAGGCTGTGTCAGGAAATCCAGTGCATCGCCAGCTGCTTGATCCTGCTGCTGAAGCCGCAATGGGGCATATTGAATTGGCAAAGTGGGCTGATATCCTACTTGTTGCCCCCGCAACCGCAAACACCATTGCTAAGCTTGCTCACGGTATGGCAGATGACTTGCTGACTACACTGTACCTTGCAACAACAGCGAAACTCTTTATTGCGCCTGCCATGAATCAACAAATGTGGAAAGCGGTAGCAACAAAGCGCAACATCGATATTTTAAAAGAGCACGGCGTAACCTTTATTGGCCCGGCAAGTGGTGAACAAGCCTGTGGCGATGTGGGTTCAGGTCGAATGGTTGAGCCTGTTGATATTGCCAATGTAATAAATGACGCAGAGAGAGACGCTTTATCCCTTTCTTCGTCGCTAAAGGCGTTATCGGGAAAGAATATTACGATAACAGCGGGACCAACCAGAGAGCCTTTGGACCCTGTACGATATATTTCAAATCACAGCTCAGGAAAGATGGGGTTTGCCATCGCTCAGGCAGCAGCACTCGCGGGGGCAAATGTAACCTTAGTGGCAGGTCCTGTGTCGCTTGAAACGCCCGAATGCTGTGACCGTATTAATGTCACTACCGCAGAGGAAATGCTTAATACTTGTCAAACGCTTAAAGCCTCCACAGATATATTTATTAGTACGGCTGCTGTAGCAGATTACAAGGCCGTGAGCGTTGCCGACAATAAAATTAAGAAAACCGGTGATGAGTTAACACTTACTTTTGTTAAAAACCCTGATATTCTAGCAACCATATCCACCAGCCAAGACAGACCATTTTGTGTGGGCTTTGCGGCCGAAAGCCAAAATGTAGAAGATTATGCACGCTCGAAGCTAGCCAAAAAGAAGCTAGACATGATTGCAGCTAACGATATTACTGCCGAGGGTCTGGGGTTTAACAGTGATAAAAATGCACTGCACGTAATATGGCAAGATGGTGATAAACGATTACCTGCAACCAGTAAAAACGAGTTAGCGGGTCAATTACTTGCACTTATTGCAGAGCGCTACACTTTAAACAATAAAAACTAACAGATGCTTATTAAGTGTCGATAATAAAAACGATAAATATAAACGCTTTGGTGTAAGCCAACTTAACATGGAGCCCGAGTTGCTATAACTCGGTAGCGGAGGAAATACTTTCGTCATGCCTGCTGTCAAAAAAACAAATCGCAGAGCTCAAATTCTGCAAGCACTTGCTGGAATGTTAGAAACCAGCCCAGGTCAACGTATCACTACTGCTAAATTAGCGGAAAAAGTGGGAGTGTCTGAAGCGGCGCTTTACCGTCACTTTCCAAGTAAAGCACGAATGTTTGAAGGGCTTATCGAGTTTATTGAAGAAACACTTTTCACGCGCATCAATAAGATTGTGAATGAAGAGAAAGACTCGCTTACGCGTTGTCAGCTTATTCTTCATCTTATTTTGGGCTTTGCTGAGAAGAACCCGGGTATTACTCGAATATTAAATGGTGATGCGTTAATGGGTGAACAAGACCGATTGCGCGCGCGCATAGCAAAGCTTTTCGAGCGTTTAGAAACGCAGCTTAAACAAGTGCTAAGAGAGCGCAAGCTACGCGAAGGTAAAACCCTTTCTGCAGATGAAGCTATTATCGCCAACATGATGATTTGCTACACCGATGGCCGTATTAATGGCTTTATCCGTAGTGGATTTACGCGTAAGCCAACTGAGCAGTTCAATGAACAATGGGCTGCTTTCAAGCAAATGTTTGTTTAGAACCCAATTAAGTTACGACTAAGGGTTACGACTAAGGCGCTTTCAAGCGCTTTTTTCTTGCTTGTTCCCATCCTATATTGCATTGACACCTTTCAAAATTAATGTGAAAAGTGTGATGAAATCAAATAGCTGCCGAGCTCAGCCCTCAGCGTTCAAACATGCACATAATTCATTACTTCAGTCACTATCCATAAACTACAGGCACAAAAAAAGCAGCATAAAAATGCTGCTTTTTAATGTTTAATAAATATGGACTTACTTGCTAAACGTGTTTCCAAAGAAATCGCCGTCGTTCCACTTAGGCTTGTTCTTTTGGTTTGCTAGTGTCCAACCAATTTGCGCGTTAACCTTGGTGAAAGTCTCTGCCGCATTCCAGTTGAATGGCTGGTTAATGTCATCGCTAGGCTTATGGTAGTGCGTAGATAAGAACTGACCAAACACCTTGCTGCCATCTACGTTAGGATCTTTAGACTTCAGACCCGGCACCATAAACACTGAAGGCACACCTTGCTTTACAAACGCATAGTGATCTGAGCGAGTGAATAACGCTTGCTCAGGCCATGGATCAGGGCTTAGTTCAATGTTGGCATTCGCCGCCGCTTTTTCCACTGATTCTTGCAAATCACTGTGGTTCGCGCCAAACGCAATAACGTCTGCAAACTCGTAAGTCAAAATTGGCATATCTAGATTTACGTTCGCCACCATTGAAGTAACCGGTACAGTTGGATTACGAGCAAAATAGTCTGCACCTAGCAGGCCCTTCTCTTCACCCGTTACCGATACGAACAGAATTGAGCGCTTTGGCTTTTCTTCCATTTCGCTAAACAGGCGTGCAGTTTCTAACATCACTGACGTACCAGACGCATTGTCCATGGCGCCATTGTTAATGTTGTCTTTCTTTACGGTCTTGGCAAAACCAATATGGTCAGAGTGAGCAGAGAAAACCACATACTCGTTTTTAAGCTCTGGGTCAGAACCTTCAAGTACACCCACAACATTTGGGCTAGTGATGGTGTCGTGTACGCTCGTCTTACTGATATCAACCACACCGTTTAACGCAAAGCCTTGCGGTACTTTGTCGGCTTCAAGCTGTGCATAAACGTCATCAAGGCTCTTTTCTGCGCCTTCAAATAACTTACGCGCAGCGCCTTCACTCATGTAAGCGCCACCTTTAAGCTGAGAAAAGCTGTTTGCAGGCTGACCACTGTCGTCTAACCATGCCATACGCGGCGTATGGATGTAGTTCAAACGGCTTTGATAAGGGCGTACCTTTTCATTTTTAGGCGTTGTGATAGTGATCATGCCAATAGCGCCATTGTCTACCGCATACTTTTGCTTTTGATAGCCAGACGCAAAGTGAGCGCCCTCTTCTGATGGAAAGTCGCTTGGCTTACCAGCAAGCGCTACAACAACCTTACCTTTTACATCTAAGTCTTTGTAATCGTTGTGAGATAGCTCATCAGCCACAATGCCGTAGCCCACAAAGACCATTTCACCTTTTACATTAGCTTCAGTGCTAAGCAAACTTGGGCTAGCTAAATACTCTTTCGGATAGTCAAACTCGACGGTTTCGCCGTTTTGCGTGAAAGTAAACTTGGGAGACTCTTGAACCAGATTCACTTTGCGAAACGCTACGTTTTGCATGTAGCCGTCTGTACCCGCTGGCTTCAAACCATATTTAGCAAATTCGGTCGCAATATATAGCGCCGCAATTTCATGGCCACGAGAGCCCGTGTCACGACCTTCAAGCAAATCATCTGCTAGGAAAAACAGGTGCGATTTGATTCGCTGTGTATCAGGGTTAAAAGCATTGTCTGTCGATGCGTGGTTATGGGCAGTAGCAGCAAAGGTCATTGCTGTCATTGCACTACCTATAAGGAGTTTTTTTATCATTCTAATTTCACCATATAACTAAGTGTGCATCATGGTAACGCAGTTGATAGGCGGAATACCATTAAACTACTAACGTTTACCATGTGTTTCCTACCGTTGCTCGCATTTTATGAGCAAGGTAAAATTGTTAACCACATACCGGCTCAGCTTCCGGGTGTTTTTATATTTTTTAGTGAAGAGCAGCATCTATGTCAAAAGACGACATTCTTTACCGCGTTCAGTTCATCAGCAACGGTGAGCGCTATGAGTTATACGTAAAAAGCCTTATGCAGGGCGCTTTGTTTGGCTTTATCGAGATAGGTGACTTTGTGTGGGATACTCACACAAGTGTTGTTGTAGACCCTAGTCATGAAAAGTTGAAAACCGAATTTTCTGAAGTAACAAAAACTTATGTACCGATGCACAACATTTTGCGCATTGACGCCGTAAATAAAAAAGGTTCAGCCAAAATTACTAAATTAGAAAATAAATCTGATAAAGTAACTGCTTTCCCTAGTCCAATATATACACCAACGAAAGAGTAACCGCCGGGTCATTCCGGTGAAGGTTGCCGGAGACCCTTATGTATCGCTATGTTTTAGCAGCATTATTATTTATTTGCAGCGTTAGCTCATCTGCAAAGGACCTTAACGATGAAAGCTTGTATCAACTACTTGATGACATTTGGCAATACGAGCTTTCGGTTTCCCCGCTTCTAGCTTCTCGCGAAGGCGATACTTCACTCGCTCACGTATTACCAGACAACTCTCCCAAAGCCCTGAAAGCACAAAATGAACAATGGCGTACTTTTCAAAAGGCCTTAAGTCAGTATAAAAAAGAAGACATCTCTACTGATGCTTATATTGCCTTGCTGATGCAACAATATCGTTTAGCTAACTATGTGGACGAATATACGTATCGCGCGCATTTAGTGCCTATCAATTCAGAATATGGCTTTCACGGTGCAATGGCCTCGCTTCCTAATTTATCCACCTTTAAGCGCGTAGAAGATTATCAGGCCTACATTAGCCGCCTAAATGCGCTTAAGCCTTATTTTGACCAACAAATTGCGTATATGAAACAGGCGCTAAAAGAAGGCTACACGCAGCCTAAAGTCGTGCTGAAAGGGTTTGAGAACTCGGTGGCGTCATACATTGTTGAAAATGCCGAGGACAGTGGCTTTTATTCTCCATTTACCCGTTTTCCAGAGTACTTTACTGCCGAGCAAAAATCAGCGCTAACGGAGCAAGGCAAGGCAGCCATAAACAGCAGCGTATTGCCTGCATATCAAATGTTCTACGATTTCATGGTAGACGAATACATTCCCAACGCCCGTGAAGATATTGCCGCGAATAACTGGCCTGATGGCGTGGCGTATTACGCCAATAGAGCCAAGCATTACACCACCACGGATATGACGCCTCAGGAAATCCATGATTTAGGTTTGTCTGAAGTAAAACGCATTCGCGCGCAAATGCAGCAAATTGTGGATGAGCTTGGCTTTGATGGCGACATTAACGACTTCATTGCGTTTTTACGCGAAGACCCGCAATTCTATGCCACCAGCGCTGAAGATTTACTAAAAGAGGCGTCGTTCATTGCAAAGAAAATGGACGCAAAGCTTCCTTCGCTCTTTGAGTATCTGCCAAGAACACCCTACGGTGTAGCGCCTGTACCAGACGCTATCGCGCCCAAATATACAACGGGCCGTTACATTCATCCTAGCCGCGATGATCAGCCAGGATATTACTGGGTAAACACGTATGCCCTCGATAAGCGCCCTTTGTATGCATTGCCTGCACTGACCTTGCACGAAGCAGTGCCTGGCCACCATCTTCAAATATCGTTGGCAGCAGAGCTTGAAGACTTACCTATGGTACGTCGTAACACCTATATTTCAGCGTTTGGTGAAGGCTGGGGTCTGTACTCTGAGTTTTTAGGTATTGAAGCAGGTATTTACGAAACGCCGTACGACAACTTCGGTCGCTTAAGCTACGAAATGTGGCGTGCGTGTCGCTTGGTTGTGGATACCGGTATGCACACGATGGGCTGGAGCCGTCAACAAGCGGTTGATTATATGATGGAAAACACCGCGCTTTCAGAACACAACGTAAATACTGAAATAGACCGCTATATCTCTTGGCCAGCGCAAGCCTTGTCTTACAAGATTGGTGAAATCAAAATTAAAGGCCTTCGCAAGAAGGCAGAGAAAGCATTAGGCGAGCGTTTTGATGTGCGTAAATTCCACCGCGCCGTGTTAGAAAACGGCTCAGTTCCATTGTTTATCTTGGAGCAAAACATCAATACGTTTATAGAAGAACAAAAGGCACAATAGACATGATCGTTGCATTTGGTGTTATTGGATTACTTATCCTGTTTTTAATTTACTTTGTGCTGCGAGCGCAGAATTTACAGAAAGAGCTGGCGCTATTGCGTCACTCGAATAAACAGACCAACAACAAGGTTACGTATGCTTATCGCAACCTTGTTCTTGTTACAGATGCGTTAGAGAAAAATCTTACTGCGCGTATTGAAAGTGCCTATAAAAGCCGCCTTATCGACCAAACTCAATACAATGCGCTGCACCCGCTTATGCGCAACTTTTCGACTATCGTCATGGCCTGTTGTGAGAAAGGGATGTCATTTGAGGAGTCACTGAATAAGGTGCTGCTTAATGAAGAAGTGACGCTTGAGGAAATTCGTGAGGTGGTGAAAGCATTCCCTAGCAACGTACGTATGGTGTGGTCAAAAAATACGGCCGACGGCTTCATTGCTTTTTGCCAAACCGTTACAGCAACAGTAAGTGGCACGACTACAAAGGCTCAAAAAGAACCATCTGAAGAGTAACATTTTACTCTATGTCTCTCGTTAGCGCTTATACAGCGCTAACTGTATGGCAGGGTCGTCTGCTTTGCTATGTAGTAAGGCCTGCGACCCTAGCCATGTTCCCACTCTTTTAAAAGTTTAATCTTTTTACCTTTCCAAACTAATCAGTAAGTTAGCGTTTAAAACAACAAGTCAAAAACCTTTTGTCTTGAAAAGGGTTATTGCTGCACTATAATACTGTATAAAAATACAGTTTATTTTGAGTGCCATGAATAAATCGTTATCCGTGCTTAATAACCACCCGCATATTTGGCGGGCCAGAGATCAGAGACAAAGTGAAACCAAGTTTTCACTGGGTTTTCCGCGTCTGGATAAAGCACTTAACGGTGGCGTTACATCTACAGGTCTTATCCGTATCTCTTCGTTAACCGGCATGGGTGAACTTTCACTCTTTAAACAGGTTATATGCCAACACCGTACGCATAAGCTGGTGGTATTTATTAACCCTCCCGGGCTACTACAGTCGCCGTGGTTAGAAAACTTGGGGCTTAAAGCGCAACAAGTTCTGGTAGTAAAACCAAGTTCTGAACAAGAGTCGTTGTGGGCAGCAGAGCAATGTTTAAAAAGTACGGCTTGCCATTGCGTAGTGCTGTGGAGTAATGCTGTAAATCAAAAAGAAGCACGACGCCTACAGGTAGCAGCAACGCATAATGATGCGCTGTGCTTACTGTATACTCCACCGCAACAGCAGGCATCACAGTTAGGTTATCCGAAGGCCTGCTTAAGTGATTCACAAGCCAACCTGTCGAATCAAAGCGACAGTGCATTACCCATTACGTTGGATATCGCGCTAAAGGGTAAACCCCACGCTTTGGCGGTGAACATACGCAAGCAGCGTCATGGGTGGCCCAAAGATAACATTGTTATTTCCCATCGGTGGACCCCCGACAATCACGCCATTAAATGGGCCATGGCACACAACACGCTTTCCGATCAGGCATTACACTCTGTGAGCTAATGATGCTGTGGGCTTATATTTACTGCTATCAACTAACTTTAGACAGCCATATCAAAGCGGCTAGAAGTAAGCGTGCACATAGCCAATTGCCGAAGCACGAAACTAACAACCAGTATTCAGCGTTAGCGTCGAATACTCCCGTTGCAGTGTACTGCAGTAAAACAAACAAAATTACGCAGTGTAATGATATTGCGAAAAAAGAAGGCATTGAAATTGGGCATGGGCTAGCCCAAGCAGCGGCGTTATGCTCTTACGTGCATATTCTGCCTTTCAGTGAAGAAGCCGAAAAGCATATGCTGACGCAGTTAGCCCATCGGCTTTATCCACTGGCTTCTGACATCGTATTAGACAACCACATTCACTCAAATAGTGTAAACGGTCTGGCAGTAAGGCTTGATAACCTAACTCATTACTATGGCGGTCATACGCCACTGTGGAAAACTTTAACTCAAGCACTTGCTGAAGCAGATATTCGCTATCATTTTGCTAGCGCATGGACAATTGAGGCAGCAAAAGTATTAGCGCTTCATAAATTTAATACCTACTTACATACATCCGATGACATAAAAAAAGCGCTAAGTGCGTGCCCGCTTTCTATTACGGCTCTATCCCCCAAAGTCATTGACTCATTGGCAAGGGTGGGCGTTTCCTGCGTACAACAGCTACTGGCCATGCCGGTACAAGAACTGGGTCGGCGCTTTGACAATAACACTATTATGTATCTTACTGCGTTAAGGGGAGAAACCTTTCCACGGGTTACGTTATTTAGGCCTTTGGAGCACTTCGATAACTTTATCCTATTGCCTTTTGATATTGAAAACACGCAGCATCTAACCCCTTTTGTCAGCCAGCAATTTGAGCATTTGTCTCACTATTTACGGGCAAGAAACTTATATACATCCAGCATCAGTGTACATATTCATTTCAGAGAAGCACCTGTAATGGATATTAATATACGTTCGGCACTGCCTCAGTCTTCAGTACAAAGTTGGCTGCCCTTGTTTAGTCTTAAAACTGAGAATCTAGAGCTACCTGAACCAGCCACAGCCATTGCGCTTACCTGTCAGCAATTTGAAGAAATGGATACGCAGAATGGCGACTTTTTTAGCGACAGATTTAACGATATTGCACAAAAGCAATTAATTGGGCGCTTAAACGCGAAGCTAGGCGATAACAGTACGTTTCAACCTCGCGCTGCCGACAGCCATCAGTTTGAATATATGACGGTGACGGAGTCGAGCACCGGTAACTGCACCCGTAATTATGCTTATAGCAGTGACATTACGCCCACCTTCACTTTTGATGTACCTAAACCGCTTATTCAGGCTACCCAAATTTGCTTTGGCCCCGTGCGATTACATAGCGAGTGGTGGCATGACAGCCCAACAAAGCGTGATTATTTCATCGCCCAAACTGAGCAATGCGTAAAGCTTTTAGTGTTTAAAGATGAAGAGAGCCGCTGGTGGGTGCAGGGCCTTTTTTGCTAGCGGTATGCGGTTAAAGAAAAAGGTAAAAGCTATATCATGAAATACAGTGAGCTCTTTTGCCAAAGCAATTATAGCTTTCTTTGCGGCGCCTCTTCCCCCGCAGAGCTTGTTACCACGGCTTCTTTCCTTGGTTACGACGCGCTTGCCATTACCGATGAATGTTCAGTAGCAGGTGTGGTACGGGCTTTCGATGAAATTAAGCATCAGGGTCTACCGATTACGCTTATTGTGGGTAGTTACTTTGTATTTGATGACACTTTATCTTTTGTGCTGTTGTGCCCAAACAAAGCGGCCTATAGCGAACTGTGCCGAATTATTACTAACGCGAGGCGTCGCTCTGATAAAGGTGAATACCAACTAGCTGAGTGGGACTTGCGTACCATTCGCCATTGCAAATTCATTTGGTTACCAAGCGGCAAAGAAGCTAAAGACAAGCATTGGGCTGAATGGCTGCAAAAACACCCTAGTATTGATGCCTATATTGGCGCTCAGCGCCTATTAGACGGAAGGGATCACCACAGGTTTGCGCATTACAATCATCTGCAGTCTGCCTATCCTTTTCCTGTTATTGCCTGTACAGGTGTACTCATGCATCACGCTGACAGACTGCCGCTTCAACATGTATTGCATGCTATTAACGTGCATACCAGTGTAGACAAAATAGGTCGGGATGCGTTGAGTAATGCAGAGCGTAGTCTGCGAACCGTACAAAAAATTAAGAAGCTTTACCCTGAGAAATGGATTGCCAATACCAATGCCCTTGCTCACGCTTTCACATTTTCTTTAGAAGAGCTGCGCTACCACTATCCTGCGGAGCTTGTACCTGAAGGGTATACGCCCACTTCGTATTTGCGGGAACGTGTAGAGGCCGGTATAAAAGTGCGCTTTCCTGAAGGTATAACCCCTGATATTCGCCAAACCATAGAAAAAGAACTTACGCTTATTGCCGAGCAAGAGTATGAGTATTTCTTTTTAACCATTTACGACATTGTTCAGTTTGCCAAGCGACAACGTATTTTGTATCAAGGGCGCGGCTCTGCGGCCAACTCGGTAGTGTGCTATTGCTTGGAAATAACCGCAGTAGACCCAAGGCAAATAAGTGTGCTGTTCGAGCGCTTTATTTCCAAAGAGCGTAACGAACCGCCAGATATTGATGTGGATTTTGAGCATCAACGCCGTGAAGAGGTCATCCAATACATTTATCAAAAGTACGGCCGGGAAAGAACCGCTATCGCGGCTACGGTTATTTGCTATCGCTTTAAGTCGGCTTTTAAAGATGTGGGCAAGGCGCTGGGCTTTAGCGAATCACAGCTTGATTTTGTGGTAAAGCAGATTAATCGCCGAGACAGCGTTATTCCGTGGAAATCTCAGCTGGCGGGGCTTGGGTTAAACCCTGAAGAGCCTAGGGTGCAGCAGTTAATTACCCTTACCGAAGCTTTACTGGGCACGCCCCGACATTTGTCGCAACATGTAGGCGGTTTTGTTATTAGCGCAGGGCCGCTCTACGATCTTGTTCCTGTTGAGAACGCCGCGATGGAAGAGCGTACTATTATTCAGTGGGATAAGGACGACATTGAAACCTTAGGCCTTTTAAAAGTGGATGTACTGGCGCTTGGGATGTTGAGCGCTATACGTCGCGCATTCTCGCTTATCAATAAACAATACCCTGTTGAAACCAGTATTCCGTTCATTACTAAGCTCGGAGATGACAAACAGGTTTTCGATATGATTTGTCGGGCCGATACGGTAGGCGTTTTTCAAATAGAATCACGAGCTCAGGTGTCTATGCTGCCAAGGCTAAAACCTCGTCGCTATTACGATTTGGTCGTACAAATAGCCATTGTACGGCCAGGTCCAATTCAGGGTGATATGGTCCACCCTTATCTGATACGTCGACACGGCAACGAAACCATTAGCTACCCATCTAAAGATGTGGAGAAAGTTCTGTCTCGCACCATGGGCGTGCCTATCTTTCAAGAACAAGTGATTCAGCTTGCCATGGTTGCAGCAGGCTTTAGTGGCGGAGAAGCTGACCAGCTGCGGCGCGCTATGGCGAGCTGGAAAAAAGACGGTAGAATTTTTGAATTCAGAGACAAGCTTATTAAAGGTATGACGGACAAAGGCTATGACAGTACGTTCGCCCACAACTTATTTGAACAAATAAAAGGCTTTGCAGGTTACGGCTTTCCTGAATCTCACTCAGCGTCTTTTGCCGTATTAGCTTACGTGTCTTGCTGGTTGAAGTTTTACTTTCCCGTTGAGTTTTACGTAGCGCTGTTAAATAGCTGGCCCATGGGGTTTTATTCCCCGTCCCAGTTAGTTCAAGACGCTAAGCGTCATCACATACGGGTAGAAGCGCCCTGTGTTAACCAATCTGACGTTGAGCATTCTCTGGTGGTACAAGGCCAAAAAAAACACATTCAGCTTGGTCTTAAGCTTATTAAAGGCTTAAGTGAAGCATCGTCTCAGCTTATCGTGGAAAACCGTTCAGACAAAAGCTACACCAATGTTGAACAATTACAGCAGCTATCGCTTAAAAGTCACGAACTAGAGGCACTGGCCAGCGCCGATGCCCTTCGCACTATTTCAGGCAATCGATATGAAACTCGCTGGCGAATTATGGATACTCAAACGCGTTTACCACTGTTTGATACTGACGATTTTTATGCAGATAAAAATGCCACACCGCTGGGTGCTGCACCGACCGAGGCAGAAAACTTACTTGAAGACTATGCCTCAACCGGCTTATCAGTAAATAACCACCCTATTTCTTTACTCAAAAAGCAACATAAGCTTAAAGACATAAGCTGGTCCAATTCGCTTAAAGACAAGACCAATAAATCTGTTGTAAAAGTACTCGGCGCAGTAACAGGTCGACAGGCCCCGGGTACAGCCGCAGGCGTTACCTTTCTGACTTTAGAAGATGATATAGGCAATATGAACGTTGTGGTGTGGCAAGCTACCGCTCGTGCTCAGCAACAAACATTCTTAAAAGCTAAACTGCTACAGGTAAATGGTATTATTGAACGCTCCAAAGAGGGAGTTATTCATATCATCGCAGGTAAGCTTATTGATCGGACGCCGTGGCTCGAAAAGCTGTCATTAAGTTCAAGAGATTTTCACTGAGTATTTTACACCCGCAAAACGATAAATTATGGTGTATAGCTATGCGATTTATTTTTGTATTAAAAAACTTCCTCTCAAGGAAATGCTTCAAAGATAATTTATTTGTATATTGTAAATTGCTGTAGTCATTTTGGAGTTTAGAATGATGCGATGTATTGGGCTTTTCATTGGCTGTTTGTTTAGCCTTAATATTTATGCAGATAAATATGTGATTGGCGCACAAAACTTAGCTTATTTCCCCCATTACGATTTTGCATCATCAACAGATAAAGGGGTTGCTTGGTCAATTTTAGAAGCTTTTTCTGAAGCTTCGGGACACGAGTTTGTGTATTTAAGCTTGCCTATAAGACGGCTTCAACTCGAGTTAGTTAAAGGTAATGTTGACTTTGTATACCCTGATAATAGAGGCTGGTATAACAGCATTACCACTTCAAATGACAAGTACTTTTCCCTCCCATTAACCAGCGCAGTAACGGGGACAATTGTAAAACGACAGAACGCTGGGAAAGGCATCGAAAAGATAAAAAACCTCGCCATGCCGTTAGGCTTCACACCGGTAAATTGGCAAGAAAGAATAGACACTCAACGTACCGAAATAACTTGGGTTACGGATATTCAACAAGGCTTGGCGCTTTTGTACCAAGAACGTGTAGACGGGTTAGATTTAGAGTATTTCGTTAGCCAGCGATCTGCTCCTCTATCATATGAGCAAGATGCATTTACTTTAGATTTGACGCTTCCACATAATGAAATACCTTTTTCCCTATCTACGCTTTATCATCAAGACATTATTAGTGAACTTAATAAGTTCATATCCTCAAATCCAGAATTAATTGATAGTATAAAAACAAAATACGGAATAACCCCTTTCGAGCAGTTGTCTCAGAAGCTTTTGATAGAACAAGGATTGAAAATTGAAGAGGTTTGGAAATAGTATTCGTCGCTTTGTGCAAATGGCGGTATTGCCAGTTACATGCACACTTTCAAGTCCTTTTGTTTCAGCCGACACCTATATCGTAGGCGCTCAAAATATTGAATATTATCCGTATTACAACTTTTCATCGGATCATGAAAAGGGGTTGGGTTGGGCTATTCTTGAAGCATTCTCAAAGCAAAGCGGACATCGCTTTGTATACTTGAGCATGCCAGTTAAACGCCTTCAAATAGAATTGAAAAAAGGCAATGTAGACTTTGTCTTTCCTGATAACGCCAGATGGTATGATCAAATAACCCATAGCCTCAACAAAGTGTATTCTGAACCTCTGGCAGAAACATTCGCCGTGACTTTGGTTAAAACAGATAACCTTGGTAAAGGAATTACTCACATCACAAAACTTGCCACGCCAGACGGATTTTCCCCTGTAAAGTGGGAACAGCAAATTAAGAACGGTACCGTTAAAGTAACCGGCGTAAACAGTATTTATGATGGGCTTAATCTTCTACAGAGCGATAAAGTAGATGCTTTAGATGTGGAATATAATGCCGCTAAAAACGTTGCTCGTCGCTTTCCGCAAATGGGACCATTTGCCGCTGATTTAACCCTGCCACACAACGTTGTCTCATTTTCGCTATCAACCTTAAAACACCCCGAGATCATTGCCGAGCTCAATACATTCATACTTTCAGAATCTGAAAGCATAAATAAAATTAAAGCGAAGTATGGTATTGAAGATACAAAGCAACTGATCGAGCGTCTGATGGAAGAGCAACATGTAAGTGCAGATACACGCTGGACACCTTTGTAAAAACTTCAACAGTGTCAGTAAATTACACTACTCGCGTGGAATAGTTCGGCATTTAGTTTTTATTATCTCTTTGAAATTAAAATAATTTTTAATTGGAAAAAATTTTGCTTGTTGATTATCAGATCAAGGAGCAATTATGAAACAGGCATCACTACTTCTATTTTCTTTTTTCATTATTTTCACCGCAAGTAGCGTACAAGCGAAACAAACCGTGAGTGTAGATTATATGCACGGCTTTGACGATATCGATGGTATGCGCTTCGCGTACAGGCCACTTGAACAAACGCTTACTACTGATTGGTTTGGCGACCTAAAGCTATACTGGGAAGTGAGTGCCGTAGTGTGGGAGTATGGTGAAAACGATACGCATAGTACAAGCTACGGTGCGTCATTAACTCCTGTATTTATGAAACAGGTTTCAACGCTCTATGACAAATATCCCGTATATATAGAAGCGGGGATAGGAGCGAGTTACATAGGTAATCAGAAAGTCGCTGGTAAAGATATTGGATCTAACTATCAGTTCGAAGACAGATTAGGTGTTTTTGTAGAGATCGATAAGAAACAACATGTCGCACTGCGCTATATGCACTTTTCAAACGGCGGCTTCAACAATGACAACCCCGGATTAGACTTCCTAAACCTATCCTACGCCTACCACTTTTAAAGAAATGGGGTCAGAGTACATTTTCATTCCGCAATCATTGGGTCAAGGGCTGTTTTGATTTCGAGGAGAATTGGAAGTATTAATGTACTCTGACCCTGAGGTATCCCCACAAATAATATAACGATATCAGCGAGATAAAAAAGATAGGAACATTCATGACGTTTGGTGATCAGATCAATCGCCAAAAATCACTGAGGCCAAACAGCCATGAATGCTCTATCTATTGTGAACAATGTCGTATCGCTTGTCAGCTACAATATGCATAAAACTCGTCTAAGTGCGGTCACGGCGTGCGTCAAAAGTCTGCTTAATGGAA
>VMHT01153058.1_pt1 | contig 20255 bp, 31 predicted proteins | sample 4693611 | NCBI WGS metagenome assembly VMHT01 (sample SAMN12280063, study PRJNA550983) | marine metagenome | isolation source: seawater sampled from same location over 5 years 0.02-0.2 micron viral filtrate | place: USA: collected off the coast of southern California halfway between the port... ...
ACGAAGCTTAGCATAAGGAGAAAAGCTATGGAAAATCAAGAACTAATCGTCCGTATCAATCGCACAGTGCAAGCATGGGAGGAGTTGTCAGACTTGTCTGTAAATGCTTACGATATCCTACTTGAAGAAGATGATTTCTGGGATTCTGCCTCTGGGGTTGTCTGGAGCCGCCCGATCTTTTGGCAGGAAATGGGTAACGCATAATGAAGAAGATCATCCACGTCAATCAGCACGTCATCCGGCGCAACACAAAGCACGGAACTGACGAGCCAGTTTTGACGGTAAAAACATATAAAGAAAATAACTACGCCCACGAGGCTATAATCAAAACAAAGGATGGTGTAGAATTAGGTAGGGTCATCTACAGTCCACACAAACCACTGAGTTGTGGAGCACGAGTGTGGATCGAGACCGATACCGAGACTGCTGACGTCGAATTGATTGTGAGGGAAGATGAATCTGGTAACTGAGATTGCTCGCACTTCTACTACACTCCAGGAAAAGTCCCCTGGGCTCAGCTTCTGGCGAGATAGCACCTTTGAAAGTTTCTATCTTATGTCTAGCCCGAAAGGTAAAGGCGCTCGTGGCGAGCGGCTAGCTGCCGAGATTATGGAGAAGCTGGATCATACCGTACTCCGTAAAAAGAATGGCAAGCTAGCTCGTCTTGAGGGTGATGCTGACCATGACATTGTTGTTGATGGCTACCGCACAGAGGTAAAGCTCAGCCTGACTTGGGATGGCAAGCCCAATCGATTTACCTGGCAACAGATTCGCTCACTACAGGATTATGATCGGATCATGTTTATTGGAATGAATCCAGACGAAGTAAACGTTTGGTGGGCAACAAAAAAAGACTTAGAGGATAACATATTTGGAAAGTCGTGTTATCGTCAGCATGGCGGTAAAGATGGCAAGCAAGAGCTTTACTGGATCAAGAACGAAATCCCATCTTGGTTTCGAAACATTGAGGAGTGGTAAGTGAGTATTGAGTTGAAACACGCTGACTGTCTTGAGTACCTGAAGACTATTCCAGACGAGTCAGTTGATCTTGTGGTGGTTGACCCGCCTTACTTTGAGATTGTAAAGGATGCTTGGGATAACCAGTGGGCTTCTGAGGAAGAATACCTGAACTGGTGTGACGCCTGGACCAAGGAGTGCTTTCGCATTATGAAGCCTGAAACCTGCTTCTATGTGTGGGGCACGACCAAGACAGACACGTTCCTCAAGTACAAGCTCAATACCCTCAACGAAATTCCAGGGGCTGTATATCAGAACTGGATTATCTGGGCTTACGATTGGGGTGGAAGAACTAAAAAGAAGTTCCCTCGGAAGCATGAAGATATTCTTATGTACTCCAAGGGTAAAGAGTTCCCGTTTTATTCAGACGATATTCGTGTGCCCTACAAGATGGCTAAGAATGTTCGCTCCGGAGCCAGCAACAATCCCTTGGGCAAGATCCCCACGGATGTTTGGACAAAGAATAATCACACGACCAGCAAAGAGTATGCTGGCTGGCACTCGACTCAAAAACCTATCGCTCTTCTTGAGCGTATCATCAAAGCTCACACCAAGCCAGGCGATGTGGTAGTTGACTGCTTCAGCGGAGCCGGCTCGACTATGATCGCTTGCAACAACTTGGGCAGAGACTTCAAGGGTTGTGAGTTTGATAAAGAATATGTAGATAAATCATTGGAAAGACTAGAAAAGCTTTCCGCCATTGAAGGAGAGATCTTCTATGTCTAAGGGACATCGTACTTACGTAACTGTTTATAATTTCACTGGGAAAGATTTTGCCAACTTGGATAAATCGGTGACTATTGAGTCATCTGACTTGTTCGAACAGATCGTCCCATTCCGACATGAATGGGGTGATATTGCACATATCGAGCTAGAAGATTTAGAGTTTGACGAGCGTAACAATCAACTGACTTTCACTTGCGAGACCAAGTGGCATACTCCCAAAGAATGGTTACGGGCAGCAAGCTGCACCCCACACTTCTCAGGTAAGCTGATCACCGCTGCGGGGATTTCATCTGGCGAAAACTTTGTTGAGGGCTGTGCTTTTATGAGCCACGATCTTTTACAAGACGTCAACCTTGTCAATGTTGAGCCGGAGGTGATTGGAGAGATGTATGAAAATGATGAGGTGGACGAAATTGATCACCTTTTGTGGAAACCGATCGAAGAGTTTAACCGCAGATGCGAAGAACTTTACATTGAAGACGTCGAGTCTGGAGGAGAAGAATATGAGTAATGTAAACCATCCTGAGCATTATAACGAGGGCGTTGAAGCTATCGACGTAATTGAAAGCTGGGATCTCAACTTCAACGTAGGGAATGTGATCAAGTATATGCTGAGAGCACCCCACAAGGGCGACGAAGTTCAGGACCTTGAGAAAGCCAAGTGGTATCTTGACCGCCATCTAGAAAACATCAGAAAGAACGGACAATAGAATGAAAATTAGAGTACACGCTGTAGATAATGTAAATGTTGTCCGTGAGTTTGAGTCATTTGTGATTGATACTCAACGCTACCCAGAGCTACGACCTGAAGTCCGTGCGATCATCAAAGCTGATCGTGAAGGTGCTTCACCCAGACAACTGCGAGCTTTGTGTGAGGATATTCGGGACAAGATGGAAGACCTAGACACTGAAGGTCCTTTTGGTCTGCGAAGTGTTTGGGAGGAGTTTGCTCCCTTTGAGAGCGTCGTGAATGAAGACTATGGTGATCAAGAATCTCATTTAGTTTTGGAGAAGATCCTTGACGGCGATGAGGAGACCACTGTCCCATATTTCCAACTAGACGAGGGCTAAAATGAACTTTAGAAACTTTACTTTAATTGATTGGGTAACAATCTTTGGGATCATTGCCAGTGCAGCCCTCGTATTTATTTTCGGATCTGGATGTGCTCTTCACGCTAAGGTCTACACAGATAAAAACGAGATGTGCTGCGAGCGATTAGATGTACGACTTACTGAAATGGATGAGTTCAATCGCTATTGTATGATGATGGTCTTTGCGGATCGTAAAGAGACTAATCCTAAAGTAAAAGAAGATATTCAACGACGACTTAACTTATGTAAGTTTGTTTTCGGTGTACCACGAGATCAGGACCTGATGTCTCATTTAGAAAATAAAGAGATAAGTGGGATCAATGCTTGGAGGCAAGTCTACCACGACTTTTGGAACCCTCCGATTAGTTGCGACCCAGCCGAAATACACTGTGAGGAGTTCTAGGTGAAAACTGTTCTTATCTCCATGGCTGTTTTTACTGTGTGTTGGCTACTTGGCAGTGCGATGGTAGAATTCATAGTAATGGCACGAAATAAAATATCTGAAGATGAAAAACTTGACTGATCATAGTTTTAGGCTATAATGGGTAAGTTAGGAGGTGATATGACACCACAGGAACAATTCGTCGATCTGTACAAGCAAATGGCAGATCTCTGTGACCAAAACGACTGGGGAGATCCTTTCTCGTATGCCCGAGCTAAAGAGATCTATGCTACTTGCGCCTTAGGGCACACAATGCCGGGACCCAATATGTTTGCAGGCGCTGATGGGATTAACCAATCGGGGCAGCCTGTAGAGTATAAATCAACTACATCCAAGAACTGTCGAGGTGCTTACACTGGCATCTCCGTGCAGGATACATGGGAAAAGCAAGAAAAATATCTTGTTGTAGATAAGATCGGCAAGTATCCAGAACATTATTACAACAGGTTCGCAGACGGCAAACTTGTTGAAAGCTGGCGGATGTCTGGCAGTAAAGTATTAAAAATCCTTCTCAAAAAGCTCCGGGACAAGTACCCTACAGCTTTGGACAAGAAGGATCCTCGATTAGCAGCGAATATCACCTGGACTGAGATCCAAGCAAACGGTGAACAAGTAATTTAGCATATATCACACAAAAGGAGAAAAAATATGCAATCAGAACAGTACCAAGAATTTGCAGATGACCCAGAGTTTGCCAATCATCTTATTGAGATCGACCCCCGGCAAATTGTAAAATACAGACAAACTGCCCGCTCTAAGGGTGATGAGAACATCAACGCAAACAAGTATTATGCGCAGTTTAGTCGAGGCATCCGCCAAACGGTTCCCGTCTCTGTCATCCCGGTTGGCTGGTGTGAAGAGAACAATTGGGAGACCTATGAGTGTTGCGATGGAATCACTCGAACTGAGGGCGGCAAAAAGATGGTGCTCACTGACGATGGGTGGAAGCTTCTTGCATCAACCTACCAGCATTATGTATTAAACTATACGGCGGAGGATTGGGAAGACTTTTCTGATAGAGCTAACGACCACAACTCAGGCGAGGCGAATACCGATGACGATATGATTGCGGGCATCCGGCGTAGAGTAGCAAACGGTCGTTTAGATCGTGTCGTTCGTGCTGCTGCACAAACTAAAGGAATGACCGGCGTCTCCTTGAAGAATAATAAAAAGGAGTGGATTGAATTAGCTGCTGGCTTTTTTGTTGATGCGTCAAAGGGCGTCTATCGTAATACGAGGAGAACTAAGAAATGGTTCAAAAATCGTATCGAAGAAGAGTTGAACAAGACGGGCAAGATCATTCAAAAGATGAACAAAAAGTCTGAGGAGTGGAACTTGAAAGAATACGTAGCACATGGTGGTACGGACTACGAGGAAAAGACAACTGCTAAAAATACGAGCAATGGTGAGAAGGTCTTTATCCTAGGGTATAGCAAGCACTTGACTCCTAACATCATTGGGAATGCTGCCCATTACCATGCTAATCATCCTAAGAATGATATCACTATTATTATGCATTTCCAACAGCTTGCAGATAAAAATGATGCGGACCTAGAAGAGATGCGCCGGTCTGCTGTGGAATATCTCACTAAAATGAACTCTGCGAACAACCTTGGCATAACTCGCATTGTTTCCACGCCACAAACCGAAGATGAGGTTAGTACTAAGGGCAGAGATCGGGTGGTTGAGCACTGGTCATCAATAATGAGTAACGCTCACCAATATGATGTCAGGGACAATGCGCCACTGTATTATCATCCAGAAGACGACATTCCCAACGGTAAGAGTACTCAACAACATAACTAGTTTGTGGTATAATACAGTATGATTATTAGAAACCAAGAGGGTCTACAGTTCTTGTCCGGCTTGCCGGATGAGTCTGTAGATCTTGTTCTAACTGACCCTCCCTACATCACATCTCGTGACTCTGGCATGGACAAGTGGGTAGACCACGTTGCTGAGCAGGATGCTTCGGATGCCCTACTAAAGACAGCGGAGGAGTGGGAAGCCCTAAGTGAATCAATGGACTGGGACAAGTTTTTCGGAGACAAGAAAAAGAATCTTGATCCTCTCAAGAAGAACTACCTCAAGTACGGAAGCATCTACGGCAAGAAGTATGCAGTAAGAACAAACTACGGTAAATGGGACTCAGAGTTTACCATGGAAGACCTACAGCTTTTCATCAATCACTTCTACAGAGTGTTGAAGCCTGGTGGTACTTGCATTGTATTCTTTGACCTGTGGAAGATCACTCCACTGAAGGATCAGCTTGAGAGCGCCAAGTTCAAGCAGATTAGATTTATTGAGTGGCTCAAGACCAATCCCCAGCCGATCAACAGCAAAGTAAACTACCTGACCAACTGTCGGGAGATTGCCCTGCTCGGCATCAAGAAGTCTAAGCCAACGTTCAACAGTTCTTACGACAAAGCTGTGTATGAGTATCCAATTCAAGGCGGCAAGGATCGGTTCCACCCAACTCAAAAGAATACAAAGATGTTCGAAGAGTTGATAGAAAAGCACTCCAACGAGGGTGATGTGGTATTGGATCCGTTCCTCGGTTCTGGAACCACAGCCGTGGCTGCAAGTGCAACAGGGCGTGAGTTTATTGGCTGCGAGCTAGATGAAGAATATTATAAGAAAGCGGTTGAACGTATAAAAAATGTTACGTGACCTGTGCGAAGTTATCGTATTAGCTTTAGCCGGCTCTGCTCTTGTAGCTGGGATCATGGAACTCATCAACGTAGGTATTAGATGGCTAAGAAGGAGAAGATAGTGGGAAAGACAGTTGTTGTTACTTGGGATAATAAATTCTCACGGGAGTGCTACGGCATGCCTACCGGAGTCATCAAATCCTATGATCCACAGACTCATCTTTACAAGGTCGAGCACGTAGAGAAAAGCGGTCTAGCTCATCACGCTTATTATTCTGAAGATGAGTTCTCCCGATCGCTTTTATTAAGACTCGTTTCGAAGGCACAACAAAATAAAATAGAAAGAATACTAACCCTAAGTCATAAGATAAGAGCAGTAAAGAACAACCATTATAAACTGTACTGTATGATGTGGATGTGTGTGAGTATACTCAGTATGTATTACTTGTTCTCTTAGTGTTTACAGCTTTGTTGACAAAGGACTGCAATTATTGCGCATTTACTGCAAGGATTGCACAACGTGAGCAAGTGTTTGTTTTTATTGTAAACTGATGTAGGTCTGCTAGCTTTATCAGTATGTTAGGAGTGATAGCATTTGGCTGCTTTTGTCAGCGTTTGACAGTAAATGTCCCTAGTACACGATAAATAGACTAGCGTCAAGCATTAAGCAATAGCAGGCAATACCACAGAAGGACTACCATTGTACCACACGGCTCCCCAACTGTTAAGCAGCTTCTGCCTGCCTATCACACTAGGAACGAACTAAATCAAACCGTTGAAAAAGCAGGGAATAAAAAAGAGAATAAAAGTGCATTATTAACTTGACCAATACCCAATCTGTAGTACTATACATGTGTAAGGGAGAGAGATAAATGAGCGTTGACTTCAAAACCTTCGTATCCTTAGCACCAGCGGTCTCCGCTGCTAAGCTGCCTGTACTTCTTCGAGGTCGTCACGGCGTCGGCAAGAGCCAGGTTGTCTATCAGTTGGCAGCCCAGATGGGTTTGCCCGTAATTGAACGGCGTGCCAGCCAGATGACCGAGGGTGATCTTGTTGGTCTGCCCAGCATTGACGGCAACCGCACCACGTTCAATCCTCCGGACTGGTTCAAAGAAGCATGCGAAGAGCCTTCAGTGCTTTTCCTCGACGAGGTTGATCGTGCTACCCTTGAAGTTCGTCAAGGCATCTTTGAGTTGACGGATAGCCGGAAGCTCAACGGTCACTACCTTCATCCTGACACCGTAGTGTTCGCTGCCATCAACGGCGGGGAGCATGGGGAACAATACCAAGTAAACGAAATGGATCCTGCTGAACTGGATCGCTGGTCAGTGTGGGACATCGAACCCACGGTTGAAGACTGGCTTGCTTGGGGTAAAGAAAATGTTGATAGCCTTGTGTGGGACTTCATCAACCAGAACCGCAGCCACCTTGAGCACAAAGGTGACATTGAGCCTAACAAGCGTTACCCCAGCCGTCGTAGCTGGAAGCGTCTGAACGATGTGCTTGATGGTGCCGGCTATCTCGAAGAGGCTAGCCCTGCAATGTTCACCCTGGCTCAGAGCTTCGTCGGCTTCGAAGCTGCTGTCGCTCTCAACGACTTCGCTAAGAACTACGAGCGGATCGTCACGGTGCCCCAACTCCTCAACGGCGAGCGTATCGATGCTCTGGCTGCCATGTCGCTCAACGAGCACTGCGCTATGATCGAGAAGCTCGAAGCAGAAGACGTCTGCAAAGCAGAGATCAGCGACGATCACATCAACAACCTTGCTAACTACTTCGTTAGCCTTCCCTCCGAAGCTGCTATGAAGCTTTGGTCGGTACTCTCGACGGGTGGTGTTCAGCAGAACGTCATCAACTTCCACTCCGCCAATGACGGCGTGGTAGGTAGTCACCTCTCGAAAATCCTGGGAGCCTAATCTCTTTCCTTACAATCGAGTCCCAGGTACATTACCCAGCTTCGGCTGGGTTTTGTTTTTAAGGGGAACAAATAAAACTTGACAACAACTGTATCAATGCTAATATATGTATGTAAGGGAGAGAAGTAATGAGCTTTGATCTAAAACTCCACGCTTATCGACTGCTGATGGAGGAGCCTTTCTTTGCTGCTCTCAGCCGTAAGATTGAGAAGCGTGAGGATAGCAGCATCAAGACTGCCGGCGTTCGGGTATGCCCCGAGACTGCTCAGTTTGAAATGATTTACAATGCTGAGTTCTTTGACAGCTTGTCAGAGCAGCACATCAAGGGCGTACTCAAGCACGAGTTCTACCACTTGATCTTTGAACACGTTACCGATCGTAAGCCTGAAGGCGTTGAGCACAAGACGTGGAACATCGCTGCTGACTTGGCTATCAACAGCCACCTCCAAGGTGAACTGCCTGAGCTAGCCTGCATGCCTGGTGTCGGTCCCTTCAAAGATCTACCGCTTGGCGAGAGTGCTGAGTGGTATCTCCAGCATCTAACGGATGAGATGGTTGACCAGTGTGACACGGGTGATGGCGACGGTGAACCGCAGCCAGGTACGGGACAGCTTGATGACCACGAAGGCTGGGAAGCTGGTGAAGGGGAAGACGCTGCTGCTACCAACGCCATGGCTAAGGAACGCCTCAAGCAGAATATGAAGGAGGCTGCCAACGAGGCTAGCAAGAGTCCCAACGGTTGGGGTTCAGTTTCAGGGGACCTAAAAAAAGAAATCATAAAGCGATTAGAAACTAAGGTAGACTGGCGGAAGGTAATGAGGTACTTCATCAAGACCTCACAACGTGCTAGCAAGAGCAGCACTGTCCGCCGCATCAACCGACGGTATGCCTACATCCATCCCGGCAAGAAGGTAAAGCGCCAGGCTAAGATTGCAATTGCCATTGACCAGTCCGGTAGTGTCAGCAATGAGATGCTTGAGCAGTTCTTCGGTGAACTCAATAAGCTTGCCAAGTTGGCTGCCTTCACTGTCATCCCTTTCGATACTCAGGTTGATGAGAAGCTGGTGTACGAATGGGCTAAGGGTAAGAACCATTCGGCGAAACGAGTACTCAGCGGCGGGACCTGCTTTGATGCTCCTACCGAATATGTAAATAAGCGTGGGGATTTTGACGGTGTTATTATCTTGACGGATATGGAAGCACCTGCTCCCAAAGCCTGCCGTGCCCAGCGTATGTGGATGACCGATGCCGCTGGTGCCAGCCGTCCCTACTTCCAAACCAGAGAGCGAGTAATCGCTGTAAGCTAACAGCCGAGAATGTTCGGGGGTTACAGAAACTTCTGTCAAACTTTGCGGGAACAATATAAAACAATTGAAAGAAACTATAAAGGAGTACACAATAGTAACAGCAGTTGCTAGCTGCTTAGTCATAGCTGCATATGCCTGTGCTTGGTTCTAAACAGCCTTGCCAGCTTATGTTATTATAAGGAGTGCCAGCCCCTGCCAGCCCCCCTCCCCCTAATGTTAGTCCCATGGGGTTGACTCCCCCTGGGGGGTGTGCTAAGGACATTCATGACACGGCTACAATTTTCTGAGATTTAGGGTGAATGGAAAAATAATTATAGTATGATACCAGACTTCAAAAAAGGAGATACAGTAATGTGGTGCCCAGACGAGTATCCATTTGAAGCTACTGTAGGTATCCTACTAGGGTTCTATGATGGAGAGACAGATGAACAACTGCCCTCTCAGTACGATGCTAGCAATGTGCTGGTCAACGCTCTAGTACACTTCCCGTGGGGTGACAGCCTCTACGCACCACTCCATGAACTCATACCCCTAAAAGAATTCATTCGACAGCAGGACCAAGAGAATCAAAAGCTATCATAAAGGAGATCTAGTAAAGATTATTCAGTCTTCACTACGGTACTTCAAGGGTCGTCTAGCATTGGTAATAAAACTCGTCCACACGGTTGAATGCTATAACGACAGATATGATCACACGAGTGGCTACGAAAGATCCGGCGATTACTACCTAGTAAGGCTAGCATCTTCAGAGGATTCCCACATATTCCACGAAGAAGATATGGAGCTAGTTTCAAGGGTACAAAAATATAATGAAGTATAAAGACTACAACCTCATTATAAAGGAATATCAATTGATGGCAAAGCAAGCATTATCCAGTGGCAATACAACAGCAGCTAAGAACTGCCAAACGATTGTAGAAGATCTAGAACTGATTCGCAGTCAAGGCGGCATAGGCTTGATCAAAGGCACAAAAGAAAAATGAATAAAGTCCAAACGACATACAACGTAGGAGACCTAGTAGAATTCCGACACAACCATCAAAATGTGATTAGATATCTAACAGGAATAGTCATAGGACAGAACACAGACAATAACCGTTATAAAATAAAGGGTCCTCATAAAGACTACTGGATGTCGGCAGACAAGCTTTCATTACTATCTGAAGCTGTGAAAGCCCCTTCTAAATGAATCCTAAGCTGAAGCAGCAGTCAAGTGCAGACAGTACTTTGCGAGAGGACCCCACAATAGATTCAGCACCTCCCAGCCGCTCGCCCGCCCGCACGATAGAATGGGATTCCAGTAAATTTTCAGTAGGTGATCTGATTGTAGAGGACCTTGGGTACGGTGCCCCACGCTTTGGAATAGTTTTAGATACTAGTGACAGGGATAAGACACTTACTGTGCGGTATGCTGATGGAGTTGATTTTGCGTTTGTCGGCTACTGCCAGCCTTATCGGGACTGGCTGCTAAAAATTCGGCAAGGGGAAACCTAGATAACCATGGGGGCGGTTGCCTGCCTTTGCCTGCTTATTGGAAAAAATTTCTAGAAAAAAATTTGGAGTTTTGAGTTATGAGAAAAATTTGGAGTTTTGAGTTATGAGAAAAATTTATGTCGGAATACTGTTGATCTGCTTTTGGGTGCAAAAAAATACTACCGCCCGGCAGGGCAAAGGCTCGTGGTACTGGTCTGCGATGTTGGGCGCTTGGGCAGCCCGAAGAGTGAGGCGGCTGGATGCCGGTTCCTCTACTTGACCTTCATGGGCTTCGCCACCACGAGGTGGAAAACGAGGTCGTGAGGTTTTTAGAACGGCACTTACACTCTGGTTTGTTCGTGCAAATTATTACGGGGAATAGTGAGATTATGTTGCAAGAAAGTATTAAAATAATCCAACAATATGGGTTACAATATGATACGGGTTATCCTAACCACGTAGGAAGAATTTTGGTGACGATGTATGATGATGTACATTAGTATTGGTATGTGTGTTATCGGCTTCCTTACTGTAAGTGTTGCTATGACTTTTATTATTGCCAATGGTTTTTTTGGCGAAAACAAAGATGAGGAAGAAAGTTGAGGTTTTTCAATGGTTTATAAGTTGCTGTTTTTTCTAGCTTTTTTTACACCTGGACAAATGTTCTATAATCTTGAGGATATTCAATGTCCTAAGTGGGTTCCTGGTACTGATGAGGTATTGCCTCAAGAGGTTAGCTTATCACCTGCAATGGAATTGCATAACAAGATGCGGTGCTATTGTCAAGTTGTAAAATCCAAAGAGCGGGATTGTATAGACGACAACGTTCCCCGAGCGATATGCGTGCAAAGAACTAAGTCTTGGGTTGATGCAAATCTTCGATTGAAAAATAAAAATTTACCGAACGGGTTGATAAAGCTGCCAACAAGGAATGTGATTGTCAATGTTGAATAATAAACGACGGGGTATTGCCCTTATCATTACTCTGGTTGTGTGTATTGCTATGATGACGAGTGCCATTGTTCTTTTCTCTATGACGAGAACGGAGGCACAAATTGCCGGAAACACAAGAAGGATCATGCAAGCAAAGACTGCTGCGGTCTCTGGCGTCAATCACTTTCAAGCCATGGAAGTCTTCTATGAGGAACTACAAGGTCGGGCGCTTGTTGAAGATTCTAGGCGGCTTGAAGTTATTCCTGAAACAACACTAGGTGATCGAACTTTCTATAAAGTAGAGATTGATTTATGTTGCGATCTGGGAGAAAGGGAGTTTATGGTAATCAGCACTGGTTACTATAAAAAAGCAGATAAGGTAATCTCTAAGCACGTTAGTCGTTCTTTATTCAAGACTATAGACTAATTACAACGTATTTATTTTCCTTTGGGATTTCTTATGATCACTAAAACAAAGCTCTGGGACCTAATTTCATCTGAAATGAAGACCATCAAAAGGCTTGATGAGATTACTGAGACGGTTATGAAAAAAATCAAGGAGTTGGAAACAAACAATGTTGAAAACACAAACAAATAAAGGTTGGTGGTGGTGGCTGAATAGCTCCCTGTACTATCAATAAATGGCATGAAGATAAAACTCAGCCGGTTGGAAGAAATTGTAAGAGGTGTTGTAAGAGAAGCTGCCAAGCAGGGCAAGATGCAAAAGCTTTATAAATCATCCTACAACAAAATGATAAACCTTGCTCGTGGCGGCGGCAATAAAAATACAGCACCCTTCACTAAGAAAGCTGCCAAGGCAGGAAAGTCTGGCTTGGGACCTTACTAGTGAATCGAGGTAAGTGGAAAAATTTTGTCAATGAGTCTGTAAAGCTTTATGTCCATGGATATATCAAGCCAGCCTCTGCTTTCCATACTATATCTGAGTGGGAAGTATTTGCTAACCAGATACTAGAATTTCAAAAAGATGGCAATTCTATTCGTGGTGGGAAGATCGAAGGTCCCAGCGAGTTAGAATCTTTAGTATATGATTTTTATGACTTCCAACTAAATGTAGAGATTGATCGCTACGATCTCCTTACTTATAAAAATGTGATGGATCATGTTGAGGATTTTGCGAACCATCGTGTATGGGGACTTCGCAAAGAGTTTGGAGAGTACTTTCCCGACATTAACAAGCTACGTTTGGCATACTTTTATTCCCGTGGAGACCTTGAGCCTTACCTTCTTATAGATGATGAGTTTACTGAGCAAATCTATGGCTCAACTAACAACCCCAAAATGCTACTTCACTACACATCTGAAAACGGTGTCGAAAGAATACAGAGAGCAATTGAGTCAGGTAATCCTTTCGATATATCTTCTTACACCGTCGCAGAGAGACCATTCTTCAGAAAAGAATCAAACTTGATTATGGAGTTTGAAGGCAATGTACGTGCTGGCTTCCGCAGTGATGTAAAATCATTTTCTGTTGATAACGGAAGAAAATGTGTAAACCTCTACAGACTTGGCTATCCTGGGGAAAAAGAAAACCTTTGCTCTGATTTGGAAAACGATTGCAATGGTGAATTGAAGACATCTTTGTGGAATGAGTTTATCGCCACTCCGATGAGGATAGTGGATATAACACCAGCATGAGATTATTTACGCAGCATCCCAAAGAGCAAGGAATGACGTACTTGGGTCACTTGTTGTTTGTTCTAAAGAACTTTTCTATCCTCCTTACTTGTACATGTGTGTTGATAGTTCATGGGGTCTTTCCTTTTGTTTGGAAAACCTTTGTATCAGATAGAATAGAAATTAAAAGCAAATAGTAAATAAAAGACTTTATAAACTATTTACAACAGCTTTATTTTATGGGGAGCCACGCTAACAATGAAGATCACTGAAAAAATACTAAGAACTATAGTCACTGAAACATTGAAGCGAACTAAGCACATCGACGAGTCTTTTCGTATGGAAAAAGACTTCAAGAAGGGTATGCCCGTAAGTTGGAACACTTTAGAAAAAGTGGTCAAGAAAACAGCCAGTGGTCGTGAGAAAGTCGATTATGAAAGAGTCTCTAACAAGGGATATATTATGGATATGATAACAGCACCTTCAGGGCATAATGAACCTGGCTTAGCTGTGGTCAAAGATCTAGATGGCAACTCTCACGAAGTAGCACTAACAGAACTTACCCCAGCATAACCTCTGGTCTGAAACTACTTATTATATGAGTACTTTCAAAGAACACAAGACAATAGCCGATCGAGCAGCAAGTGACCGTTCTCGGCATCGACATAAAATAGAAAAAGCCATAAAGGAAAGCATCAAAGATGTTGTCTCAGAAGAGAGCATCATTGGTCAAAGTGGCAACAAGAAAATAAGAATCCCAGTAAGAGGGATCAAAGAGCATCAGTTTGTTTATGGTAACAATGAAAACAATAAAAGAGTGGGATCGGCTCAAGGAAAAGAAGTTTCTAAGGGACAAAAGATAGGTCACAAAAGAAAGAAACAAGAAGCCCAAGGTAATAAGCCTGGCGATCAGCCTGGAGAAGAGAAATACGAGATAGAGATGTCGCTAGAGGAATTAGCAGAGTATCTATTTTCTGATCTAAACTTACCAGAACTTGAGAAGAAAAGATTCAAGTTTATCACTGAAGAAAAGATGAAGCGCAAAGGGAAGCGACCTTATGGGATCCGACCACGCTTGTCTAAGAAGGAAACAATCAAGCAAAAAATACGAAGAAAAAAAGCAGCCATAAAGGCTGGGGTTTATAACCCGGATGAAGATGAAAGGTTCCCTTTTCATGAAAGTGACCTAAGGTATAAGCACATAGCCCCCGTTCAGAAAGATAACACCACAGCCGTAATATTTTTTGTAATGGATGTCTCGGGATCTATGACTAAATCTAAAAAGTTTTTAGCTAGAAGTTTCTTCTTTCTCTTATACCAGTTTCTCAATCATCGCTACTCTTCAGTAGATGTAGTTTTTATATCACATACCACAGAGGCTCAGGAAGTGGATGAAGAAAGATTCTTTACAAGAGCCACTGGCGGCGGCACGATGGCATCGTCTGGTCTCCAGAAAGTTCAAGATATAATAAACAAAAGATACCACCCAAACAATTGGAATATCTACACATTTTATTGCGGCGACGGAGAGAACTGGCCTTCAGATAACGAAGAGAGTATCTCTTTGCTCACTCAACTAAAAGAAATAAACCAGATGATATGCTATACTGAAATTGGAAACCCTAAAGATTTTGGTAGAGACTCCCTATCTTTTTTCAATGCTTTTCAGGGTGATGGCTTGTGGGAGAAGGTAATAAAGTTACAGGACAAAAACTTTAAGCAAGTTAGGCTGACGACACATGATGATATATGGAAATCTTTCAAGAAGCTGTTTGGAGGTAGAATAGATGTCTGACTGGTCAATGAAAGAACTACAAGAGTGGGATGAAAAAATATGTAAACTGGGTGAAGAACTAGGTCTAGACTGGTACCCAATAGATTATGAAATTTGCGATTATAAAGAAATGATAGGTCATATGGCTTATACCGGTATGCCGACCCATTATAGGCACTGGTCCTTTGGAAAGTCTTTTGATCGAATCCAGACTGAGTATAATCTCGGGATGCAAGGTCTTCCTTATGAGATGATCATAAATTCAAATCCGAGCATAGCCTACTTGATGACCGAGAATCCTATGTCAACTCATCTCCTTACGATGTCACATTGTGTTGGTCACAGTGACTTCTTTAAGAATAATCGGATGTTTGCAGAAACAGATGCAGATAATGTAATAGACAGATTTAAGTCTGCTGGCAAGCGAATCAAAAAATATATGGAAGACCCTAATATAGGAGTTGACAAAGTAGAAAAGATTTTAGATGCTTGTCATGCAATCAGGTATCAGGTCCACAGAACACCTGGCATCAAGAGGCGGAATCACAATGATCTGAAAGAATACTACAAAGAGCTTATGAGGAATGATAAGACAGGGTGGTATAATGATTTCAATATTAACAAAGTACCACTAGAACCAGATTATAATATTCTGGCATTCATTAGGGAACACAACAGGCTCCTTGAAGATTGGGAAAGAGATGTTATTCATATAGTGGAACAAAACTCTCTATATTTTATTCCGCAAGCTAAGACTAAAGTTATGAACGAGGGGTGGGCAGTTCTTATCCACGAAAAGATAATGAAAGAATTAGATCTTCCAACTGAATATCGTTTAGGTTTTATAAGACTGCATAATCAAGTTATAAGACCTCATCTTGGTAGAGTAAATCCTTATCATTTGGGATATAAGATATTCCGCCATATTGAAGATAAATATGGTTTCGATGCGTGTATGATTGCTCGTGAGTCTCATAACGATGAAACGTTTATCAAAAAATATTTAGATGAAGATCTTTGTAATGAGTTGAATTTGTTTAGTTTTGCCTTCAACAGAAAAGACGGATATCATAGAATAACCGATGTTTCTGGTACAGAAGGATGGAGAACTATTCGTGACGATCTAATTAAGAATATAGGGCTAAATTCTGCCCCGGTGGTATTTGTAGAAGAACTACAGAAAGACGGAACGTTGGTTTTGAAACATGAGCACGATGGTAGAGACCTAGACTTAGCTGAAGCTAATCGTGTATTTAGTTTCATCAACGAACTGTGGTCTGCCGGTGTTAAATTTACCACTATCATAGAAGATGAAACTTGGGAGTTTTAAACTATGTCAAAATCAAAAAAGTCAGATAAATTTCTTAAGCTTGTTGGCAAGCATCAGGAAACTAAAAAATCTATTAAGTTTAAAGGTACTCTTGGTGAATACCTGCCTCTACTTGAGGAGAATCCAGGAATCACTAAACTAGCTCACAAGCGACTTTATGATGCAATCACTTCCCATGGCATCACACGGATGTCCACCTCTGATACGAGGTGCAATAAATTATTCAATGGTGAAGAGGTTCGCACCTACGACTATTTCCAGGGAAAATTCTTTGGAATGGAAAGATCACTAGCAAAAATTATGAGATTCCTGCGTTCAGCGTCCCTTAGAGGAGAGGAAAGCCGTCAGGTACTCCTACTCCTGGGACCTGTTGGGGCAGGTAAATCAGCACTCCTAGAACGTATAAAAACTGCTCTAGAAGAATGTGAGCCAATGTTTCATATTGAGGGATGTCCTATACGAGAGGAGCCACTTCATCTTATTCCTCGGTCTTTGAGAGATAACTTTGAAGAAATTTATGGCATAAAGATTGAGGGTGATTTATGCCCGGTTTGCCGGCACAAGCTAAAGGAAGAATATAACAATGATTATATGTCCATGCCCTTGACCGAATCGTCATTCTCTGTAAGAGGTAGACGAGGAGTTGGTGTTGTGCCTCCGATGGATGCTAATAGCCAAGATGTTACTGTTCTAGTTGGCAGTGAGGATATTTCTAAGTTAGATCTTTACTCAGAAGATGACCCCAGGGTGTTATCTTTAAATGGTGCATTCAATGTCGGTAATCGTGGCATTGTAGAGTTTGTTGAGGTCTTCAAGAACGAAATAGAATTTCTCCATACTATGATCACAGCAACCCAAGAAAAGGCAGTTCCTTCTCCGGGTAAGGGACCAATGATTTATTTTGATGGTGTTATCTTAGCACACTGTAACGAAGCAGAGTGGAATAAGTTTAAATCAGAAAATACAAATGAAGCGATTCTCGACCGTATCGTTCGTGTAAACGTTCCCTACAGTCTTGAATATTCAGAAGAGCAGAAAATTTATGAGAAGCTTCTGGGGCTCTCAGATTTTGATGGTCATATTGCGCCGCACACTTTAGAAGTAGCCTCTATGTTCGCTGTCCTTAGTCGTCTTCATCCATCCAATAAGGTTGATCCTTTGACAAAGATGAAGATCTACAATGGCAAAGATGTTATAGAACAAGGGTCTGTCAAGAAAATAGATGTAAATGACTTGCGTGAGGAATCTAGAGATGAAGGTATGACAGGTATATCCACTAGGTTCATTATGAAAGCTATCGATGCTGCGATGAGTGATAGCGATAGAAACATGGTAACTCCAATTTCTATTAGAGATGCGCTAATAAAACAAGTCAAAGACCAAATTGTTGTAGAGGACGATCGTAATCGTTATCTAGCATATCTTGGCAAAACATTACACGAGGAATATCTTAGTATATTGGAAAAAGAAATAACTAAAGCTTTTGTTTCTGCATATGATGAGCAAGCTGAGTCGCTATTCAATAACTATCTTGATCATGCTGAGGCTTACGTCAATCTCTCTACAGTAAAAGATTCTGTGACTAATGAAGAAATAAATCCTGATGAGTCTTTCATGGCATCCATAGAGGAGCAGATTGGAATCGTTGGCACTTCTAGAGATAATTTTAGGATTGATATAACTTCATATATGTTTTCTAAGCTCCGGAGAGGTGAAACAGTCGATTGGAAGAGCTATGCTCCCCTCAGAGAGGCTATAGAAACAAAACTAACAGCCTCAGTTAGGGATATTTCCAGAATTGTAACTAAATCTAAGAGTAGAGATAAGAAACAACAAGGGAAATACAACGAAATGGTCAAAACTTTGATCGATGATTACGGATACAACGAAGAATCAGCCGAAGAAGTCATAAAATTCGCTGCTAATAACCTATGGAGAGACAGTTAGGTCTAAAACTATGATTTTTCAAGCTTTTTTGACAAAAATAGTAAAAAAAATTAGATAATTCAACATTTTAGATAAAAAAAGGCTATTTTTAGCGAAAAATGACCAAAAATTCTTATAATTTTAGTTTTTTTCTGTTTTTTCCCTATTTTTTGTCTCAATAGACACCTTAGGACCACCAAATTACCAAAAGATAAAGAAATACCGAACAATCTCTTGACACCACACGATACAGTGGTTATAATGTATGAAGGAGGAGTATAAAATGGATTTTGATACTTTTGACGAAGGACTGAGGCTAGTTGAGCGTGCCGCAGGCATCTTAGAGACAATTTCCAACGAACCAGGCGTTACTCCTACAGAATTTTATAATGCTCTTGATTTATTGGGTATTTTAGATACCACTGACCGAACAGTCTTAGCGCAAGCGGCAGCAACAGTCGAAATGACCCTGGAACTAATGTCTGAATCTGAAGAATCAAGTATACACTGAACACATGTCAACAAAGCAAGACCTCCTAGAGGGTATTAGTGATGTCATTCGAGATGTTATGGAATCCGAAAATGGTTCATACCCAGAAGAAGCCGTACCTATCGGTACCTACGTTCGTAGTAGCAAATGGGATATGCTAGGTGTTATAACTGATGGATTCAATAGCGAATCAAATGGACAAAGAGTAATTGTATATACAGTCTTGTTCCTGCCTAATACTCAGGTAGGATCATATTATAAGAATATTATGAATCAACAATCTTCCTTAACAAATAATTTGTTTGTATATAATGAGTTGGAATTTGATCTGACTTATTATCTGATGATCCCGCCCGCTGATTTAAGTGAAGTGGAGATTTACCCCTCTTCAGGAGAGATGTTATGACAAAGGCGATTATTTTTGATATGGACGGAACTCTTACGGGTCATACTCAGCCAATATCTAAGGATATGATGCAAACTATTATTGACCTTGGACCAGGATATAAAAAGTATCTAGTTACCGGTTCTGAGATGTCAAAAATAGAAAACCAAATACCAGAAGATTTTTTATTGAAAACTTTTGAGAAGGTTTTTGCATGCAATGGAACAAGAGTATGGAATTGTAATTTAGATATGGACGATGAGACTCGGACTATACAACCAGAACTCATCCACAAGATAGATCTCTTAGATTACTATTCACAAGCCGATATGAATCATCTTATTGGGTATCTATTGAAGGTAGCTTCCGAATCACATACTAAGTTTAAAACAGGTACTTTTATAGAGTGGCGTGGCAGCCAGCTAAACTTCTCAGTAGTCGGAAGAAACTGTAGCCTAAGTCAACGTGAAGATTATGTCAAGTGGGATATCAAGTCTAATGAAAGAACTCGCATAGCAGAAAGGCTTGCTAAAGAATTCCAAGGGTGGGGATTGGTTTTCAATCTTGGGGGTCAAATATCTATTGATATAACTAGAAAAGAGTGGGATAAGACATACGCTCTAAAAAACATTCGTGAAAATCCGAAAGACTGTGTATTTTTTGGAGATAAGATTATCGAAGGTGGAAACGATTTTGGGATTGCTATGAAATGTGGTAAGTATCATGATGTAGATAATCCCGCAGATACTATGATTGCCTTAGAGCAGTATATAAACCGAGGATAATATGAGTGATTACAGTTGTTACTCTACTGGTTGGTATTCTATTAGCCCTAGCTTTACCTGGTGGAACTCTAGTCTTCATCCTCTGGCTAAAGTCAAAGCACGCAAAGAAGCAGAGAGAATTGCTGAACGAAAGCAAAAAGAAATTGCTAAAAACAAAAGAGAAGTTGTACAAGGAACAATTTCTGTATATGCGTAGCAAAAAAAACAAAAAAAAGTAAAATAAAACTTGACCTATCCCCAATCCGTAGTATTATATGATTGTAAGGGAGAGAGATAAATGGCAATTGCTAATCCTGAAGTCGAGTTTCACATGAATGGTTTTCTTGACCAGTGTGCGGAGCTTCTCAACAATCACTACGATTCTAAGTTCCCG
>VMHT01011227.1_pt1 | contig 20234 bp, 30 predicted proteins | sample 4693611 | NCBI WGS metagenome assembly VMHT01 (sample SAMN12280063, study PRJNA550983) | marine metagenome | isolation source: seawater sampled from same location over 5 years 0.02-0.2 micron viral filtrate | place: USA: collected off the coast of southern California halfway between the port... ...
GGAAGTATACCGCGGTTATCTGCCGGGCGAGTCCACGGTAGGCAATATACCCATCTTGGGACCCGTGGTCAGTGCGCTAGCCCCTGTTGAACGCGATGTTATTACCGCGCCGGAAACCACATACATCGAAGACATGGGTGTTCGCTACCCGGTGACTACAGCGGGCGAGTATGGGGATCCCCGGTTTGGGCCCCCTGCTGCACTCCAAGGTATTTTTGACTTTGTTCAGTACCTGAGAGACGACCCCAAGGCCGCGGCAACAGCGGCAGCAGAGGGGATTATGTCTATTCCCGAGCAGCAGTATTACGGTGGTCTTGCTCGGTTGCAGGGCTTTGACGCTGCATTTGATCCGGAAACGGGCGAAGAGTTTCGGTACGATGATCTCTTGTTGCCTGCCACAAGCGCGATTGGTACAGCGGCCAGCATAGCGAGAGAAGGACCGGGCGGTGTAGTTCTTGGAATGATGGGTGGTGAGGGGGCGGTTTCTGGAACCAAGAAAAAAAAGAAGTTTGAAAGCGCGTTGAAGGGCGGGTTTCTAAGGAATCCTGCGGATGAACGCCAAGCATTCAGTCGTACTAAAGGTTACATAGAGCCATCAGACGGTAAATTTCGGTTTGAGATAGACACCTCAAAGGCGGATTTAGGCAAGGCTTGGACTCAAACCAAGCGAAAAGTTACAGGCCAAGGCACGGAAGAAAATCCAGAATTTTATTACTCTATAGACTTTCAAAAAAGAATGCAGGATGGAAAAGCTTTTGACACCCCTACTTTGGGGGAACTTTTAGATTTTCCAGAGTTGTTCAAGGAATATCCGGATTTAGCGGATATTCCTGTGAAACAGATGCCGCCGTTTTCTGCCTCAAAGGGTCAAGTGGCGGCATATGACATAGCTAACGATGAAATATACTTGGGGGTAGGTTCCAGAAAAGATCTGATGGCTTCCATATTGCATGAAGTTCAACATGCAATACAAGAAAGGGAGGGTTTCACCAGAGGTACGGCTGTTGACCGATACCTTCCGGACAATCACCGAAAAAATTTGCAAAATTTACAGAAATCTTCCAACAAAAAAGCAAAGGAATTAGCTGCTGAGTTAGAAGCTAAAGCGGTGGAAATGGGTATTCCGTCGTCAAAAATAAACGTCGGTCAGTTTAATCTAGCTAGAAAAGCAAAAGCATATTTCTCAGGAAACCCTGAAGAGTACGGGTATTTTGATTTCAGCACAGTAGCGGATCAGAAACAGTTGCAGCAGCTAGCGGAACTTGTAGATGACGAACAAACAATAAACGCTATGTATGACGCTATTATCGACGCTAATAAACTTTATCAAAGACAACCGGGAGAGGTAGAAGCCCGGACCGTTGAAAAGAAATTTAGGGAGGGTCGTCAAGGGGAGTTCCCTCGGGATGTTCAAGACACCCCTCCCGAAGATTATGTTTACAACATTGAAATGCAAAAAATGAAGGGGGCCTTTGCGGAGAAAGCAGAAGGCGGCATAGTAAGCCTGCTAGACGTAGCACGAAACACGGGCCGCGGGCCTATGGGAATAAACGCTTTAGCCCCGGTAGCTAGAGAAATGAACCGGCCTATGGTAAGTTAGGGCCAAAGGAGACAACGCATGGCACGTGAACCGATTGCAGGCATGGTGGAAAAGAACATTCCGTCTCAAATAGATATGGACGACGTGGCGGCAGAGGTAGAACTGGCTATGCCTCCGGGTGCCACAGAAAACATCGTAGATTTTCAAGGCACGGCGCAGAACATGGACATTGAAATCCTGCCTGATGACGACGGCGGTGTGACGATTGATTTCGACCCCAAGGATCAGCGGGGCGAAGGCGATGACTTTTATATGAATTTGGCAGAGGAGATCCCGGACAGGGAGCTTGGGCGCATTGCTGGCGAGTTGTTGTCGGAGTTTGATGCGAACAAGTCGGGCAGACAGGAGTGGGAAGATGCTTACGCCAACGGTTTGGAGCTTCTTGGTTTCTCATACGAAGAAAGAGCCCAGCCGTTCAGAGGAGCTACCGGTGTTACGCATCCCCTGCTTGCAGAGGCAGCTACACAATTCCAAGCACAAGCCTTTAACGAGTTGTTGCCTGCGTCGGGCCCAGTGCGTACTGCGGTCTTAGGGGCAGAAACAAGAGAGAAAGAGCAGCAGGCCCTTCGGGTAAAGCAGTTTATGAACTACTACATCACCAACGTGATGGAGGAGTACACCCCGGAACTTGACCAAATGCTGTTTTTCCTGCCGTTGGCAGGGTCCACCTTCAAAAAAGTTTACTATGACGAAACACGTGGTCGGGCTGTAAGCAAGTTTGTGCCTGCTGAGCACCTTGTTGTGCCGTATGAAACGTCAGATTTGGAGACTTGCCCCAACATTACGCAGGTAATTCGCATGTCGTTGAACGATTTGCGGAAGAAACAGGTGTCTGGGTTCTATCTGGACATCAATGTGATACCCGCACAGGGCGAATCGGGCTCCGTGGACGACGAAATCCAGCGTATTGACGGTGTTACGCCCTCTCAGATCGACTATGACTGCACTATTTTGGAGTGTCACGTCGATTTGGACCTTGAGGGGTACGAAGATACCGACGATGACGGTGAATTTACCGGTATTAAGATACCATATGTGGTTACAATCAGTCAGGACAACGGTCAAATCCTGTCTATTCGCCGTAATTACCGCGAAGATGACCAAGATAAGCGAAAAATACAGTATTTCGTGCATTATAAGTTCCTTCCGGGCTTTGGTTTCTACGGTTTGGGGCTTATTCACACGATTGGCGGGCTGTCACGGACCGCCACGGCGGCACTGCGACAGTTAATCGACGCTGGTACGTTGTCCAACCTCCCAGCGGGTTTCAAAGCCCGCGGACTACGGATCAGAGACGACGATGACCCGTTGCAGCCCGGTGAGTTTCGCGATGTTGACGCTCCCGGAGGGGCTATTCGTGACAGCCTGATGCCGTTGCCATTCAAGGGGCCAGATCAAACCCTGTTTAATCTGTTGGGTTTTGTAGTGCAGGCCGGGCAGCGGTTTGCGACGATCACGGACCTGAAAGTTGGTGATGGGGACCAGCAGGCGGCGGTGGGGACGACTATTGCCATGCTGGAACAGGGCTCTCGCGTGATGAGTGCGGTGCATAAACGCCTGCATTATGCTATGCGGATTGAGTTTAAGATGCTGGCACGAGTGATGTCAGAGAGCTTGCCGCAAGAATATCCATATACAGTGGAGGGCGCAGAGTCCTCTGTGATGGCGAGTGATTTTGATGATCGGATTGACGTGATTCCGGTATCTGATCCCAACATGTTCAGTCAGGCGCAGCGTATTACTTTGGCACAGACCAAGCTGCAACTGGCAGGTGCGGCCCCTGAGTTGCACAACATGTATGAAGTATACAAGGACATGTACGAGGCTCTGGGTGTGAAAGACATAGACCGGGTGATGAAGAGCATCCCGGACGAGGAGCCGACACCTAAAGATCCGGCGCAGGAGAACATTGACTCAATGGACATGGTGCCATTGCAGGCGTTTGAGGGGCAGGAACATGAAGCGCACATTATGGCTCATATGGTTTTTGGCTCTACTCCAATGGTTGCGGGAATGCCTGCGATTGCTATGGCGCTTCAGAAGCACATTATGGAGCACGTGAAGATTGCAGCCCGTGAGCGGGCGGCGGTGCAGTTTATTCAGTCTAGGCAAGCGTCTGGCGGTGAAGCGGCAACTGAAGAAGAGATGTTGCAGCTTGAGGGCCTGACAGCGCAGTTTATTGCCGAAGGGATGCAGATGGTAAAGCAGATGTCTCAGCAGGTGTCGGGTCAAGGCCCGGATCCGCTGGTCAAGCTCAAGGAGCAGGAGCTTCAAATCAGGGCACAGTCTGAGCAGGCGGACGCACAGCTTGATGCCGCTAAACTCAATCTGGATGCACAGAACCAGCAGATGCGCTCTGATCAGTTCCAGCAGCGGCTGGCCAGCCAAGAGAGGCAGACCGCAGCGCGTATTGATGCCGCAAGAGAGCGGGAGTTGTTAAAAAATAGAGGAAGTTAATTAAGTTGAACTACGGGAAAATACATGGATCCAGTAACTGCTATGGCGACTGCTTCGGCAGCGTTTGGGGCTCTTAAAAAAGGTTTTGCGATAGGACGAGACATTGAGTCTATGGCCTCGGACTTGTCCAGATGGATGGGTGCACTTTCAGACCTAGACCAAGCTGAAAAAGAAGCTAAGAACCCACCTATATTTAAAAAACTGTTTGCCGGAAAGAGCGTAGAGCAGGAGGCCGTAGAGGCTTTTGCTGCTAAGAAAAAAGCACAACAGCAACGCTACGAGCTACAGCAATGGATTAGTCTCACTATGGGTAAGTCCAAGTGGGATGAGCTTGTGCGTATGGAGGGCCAGATACGTAAGCGCAGGCAGGAGACCCTTTATGCTCAAAGGGAGCGGCGGCGCAAGTTTGTCGAGATTGTCGCTTGGGTCGTGATGATAGGCGTAGGCATAGCTGTTCTCACATCTTTTGTTCTTTTACTCAAGTCACACTCGGCAAATGCTGCGGAGCAGATGACGGTTTGCCGTAAGGTCAAGTGTGAGAAGCTTGAGGGCAAACAGATGGTCTGTATTTTCAAAGGTCAGAACAACACCATTGAGTCGATGTTTTTTGGGCAAGGAGAGTTCATACCCAATGAGTATCTTTGCAAGTATGACCCAAACGCTCGTAGGGACCGGACGATACAGGAGACTTTGAAGGAGATACGGGAGAGCCAGAAATGAGCAAGAAGTTCCAAGAGGACACAGAGTACGCCAAGTATGATCTGGACGGGGATGGCGAGATCACAGACGAGGAGCTTGAACACGCCAAAGAGATACGTGAGACAGAAAGAGATTTGCGTAAAAGCTTGGCCCAGTTGCGTATGGCCCGGTTTACCTTGATAGGCATGGGTGTCTTTACTGCGGCTATGTTCACGCCTTGGATTAGTATTGAGCGCATAGAGGCGCTGAGCGAGATAAGCAATTTGTTTTACATCAGTGGAGCAGGCATCGTTGGGGCCTACATGGGCACCACCGCTTGGATGTCTCGGAAGTGATTGATGCGTTTCTTCTGCTGGTTTATCTCGGCACAGGAGATTTTCGGAAGCTAGAGTCCGGTAACATGTACTTTTATTCTGTTACAGAATGTAACTATTTCGCCAAACAAGTTTCAAAAAGGTATGGAAACTACAGTTATTCGCAACATATTGACCCTAAAGACAGAGTAACGGCATACTGTGTGCCGCGACAGGTAAACCCTGATACCACAAAAGTTTACTGATGGATTTAGATCAGCGCATATCTTGGCTCAAAATGCGAATAGCAGAAGCCAAAGCAAAGATAGAGGTAAAGCAAAATGATGAGTCTACTAGGAAGCCTGTTGGGCTTCGGGACGAGCTTTCTGCCGGAAGTTCTGAATTTCTTCAAAGCGGGTCAGGAGCACAAGCAGAAGCTAGAAACAATGAAGCTGCAAGCAGAGTTGATGGAGAAACGCTCCGCTCTGAAATTGCAAGAATTAGACAAGCAAGCCGATATCGCCGAGACAAAAGGGATATATGAGCATGATCGAAGCATTGACGCTGGCGGATTTGTCAACGCTCTTCGCGGCAGTGTGCGCCCTGTTATTACTTACGCCTTCTTCCTGATGTTCGCAGCCACTGAAGTGGTGATTATTGTGAAGGTCATGGAGACCGGGGGAGACTGGAAGGACGCGGTGGAACTAATGTGGACGCCCGAAACACAGGGTTTGTTTGCAGCCATCATGTCCTTCTGGTTCGGTAACCGAGCGGTTAGCAAATACATGAAAGGCAAGTAATGGAATCCAATTTTTTCAAAAGCCTTGAGATGGTTCTCAAGCATGAGGGTGGTTTTGTGGATCATCCGGAAGATCCCGGGGGAGCCACCAACAAAGGCATCACCCACAAAACTTATTCTGACTTTCTAGGCAGGCCCTTGGAGGACGTGAATGAGTTACGCAACATTCCTGATGAGCATGTAGAGTTGATCTATAAGGAGGGATATTGGGATAAAGTCAAAGGCGACCAGTTGCCCGGCGGGGTAGACTTTTGCATCTTTGATTGGAGCGTAAACAGTGGCCCGGGTAGGGCAGCAAAGGCTTTGCAGAAAGCCGTGATGGCCGCGCAGGATGGGGCGATTGGTCCCATGACATTAGCTGCTGTATCGGAGTTTAATGCAGAGGACATCATTAAGTCTGTAACAGAAGAGCGTGAGGCGTTTTACAGAAGTCTCAAGACTTTTGACACTTTTGGTAAGGGCTGGTTGCGTCGAAACGAAGAAACACGTGACTTCTCATTAGAACTGATATAAAAACATATCAGATTTAATGTGGAGATATACGAGTGGATGAAGTTTATTTTGCTGAAGCCGTGTTTCGTATCATACGGGAGCGGCGGCAAGCGGTATATGATTTGCTGATTTACGATAATGTGAACAGTATGGAGCAGTATCGTGAGCTTATGGGGAACTTAAAGTCCCTAGATCACGTGGAACAGGAACTCAAGAGCCTGCTAGAAAAACAGGAGCAAAGTAGTGAATGAAGCGCAAGTTGACTTGTCAGACGTAGCAGAGGGTGTCGCAAACCTTTCAGCAGCATACAAAGATGCTACGGACAAAGTTTTAGACCCCGAGGCAATCGGCGGTTCCCTCCTAGATCGAATGCCAGATCCTACGGGCTGGCGTCTTTTGATTCTTCCCTATCGTGGAAAAGGTAAAACTGACGGCGGTATCTATCTCCCGGACAAAGTTGTCGAGGAGAACACGGTATCGACGCAGGTTGGATATGTCCTCAAAGTGGGGGCATTGGCGTATCAGGACTCTGAAAAGTTTCCAGCAGGGCCGTGGTGTGAACAAGGAGACTGGGTAATGTTTGCTCGGTATTCGGGATCACGCTTCCGGATTGATGGGGGCGAAGTTCGTATTCTGAACGACGACGAAATCTTAGCCAAGATTGGTGAACCCGAAGACATTCTTCATTTCTAGGAGAGATTGATGAACAAGCAACAAGCCCAAGAAGACCAAATCGAACTTGATCTTGAAGAAGAGCAAGAGACTGAAGTTGAGCTAGAGGCGCAGCCGGAGCAAGAGGTTGAAGCGTCTGGTGAGGATCAGTTTGAAAAAGCGGAAAGCAATACTCAGAAGCGCATTGATCGTCTTACAAAAAAGATGCGTGAGGCAGAGCGTCAACGCGAAGAAGCTTTGAAATATGCACAAAATGTGCAGGCAGAGGCGCAGACTCTGAAGCAGCGCATGGACGCTTTGGACACTAGCTACGTTCAAGAATATAGCAGTCGTGTCGAAACAGAAATGACTACAGCGGAGCAAGAATTAGCGAGAGCCATCGAAGTGGGGGACACTAACGGTGTTGTTGAGGCGCAAAGGAAGATTACCCGGCTTGCCATCCAAAACGACCGTGCTGAACAGGCTAAAGCCCAGCAGGAGCGTCAAGCTCAACAGGCTAGAGCGCAGCAGGAAGCGCAGGTACATCAACCAATGCCGCAACAACAGCCGCGCCGTCCGGACCCAAAAGCCGAGGATTGGGCCTCAAGAAACGAGTGGTTTGGAACCGACGAAGCAATGACTTACGCGGCGTTTGGTATTCACAAAAAACTTGTTGAAGGTGAAGGGTTTGACCCGCAGTCAGATGACTACTATACTGAACTGGATAGGCGTATGCAGACTGAGTTTCCGCATAAGCTTAGAAACGGTGGAAGCAAGCGGCCCGCTCAGACGGTTGCTTCTGTATCCCGCACAACATCTGGGCGCAGTAGTGGGAAAAAGGTTAGACTCACCCCTAGCCAAGTCGCGATAGCGAAGAAATTGGGTGTGCCGCTAGAAGAATACGCGAAATACGTGAAGGAGTAGGCGATGACTGAAGAAATGTTTGAAAACTCGGTTAAGCGGACTCCCCGCGCAAAAGAAACTCGGGAGAAGACGGCTAGGCGTAAGCCGTGGGCTCCCCCGTCTATGTTGGACGCACCACCTGCACCGGATGGATATAAGCATCGTTGGATCAGGGCTGAGACCCGTGGTTTTGACGATACTAAGAATATTAGCGCGAAAATGCGCGAAGGTTATGAGCTTGTCCGTAGGGACGAGTATCCTGACTTTGAGGCCCCGGTAGTTGAATCAGGTAAATATGAAGGTGTGTTTGGAGTGGGCGGTTTGGTTCTCGCTCGTATTCCGGATGAGACGATTGCAGAAAGAACAGAGTATTTTCAACAGAGAAGCTCTGATCAGATGCAAGCGGTTGATCAGGATATGATGAGGGAGAACGCACATTCGACCATGACGATCACTAAACCAGATCGTCAATCTCGTGTAACCTTTGGTGGCCCGCAGAAATAACGGCTACCTTTTGTCAAGTAGGAGTGACTAATGGCAAATACCCTTACAGGTGGTTTTGGTCTTCGTCCTATTGGTAAAACAGGCGGTAATCCCAATAACAACGCTACGACGATGTATGAGATTGCTAACAACTACACTACTGAAATCTATAACGGGGGCATCGTTATCCCGTTGTCTTCTGGCACCATTGCTATTTCCGATCAGGCTGTAGCTCCTCTTGGTGTGCTAGGTGGTGTTGAGTATGTTGATTCTGTTACCGGTAAAACGACGCACCTGAACTATTGGCCCGGATCAAACGCAGTGAGCGTGAACACTAACTTTCCAGTGAAAGCTTACGTGTATGATGATCCAATGCAGCTATACGTTGTAGTGGCAGATGGCACTAATACCGACCGAGCAACTGCTCTGGCCGATGTTTTTGCTAACTGCAACATGGCTTCTGTGAACAATGGCAGCACCAACACTGGTAAGTCTTCGGACATGCTGGACATTAGCACAGCAGCTACAACCGCTGGTCTAGATGTTCGTATCGTTGGCCTCTATGAAGAGGAAGGCAATACGGATTATTCTGCGGTTGGGCATCAGTACGTCGTTCGACTGAACGCTCCGTTCAACTCAGGTTTTGCTGCTGCCGTAGGCACCGCAGCGAACACTGGCATATAAGGAGGGCTTGTAAATGGCTATTTCAAGAGCACAACTAGCTAAAGAGCTAGAGCCCGGCCTCAATGCTTTGTTCGGGCTGGAGTATGATCGTTACGAGAACGAACATGCTGAAATCTTCGATGAAGAAGCGTCGGATCGTTCCTTTGAAGAGGAAGTGATGCTCGGGGGCTTCTCAACGGCACCTACTAAGGAAGAGGGCGCAGCCGTCTCCTTTGATGATGCCCAAGAGACCTTCACAGCACGGTACACACATGAGACTATCGCCTTGGCATTTTCCATTACAGAAGAAGCCATTGAAGATAACCTCTACGACCGTCTGGCATCTCGCTACACCAAGGCTCTGGCCCGCTCTATGGCTCAGACCAAGCAGATTAAAGCGGCAGCTATCCTGAACAATGCGTTCAGCACAGGTGCTTCTGCAATCGGCGATGGTGCAGCACTTTGCTCTTCTTCACACCCATCTCTGTCGGGTAACCAGCGCAATCTGCTGTCAACCGCTGCTGACTTGAATGAAACTTCGCTTGAGCAGATGTTGATTGATATTGCTGGTCTGACCGATGAGCGTGGTCTGAAGATTGCTGTACGCGGCATGAAGCTGATTATTCCGAAAGAACTGCAATTCATTGCAGAGCGAGTAATCAATTCAAACCTGCGTTCGGCTACGGCAGATAACGACGCAAACGCGATCAAGAACATGGGGATGCTGCCCGAAGGCGCAGTCGTCAACCATTTCCTGACCGATACAGATGCGTTCTTTATCAAGACTGACGCCCCTAACGGCTTCAAGCACTTCAACCGTTCCCCAATCAAGACTGCAATGGAAGGTGACTTTGACACCGGAAACATGCGGTTTAAGGCACGTGAGCGTTATAGCTTTGGTGTTTCTGATTGGCGTTGTGTGTTTGGCACCCCGGGCGCAGCATAAAAATACCTTCTCCAAAGGTGGGAAAAGGGCGGCTTCACAGTCGCCCTTTTCTATTGTATAGTTTTTTTATCCTGACAGGCCCGAGGTGGGTCTGACATTAGCCACGACAGGAGATAGACATGGCTACCACTACCTTTTCGGGTTCCGTTCGTTCAAAGGGCGGATTCAACGTAATTAATGAGGCTTCAAGCACCGGCACCGTTACGGAAACTGGTTTTTCTGTAAATGCTACGGGTCAACTTGTTTCTTTGGGCACGAGAAAAATCCAAACTTTTGTTGGAACTCTTGCGGGCACAGACACCAGTAGTGCATATGCAGACGGGGATGTTCTTGTAGAACTGGGTGAGTTGAACACGAATCATCCAGACGCACTGGTTACCGCTTCCAAATTCTTCATCCACAAGGCGGTCGTAGGTATTACCACCGCAGCCGGTCAGACACTGGTCGGATCTTTGCAGCTTAGCGCGACTAGCGGCACTGCTACTAATGCAGCGGTGTCCTCTGGCACAGAGATTGTGGGAGCCGGAGTTGCAGCTTTCTCCCCGACTTTGTCTGCGGCGCTTTCAATCACAGAGGTTGATATTAACTTTAACAACTCGGCAGGAAACTTCCACGTTTTTGAGCCGAATGTTACGGCCCCGATTGCAAGCAAGCATCTCTATGCAGCGGCAACTACAACGCTTAATGCAGACGCAACAGCAGGTAGGTTTACGGTTGAACTGGAATACTCTGTATTCTAATGAACGAGGGGGTTCACGCCCCCTCCTTTCATAAAGGAGTTTTAAATGTCAACCACAGTTGTAACTGCAAAATTCATAAGCGACGAGAACGCTTCCGATGATGACCGCATTGTTACTGCGGCGCGGCCAGATACCTCGGCCACACTTGCCAATACAACCTTTGCTGGCGGGGGTGCTAGAAATATCATCGTGACCACGACAGGCACGGGTGATAACGGCAAAACCACCACGATTACTGGCACAGATGTCTTTGGGGATACTCTAACAGAAACCATCACCTCAACGGGCAGCGCAGAGGCTGTAGCTGGTGAGAAGCTGTTTTTGACTGTCAGCGCAGTAGAGTGTTCTGCCAAGTACGCAGCCAATATCAAGGTTGGCTCTGGGGATCTTTGTGCAGAGGCCATTCAAGGTAACAATCGTATTCGTCTAAAAGGTTTCTCCATCGTTTCTGGGGGCACGGCGGGTGTCGTGGACTTCTTCAACGGAACACCAGAATCTGGCACTGCGTTGTTTAAGTCGCGAACTATTGGCACGGACAATACTACCGTAGATAGGACAATACCTGACCAAGGGGTTTTGTTTGATAACGGTATGTCCGTTAAATACACCATAGCCACCATTGATATGATGACTTTCTTTCATGGCTAGGAAGAAGGACAAGCAGCCGCCTAAAACTAAAAAGTATTTCCGTTCCACAAAGTCTGGTGCGGGAATGACAAAAGCCGGTGTGGAGCGTTATCGCAGAGAAAACCCCGGCAGTAAGTTGAAGACGGCTGTCACCGGCAAGGTGAAAAAGGGCAGTAAAGATGCAAAGCGGCGTAAGTCATTTTGCGCTAGATCTGCTGGGCAGATGAAGAAATTTCCGAAGGCGGCTAAGAATCCAAATAGTCGTCTGCGGCAAGCTAGAAAAAGGTGGAAGTGCTAATGAAGGCCGACGACGTACTTAAACTTTTGGAAAAGCACGAAGAGGAGTGCAACAGCCGCTATGCTCAAATACAAAAGCAGTTGGATAAATTAGATCAACGGCTTTGGGGTATAGCTGGTTTAATTGTAGCCGCCGCTGTCGTGCAGAAAGTGTTTTAGATGACTAGCGCAGTAAGGTTGGGGGCCGGAGCTTGCCCTGTCAGGAAACGTGCTACCAAGGGCGTTGTCCGCATGAAAAAGGGCGGAAAGGTGAAGAGTGGTGGCAAGATATGTCCGGAAGGAAAGGCATGGGCTAAAAGGACGTTTGATACATACCCGTCAGCCTATGCAAACCTCGCAGCATCAAAATATTGCAAAGACCCAAATTACGCCAAAAAGTCCAAAGGCGGAAAAAGGAAAGGTAGATAGCAGTTATGAAACCCCGAGCTAGAGCACAAGTGAAAAAGGTGGCGGGGAAGCTTAGAAAGGCTTCTAAAGCCCACGCTAAGCAAGCAAAAACTCTATCTAACTTGGTGAAGAAATCTAAGAGGTCCTAATGGGACAGCTAAAAGAATGGCTTAAACAAGATTGGGTGCGGATAGGCAGTGATGGTTCTATCAAAGGTAAGTGCGGTACTTCAAAAGACAAGAAGAACCCTGACCGGTGTCTTCCGCGGGCTAAAGCGCAAAGTCTTAGTAAGTCGGAAAGAGCCACCACTGCCCGTAAAAAGAAGCGGTCAGGAGCCAAAGGAAAGACTGTTGTATCTAACACACGAGCAGCTAAAGTCAGAAAGATGGGGAATGGCGGTGTTGCGATACCAACGACAACTGCAAAACGGCCATACAAAGGCAAAAATATTCCGGGGTCCGTAGTGGCCCGAGGATGCGGTGCGGTAATGCCGGGCCGGAGAAAGAGAACCACGGGTTCAGTTAGCTAGAGCAGGAGCGAGAAATGGCTAAAGAATTTATGAGTATGCAAGAGTATTACGCTGATCTTGTTGGCGGGGCAAAAGCCACACCAATGAAAAAAAAGGGTTTTGCTAACGGCGGTGCCGTCGGCAAAAAGAAGAAGAAGGGCTACGCTAATGGCGGGGCTGTAGGCATGAAGAAAAAAGGCATGGCCAAAGGTGGCAAAGTCCAGAAAATGGCTAATGGCGGCATGATGAAGAAAAAGGGCATGGCCAAAGGTGGCAAAGTCCAAAAGATGGCTAACGGGGGCATGATGAAGAAAAAGGGCATGGCTAAAGGCGGTAAGGTCAAGTAGTAGTGCCATATCTTCAAAGCAACATTCCGCACTTTAAATGCTGGGTGCGGAGAGAGTACACATGCAACCATGCAAGATATCATGGTGAATTTTTACACGGCATGGCGATAGCTGTTACAACGATGCCAAATCGTTGTTTGAGTTTTCAAATAATCTTTACGGGATGTGAAACAGACGACACAGAGGACGAAAATGTTCATGGTGGTGCCATGTGGGCAAGGATGCCGATTACGGCGTTGGTGGGTGACACGCCACTAGAGGAATGGCCGGATCCCATGCCGGTTCATGCGGCACAGCCGTGGGATTGCATGTCTCATACTCATTCTGTGTATAGCTTAAACAGGGCGCAACCGTGTCCTTGGTTGGCAAAGATTGCAGGTCAGATGTTCCCGGCTAAATACTATTTCACAGTAGACTATACAGAGAGTGAGATAGCGGACGACCCGGCGCAGCATAAACAAAGCCACGTTTTGGAGCTTTTAGATGCGGGTCAGTGGACAGGCAATATCGTTGCTTTGCCAAACAATCGGGTGCGAGTAACTCATCCGGCGTGGTTTGAAACGGGACAAGGTGCTCCTGACTTTTTGCCTTCACAACACGTGCACTATTCAAAATCTGATTTAGACTATACAATGGATGTCAATCAGATATTTGATAACCTATACGCGAAGGATGAGTAATGGCCGTATCTGGGAGCGTAAACTTTGAACTAAACGTAGCCGATTACGTTGAAGAAGCCTTTGAGCGTTGTGGCTTGGAGGTAAAAACCGGCTATGATTTGGTTACGGCCAGACGCTCCTTAAATCTTATGCTAGCTGAATGGGCCAATCGTGGCCTCAACCAATGGACTATTACGCAACGCACACAAGCCCTTATTTCTGGCACACGTACATACTCACTGTCGGCAGACGTAATTGATATCTTGAGCGCCGTAGTGACCCGAAGCAGCACAGATTTTGCCTTGACTCGGGTCAGTCGGGATGACGATCTAAACATCCCGAACAAAGCCACCACCGGGCGTCCTAGTCAGTTCTTTTTGGACAGACAGATCACACCAAGTCTTCGATTGTGGCCCACCCCAGAAAACAGCACAGACGTTGTCGTATATAACGCTTTGACTCGCATAGATGATGGGGACACTGCAATCAACACGATGGACGTGCCTTTCCGCTTCTATCCCTGTTTAGCCGCGGGGCTTGCTTATTATATTTCTTTGAAACGTGCACCTAATCGCACTCAGATGTTGAAAGCGATCTATGAAGAAGAGTTTGAACGTGCTATGGGCGAGGACCGTGACCGCTCCAGCTTTACGGTAACGCCCGAATACGCTTACTTTAGGACGAACTAATGGCTAGGTATGCTTCTGGAAAATACGCTAAAGCAATCTCTGACCGGTCTGGGATGGAATACCGGTATAAAGACATGCGTAAGGAGTGGAACGGGTTAGTCGTAGGCAAAGACGAGTTTGAGAGAAAACACCCGCAGTTAGGCCCGTTTAGAAAGATACACGACCCGCAGACTCTTAAAGAGCCCCGGCCAAACACAAACAACATTTTTAACGCTAAAGCCCAATTTCCTATTTTCAATTTGACCACTTTGCAGCATGAAAGAGTGCCGCAAGCTGAAGGTCAGGTTGGCACGGTGACTGTGAGTGTGACATGAGCTACACGTTTACAACATTGAAGTCAGCGATCAAAGATTACACAGAAAACCAAGAAGCTACTTTTGTTTCTCATCTTGGTGACTTTGTTCGCACGGCAGAGGAGCGCATATTTAAAAGTGTAGACCTTGAGTTTTTCCGCAAAAACGTGACGGGCACCACTTCTTCTGGTAATCAGTTTTTAGCGGTGCCGGATGATTATATAGCATCGTTTAGCTTATCTATTGAAAACTCTAGCTCCAAAGAGTTCTTGCTTTTTAAGGACGTGAACTTCTTACAAGAATACAACCCGAATCCAGCCACTACAGGCACACCTAGATATTATGGCATATATGATTTTCAAAACTTCTTGTTATCGCCTACCCCGGATGCCGCGTATTCTGCGGAGTTGCATTACTATTATCGTCCGGAAAGTCTTACGGCCAGCAAGTTTACACTTACGTTAAGTAGCGTAAGTGGCACTTTTCAAGCTGGAGAGACGCTAACAGGTGCCACAAGTGGCTCATCCACCACTATTTCTACTGTCCCCACCTCTGCAACTTTGAATATTTCGGTGCCGAGCACTGATTTAACTGTTGGAGAAACGGTTACTGGTGGGACAAGCGGGGCTACGGGAACGGTGGTTTCGACCACTTCAGACACTACAACAACGTATCTGAGCGTTAATGCCCCTAACGCCATGCTGTATGGAAGTCTTGTTGAGGCGTACACTTTTATGAAAGGTGAGCCGGATGTAATGAAGATGTACAGTGAGCGGTTTGTAGAGTCCTTGGTTCGCCTGAAAGATTTAGGCGAGGCACGTGAAAACGATGATGCTAACAGACAGGGGCTACCAAGAAGGGCCCGTTCGTGAAAATTGCTATCGTTGGTTTAGGGGGCAGCTATGCCGATTACATAGCTGCCCGAGTCGCTTCTCAAGAATTTGATGAAATTTGGGGTATTAATTGTATTGGCGGGGTCATTCACGTTGATAAGACGTTTATGATGGACCCTGCTTCTCGTTTTATTGACACAGAAAACGCAGGGTCTCAAACGGGCATAGCTCGTGAGTTTTTGACCAAAAACAAAGCCCCTATCTTTTCGTGTGCCAAACATCCAGACTTTCCCGCTATTGAACAGTACCCCCTTGAAGATGTAGTGAAATCAACTGGTTATTGTTATTTTAACAACACAGTTGCCTATGCTATAGCTTACGCGGTTTGGAAGAAGGTAGAAAAAATATCTTTGTACGGCATTGATTTTACGTACAAAAATGTAAACATGGCCGAATCTGGCCGAGCTTGTTGCGAGTTTTGGTGCGCTATAGCTGTTTCAAAGGGGATTAAGCTTGAGGTGGCGCATCGTTCCGGGCTGTTAGATACTAATGTGCCCGACAACGAGAAGTTGTACGGTTATCATCGTTTAGACGATCCCTTGGTTCAAACGGTGCAAGACGGACATATTTTGATTACAAAACAGTCAGATATAGAACCACCGGAGCCGGTAGAGTCCGACCCGGTTCTTTTTGGGAGACATGACCATGTTTGAGGTAAATATAGCAAGTGTTGGCGCAGTTAACGTAATCACTTCGGACAACGGTGGTTTGTCCAACGACCAAATCGCTGACATGGCTGCGGACAAAATCTTGTACATTTCTGACGAAGCTCCCGAGCCGATTCGGTTACAGGCAGAAGCTTTTAAAGACCGGGTGCGTAATTTAGTGCAATATTACGTAGAGTTGGCTAGAAAAGAAGAACGTGCTAGTATTTGCGCGAAAGTTCGTGAGGCGGGGCAGCACGAACTAGCTGAAGCTATAGGGAGACTGTAATGGCAATAGCACAAGCAATGTGTACAGCGTTTAAACAAGAGTTGATGCTGGGCACACATAATTTTGCGACAAACGGCAACGCCTTTAAGCTTGCTCTGTACGCGGAGAGCAGCGGCGGTAAATCGAGCACCACAGCCACTCTTGGGGCCACGACGACGGCGTTCACAACCACAGGTGAGGTTGCGTCAAGCGGCACGTATGCTACTGGGGGCGGAACGCTTACAAAAGTTGCCCCCACTACATCTGGTACTACCGCTTTTACTGATTTTGCGGATCTTAGCTTTACCACTGCTACGATTACTGCAATGGGTGCGTTGATCTACAACAGCACTAACAGTAACAAAGCGGTGGCGGTGCTTGATTTTAGCTCAAATAAGACCTCCACCTCTGGTACTTTTACCGTACAGTTTCCAACTGCCGACGCTAGCAACGCGATCATAAGAATCGCGTAACGAGTTTTACCGTGGCGAACATTACGGGTTGGGGGCGAGGTACTTGGGGTCAAGGTGCTTGGAACCAAGCCATACCCGTTGTTGTCACTGGAGTTGCCGCTACCACCGCGTTAGGCAACGAAACAGTTGTTATATCTGTTTCTATTCCTGTAACAGGTTTAGCGGCCACCACCACACTAGGTTCTGAAACAGTTACCGCCTCGGCCCTAGTTGGTGCAACGGGCGTATCTGCAACGAGTGCCCTTGGTTCAGAGACTGTAACAGGCACCGCCCTTGTTTCTCCTACAAATGTTGTAGGCACCACCGCTCTAGGCGAGGAGCAGACAAATTGTTCTGCAAATCTCACTGGTGTGGGCGTTACTGCAACGGTCAGCTTTGGGGACGAATCTGTTAGCGCAGGAGCATTGGTTGCTGTCACCGGTGTTGCTGGCACAAGCGCCTTGGGGTCCGAGACCGTCACCGGAACTTCGGTGCTTACCCTTACGGGGCAAGCAGTTACTGGCGCAACGGGCACAGTTACCTTAGAATCCAAGTATTTAGTTACAGGGGTTACAGCTACTGGAAATACTGGTATAGTCCTCGTGTATACGGATATTATTCCAAGTCAAGTGCCAAATTGGGTGGCAGTCGCTGGAGTATCCACAACTTGGACTGAGGAGACACCCTCACAGACACCAACGTGGGTCGAAAAAGCAGCGTAGGAGTTATAAATGGCGAGTTCATTTAGCACTAATTTAGGCATAGAAAAGCCCGCTACAGGTGAATTGTCTGGTTCATGGGGCGATGTCACAAATTTTAATTTTGACATTTTTGACAGGGTCACCGGGGCAACTGATCTTACGGCGTCGGACTTGACCACGGATCTTACTATCCGTGCGGCATCACCAACCTCTGGTCAGAGCAACGTGCAAGTCGGCATGTTTTCGGTTATCAATCTTAAAGACAGTGGTTCAGATTTGGGCGGCACCAACGTGGTGACTATCGCCCCGAACACAGCCACTAAATTCTTTGTGATCAAAAACTCTCTTTCTGGCAGTCGCAGCGCGACGATTCAGCAAGGTAGTGGGGCTACGGTTTCTATTCCAAATGGCACAACGGATATCGTGTTTTGCGATGGTGCTGGATCAGGTGCAGCGGTTACGGCAGTTGGTTCTTCTTTCAATGTAGCCGACAATACAGAGGTGGCAGGGCAGGCCACCGCTTTAGCAATCGCCCTTGGATGATAGGAGTACAGCATGGCAAATGATGCTTCCGTAACGATACAGGCGACAGTTTTGCCAGACGAGATTGCCAAAACTTTCTCGGCGAGTATGACTGTCACCCCCGAAGACGCTAACGATAAGTGGTATTACAAAAAGACCAGTGTATCTAATTCAAGCACTGATCTTATCGCTGGTAACTATACAGACTATACGGCTGTGGACGACGACACTGCGCCAACGGCTGTGGCAACTGGTGACAAGGTTAAGTTCATATTCATCAAGAATGTCGATACGAACAGTCGTAGCATCTACATCGTCTTAGACGCAGGGACTGCATCTTCTAGCGCAACTGATGGCATTACCATTGGCCCAAGCGAGGCTTTTGCAGCTAGACTGCCAAACACGACAGTTGCCGACATTCACGCTATTTCGTCTGCATCCACCGCAGAGGTCATCGTATGTGCTTTGCTTGACGATGTAGGATAGGGGTAGATCATGGCTAATACCTTCAAAAACAAGGTGTTTAACGGTGATAGCAGCAGTGCCAACTCTGACATGGCTGTCTATACCGTGCCAAGTTCTACCACTACGGTTGTAATTGGTCTGACGCTGGCGAACACCTCATCTTCTCAAATCACCGCTGACATCAAGCTCAACGCGGGTGACATGGTGTTCTTGGCGAAGGACATACCTATTCCTGCGGCATCCAGCTTTGAATACATGGCTGGCAATAAGATCGTGATGGAAACGGGTCACAGTCTGATTGTGCAGTCTAATACGGCGAACAGCCTCGACACCGTGGCGAGTATCATGGAGATCACCTGATGCCCTTTATTGGTAACCCACCGTCAACCAGCTTTCAGGCCCGACCTGCCACGCAAGAGTTTAATGGCGACGGTTCAACTACGACGTTTACGCTGAACCAAACCGTTACCCAAGAGGACATCGTTGTATCTGTAGATGGTGTCGTACAAGAAAGCGTTGATGCTTACACTGTCCCTAACGGCACGACCCTGACTTTTACCGCCGCCCCATCAAGCGGCACTGGCAACATCTTCGTCATATATCTGGGTACTTCTGTGGGGTCTGTTACTCCTGCTGCACAGAACAAGGGCAACTTCAAGGGTGGTGGCCTGTTCCGTACCAACGCACAGTCGTTGACGGCAGACATAACCATCCTTGCAACTGAGAACGCAAACGTGACTGGCCCGTTTACTGTAGCCAGTGGCGTAACCCTGACCGTTGAAAGCGGCGGGACATTGGTGACGCTATGAGTACGTTAAAGGCAGATACCATCCAGAGTACAGGCGGCGGTGCGGCTACGCTGACGAAACAACACGCTGCGAGGGCATTTGTAGTTTGTTCTTTATCTGCCAGCAACGCTGTTCTTAAAAGTTTAAATAGCAGTTCAATAACAGATCAAGGCACAGGGGTAGTTGACCAAAATTTCACAAGTTCATTCTCTGATGTAGACTACTTAGTTTTAGTACAAGCTGATGCGTCACTTGGCGACCATACATTAGGCACCTCTTCTGCCACTACAATTAGCACAACAGGCGCAGCAAGAGCCTATAACGTAAGAAGGGATAATGGTGCGGCCGTGGATGAACCTAAAGCTGGACCTATAGTTTGGGGAGACCTCGCATGAGTACCATTCAGGTAACAAACATCAATGACCTGTCTGACAATGCGGCTCTGGTTACAGACAATGGCGGCATCAAGACTGACAAACTGACGGGCAAAACAACTGCGGGTTCTATTACTATTGTGGGCGAAGGTAACTCCACGACCACAAACTTGCAGAATGGATTGGCAAAACAGTGGGCTAACTTTGACCCTAATACAAGTAACAACATTGTAAACAGTCTCAATGTCGCCTCTTTAACAGATAACGGCACTGGAGATTACGCACTAAACAACACTAACAATTTTAGCGATGGGTTTTTTGTTCGCCTTGCCGGTACTACCAAAGGAGGAGGAGGTCCGTCGGGTACAAATTACACTTCAGGATTTTCTACCGAAAGCACCAGTTCAAGCACTTTGGGTGTTTGCACCGTTGGCAATGGCGGTGGTTCTGGCCCTTCTGCTATTGAGCTTGATCAGTGTTACGGACTTGGACATGGAGACCTCGCATAATGCCTAGCTTCGGTACACTCAAAGCAGATACCCTGACGCACTCGACTGCGGGTTCGGTCACTACCGATAATGTTGTTGAAGGGGT
>VMHT01132082.1_pt1 | contig 20234 bp, 19 predicted proteins | sample 4693611 | NCBI WGS metagenome assembly VMHT01 (sample SAMN12280063, study PRJNA550983) | marine metagenome | isolation source: seawater sampled from same location over 5 years 0.02-0.2 micron viral filtrate | place: USA: collected off the coast of southern California halfway between the port... ...
GATTAATGCAAACAATAGCATATGCAGAAAGTAAAGTAAACCCAGAAGCTAAAAATAAAGAGGGTGCTCAATCATTATTCCAATTCTTTGATACTTCTGCTAAAACAGCAGTTAATAGATTAAAGAGAGAATTAAGTTCAGATTTTGATTTACCCGAAGATATAGAAGCTATGATTCAAAGTGGGGATTATAACATATTAGATTCTAATGGTAATCCTAGATTAAGTCCTGAAAGTCAAGTTTTATTAGGTTTGTCTAATCTTATAGAAGACAGAGCAGTAAACATGGAAACTGCTGAAAGACTTCCAGATGGAACTGGCTCACAATATATGACAAATTACTTAACTTCTGACATAAATTCACCAGAAGAAAGAGAAGCTATTACAAATATATATTATAATGTACATCATAAAGCTGTACTTGGTGACCCACCGGGAATTATAGAACTTCAAAAAATTAAACTTAATTGGACTGATGCTTATAATAAATATTTTGATACTTTTAAAAGAGAAGATAAACCAGATATTCCTTTTGGAATGACACTCGGAACTTAAATGGCAACATCAAGACCATTCTATCTTGCATATGAAGAAGCTATAAGGCGTAGAGATGCAGAAGAAGAAAGAAAGAAAAGAGAGAAAGAGTTAGAAGAGCAAAGATTATTAGCTTTAAAACCTACTTCTGTTGACCCTGTTGAAGAATCTTTGTTTGAGCAATTCAGAGAAAGTGACAGAATGGTCAAGAAAACTTTAGACCCCTCACCTCAAAAAATACCTACAAATAGGTTAACACTTACTCAATTAAAAAATGATAATGAGTTTGCTGATACTGCAGAACGATTCATGGACACTATTGGTCGTAACGAAAATATATTTGAATATTTAAGAGATGCTAATTTTAGTTTATCTGCTGCTGCACAAAGGTCTTTTGAAATGGGAGATTGGGATGACCAAACAATGCAAGATTATAATTATCTTAGAACTAGATTTAATAATGCAGAGATAGGTAGTTTTAAAGAAAGACTAGGACAAATAAAAGATATAGGTGGAGATATTTTATTTGACCCTGTTAATTGGTTAACTTTATTATTTGCTGCACCTACTGGTGGTGGTGCTCTTGGAGCTAGAGCTACTGTTGCAGCAGCACAGGCTAAAGGAACAGCACGATTAGCACAACAAGGACTTAAAAGATATACTAAAGCTAAGTTTGAAAAAGATGTAGGAAGAGAATCTGCAAAAAGATTTGGACTACTAGGTGCTTCAGAAGGTTTAGCATGGGCTGGATTACATGATTATTTTATGCAAGACATAGATGTTAACTTAGGTTTACAGGATGAAATAGATTTAAATAGACTTGCTGTTTCTAGTACATTAGGTGCTACATTAGGTGGTGCTGTTGGTGCTGGTATTGGTAGATTATCTGTAGGTCCAAGATATTCAAAGATGTTAGAAAAAGAATATAAGTTTGCTAATGAAGCTAATGTTGATGCAACTGTTCCTAAAACTAAACAAGGCACTTTATTTGATGAAGATGAGTTAACTACAACTAAACCTAAAGAACAAGAAGAACCTACTTTTAGACAACAAGAAGAAGAAGAATATAGGAACCAACAACAAGCAGATTCTTTATTCTATAACGATTGGATGGATAAAGACAAAATTCCTAATCCTATTAAATGGTTTTCTAAAACTTTTATAGAAAAACCAACCAAAGTATTTTATGATAAACTACAAAAGTTAGGACCTAAAGCATCTTATACTTTAATGAATAATCTTAGAAAGTTAAGACAAGATGTTGATAGAGATGCTCTAGGTAAAAAAGGTACTGGTGTAAAACAAATACAATTAAATAGGTCATATGCAGATGATTTAGATAGAAGTAAATTTAATAAATTTACAAATGAAAGTTATGGTGAATATTTTGCAAGTCTAATTGGTAATTTTAATACAGGACTAGAACAAGCATTTGGTGTGTTAGGATTAACAGGAGTACTTAGAACTAGAATTGCTACCACAAATAATAATCAAGTTAGAGACCTTTTGCAAAATAAAGATTTGATGGTTGTAAGAGAAAGAGCTATAGATAAAGAAGGTAATTATTATGGTTTTACTGGCAAAGAAACTATTATGCAAAGAACATTAGGTCAAGATGGTACATATACATTTAATAAAAAAATAAATGTAGGTGATGAAGTTGATGGTATAAAACTAGATGCTGAATTACATTTTGGTTATAGAAGATTAAGAGGTTTATATGATGAAGTATATGAGTTATCAATACAAGAAGGTTTAATAGATTCATCAGTTAGTAAGTTAGGATATTTTCCTAGAATGTTTAATCATTCAGCAGTATCGAAAAAAAGAGAAATATTACAAGAAAAAATTATTAAGTATGGTCATGCAAATCCTGACAATACTAAAATGAAATTAACAGATTATATAGATGAAACTGGTAATCCAATAGAAGTTGCATATTTTAAAGGTGATAAAGGATTAGATTGGAATACATTTACTATATTACGAGAGGGTGGTTATGATAGCTTTGAAGATATTGCAGCTAGAACATACTATCGTAGTCTTAACAGCAAACAAAAACAAAGTTTTAATAATAGAGCTGATGTAAAACAATTTGTAAAAGACAATGAATTAAAAAAAGGTCAGTCATATAAGTTTCTTATAGATAAGATTGATGAAAAAACAAATATAAAAATAGATTTTAGTAAGCTAGATAATTTTAAAAGAAATGATACTATTAGTGCATATGAGTATGCTAGACAAGTTAAAGCAGAAACTATAGTAACAGACATGCTAGAAAAAAGACATATACCTAATGAGTTAAAAATGTTAGGTAAAAGATATGGAGAAAACGCTGGATTTTTACAGTCAAGAAGATTTGTAAACATACCTGATAGAGAATTAAACGAGTTCTTAGAGGGTGATGTTATAACTATATCTAATCAATACTTTAACAATGCATCACAAATATTAGCAAGAAGTAGATATTTTGGTAAAAATATTTCTGTACAAGAAGATACAATATTTAAACCTATGCGAGAAGAGTTACAAGAAGCAGGACTAAGTTTGGAAGAGGCTGCAAAAATAACAGATGATTTTAGAAAAGTTATTAGAAAAGTTACAGGTTTAGATAACAGTCATTTAGATAGTTGGTGGAATAAATCTGCTTCTGGTAGAAACTTAGGAGACTTTTTAAAACTATCACAGCAAATGGCTCACTTACCATTAGCTACACTATCTAGTATAACAGAGCCTTTGATTCTTTTAACAAGAGATTTTTCTTCTGATACTACTAAAGATATTGGTAGAGCTTTACTTAGTGAAACTGGTAACATGTTTGACAGAATAGGTAAAACAGTATCAAGAGCTAGAGGAAAAGCTACACCAAGACAAAAATTAAGTAGGCTTGGAGTAGAAAAAAGAGATGGAGAATTTTTTAATGTAGGCAGATTTACTGATGATGAATGGTTTGAATTATATCAAACAGGTTTAGCATTAGAACAGACAGTAATGGAAAGAATAGAAGGTCTAGCTGGTGAAGCATTAAATGGAAGAGTATTTAAAGGTTTTCAAAATGCATTCTTTAAATCTAATTTATTAACACAATGGACTAAAGCTGTACAACTTGCTTCATTTACTACAGGTAAAAGAATTGTTAGACAACATGCACGAGCACTAGCAACAAACAAAACAAGTTTAGGTGGCACACTATCATCAGGTAGAAGACAACAATTTATAGATGAGCTAAGTGAGTTTGGTATAAGAGAAAAAGATGCTATAAGATGGTATAAAAACTCTGCAACTCCTGATGGTAAGATTAATGAGAATTTTGCAAAAGGATTAAATAACAGAGGCGAAATGAGTCTTAATAAAGAAGGAATATTTAATGCTAAGTTTCATAGGCAAATGATAAAAGGTGCAAATAGATTTACAAAAGAAATTATTCTTAATCCTAGTGTAGCAGAAGCTAACAGACCATTGTGGTTTTCTAATCCTAGTGCACAATTTTTAATGCAGTTTGCTGGTTATCCAACTGTATTTACAAATACTGTTTTAAAAAGATTTGCTAGAGAAGTATCAAAAGATGGTAGTAGAAAAGAAATGTATAGAACTGGTAGAATACTACCAACAGTTATGTTAATGACTGCAATAGCTCACATAGGTAATGAGATTAGAAGTAATGGTAAAGCAACTTTTGAATATGGAACTGATGAAAAGAAACCAGACCACAAAATTATTTTAGATGCAGTAAGAAGATGGGGTGGTTTAGGTCCTTTTGATTATGCTCAAAGGTTTGCCAACGAAAGAGAAAGAGGAACTGGATTTGTAGCAGAAAGTTTAAAATCTATTTCTGGTCCTATACCTCAAGACATTATAGATGCTATTCTTTATAGAAAAGGTTTAGCTGAATTAACAGTAACTAATATGCCTTACTTCCAATTATATGATGCTATTTTTGGAGACGGCACTAAACAAAAATTAAAACAATTAGCAAGAGGCAGTACAGGAGACAGAAAGAAAAAAGTACCAGATGTTTTAGCTAGACTAGGATATGACAGAGGTGGTATAGTTATGAATGTTCCTAATGTTTCTGATGAACCAGATGAAAGGGTTGACAAATTGACTGGAGAAAGCTATAATAATACTTCAGAGAATGCACAAGATTTATCTGACAGAGAACTTAAAAGACAACAGTTTTTCTTTGGTGGTAGAGCTAGAAGGCAACAAAGAAGAGCACTAAGAAGACAAAAAACACAAGAATTTCTTGGGTCTGATAAATCAATGTTAGCTGGAGTAAGAGATGCAGTAGGAAGAAAAGTATATCCTATGTATAAAAAAGGTGCAGATTATTTAGGTGTTGATAAGGATGTACAAGATAGAGCTTTTGAAGATACTGTTAAGTATGCACATGAATTTAACGACAGAGGAGCTTTTACAAATCTTAAAAGTAGGTCAGGAACAAGGCTTCACTCATCACAGGTTTCAAGTGATGTAACTGAAATAATTAGACATGCTTTACTTGGATATAGAGTAGGTGACACATTGACAAAAAGAATTGCTTTACAAGCAAAAGATGCAACACAAGCCGGTATGTATTATGGATATGTGCCAGAGAGAGATATAAAAACTGGAGAAAGTTTAGGTCCTAAATCTGGTTATAGTTTTAGAGATGAAAGAGGTGACCTAATAAATAATAGAATAGGATTTGGATTAAGAAAAAAATATGGTGATGATGAACGAGCTGCAATGGAAGAATTAATGCTTATGATTGCAAGAGGTGATGAAGCACTACATTATGTAAATAAAACTAATCTTGTAAAGAAACCTTTTAATCCATCCGTAAGGAGAGTAATGTGAATATAGAATTATGTAAAGCAGAAATAACTAGACATGAAGGTAGAGTATTAGAAATATACGAAGATAGTCTAGGATATAAAACTCTTGGTATAGGACATTTATGTCAACCAGAAGACCCAGAATATGATTGGGAAGTTGGTACTCCTGTATCAGAAGAAATTGTTGACATGTATTTTGAAGATGATTTTAACAAACACTTAGCAGAAACTATTCATGTGTTTGGCTCAGAAGAAGCATTTTATCATTTACCTTCTGACATACAAAGAGTATTAGTAAACATGTGTTTTAATTTAGGTGGTACTAGATTATCTAAATTTAAAAATATGTTGTTAGCATGTAGAGCACACAACTGGAAAGAAATGGCAGTACAAATGGAAGATAGTCGTTGGTATGGTCAAGTAGGTAGGCGTAGTAAAGAACTACAAGATATAGTATTACAACAAAGTGATTCTGTATACTGAAAAACAATTAGAAGATGCATACAATGCATACAGAAAGATACAAATAAAAGGAGACATGGCTTTTGTATCTTTAAAAGATTTTAGAATTATGTTTGAACAAATATTAGAAGTATTATATAGGGATATGTTATGAAAAATTTATTAAAAAATATTGTAGGTGCAGTAGCTCCAACATTAGGAACTGCTCTTGGTGGTCCTATGGCTGGTATGGCTGGTAATATGATTGCAGAAGTTTTAGGCGTACCTAATAATCCTAAAGCTATAGAGAAAGGTATAGCAGAAGCTACTCCTGAACAGATGTTAGAACTTAAAAAAGCTGAACAAGCTTTTGAAGTTCAGATGAAAGAACTTGATGTTGATGTATTTAAACTAGAAACAGAAGACAAACAAGATGCAAGAAATAAATTTAGTAAGGACTGGACTGCTCGTATTATGGGTATAGCTACAGTAGGTGGATTTCTAGGATATATATTCTTAGTAACATTACAACCACCAGAACAAAATAGTGAGGCATTAATTAATCTAGTATTAGGTTATCTTGGTGGACTTGCTAGTGCTGTAATTAGTTTTTACTTTGGTGCATCTAACTCTACTAAAGATGATTGATAGAAGTAATATACCAGAACATTTAAAACATTTAAAAGAGTGGAAATTAAAAGCATTATTATTTATATTTAAACCAAGATGGATGCAGTCGAAGTAATACAACAAGTAGGATTTCCTATTGCAGCAGCCCTAGGTTTAGGCTGGTTTATATATAAACTTATTATGCGTATTGTTGATGGTATGGAAACTAAACTAGATACCATGGATGACAAAGTACAAACTGCATTGGACACAATGGAAGAAAGAGTATCTACTAAATTAGATAGTCAATATGGTATTATTGTAAGTCTAATTGATAGAGTAAGGGCAATGGACAATCAAAGTATTAGACAAGATGTATTGTTAAAAACTTTACTAGGTGTTCCAAATTTAATTGACATAGAAAAAATAGCAAAGGCAGAAAGAGATGACCAAAGGAAAGATTGATAGTATAGAAAATGTACACCCAATGAGACAAATAACTATAGCTTCTATAGTACAGATAACAATGTTTGGATTTATGTTGTTATCTTTTTTTACAATAGATAAATTATTTGCAGATGAAATAGTACATAAATTTAAAAATCCAAGCTTTAGTGGTATAGGAACATCTGCCCATTATCTTACAATAGAAAACCAAGAACACATGCGTAAGATGACAATCAAAGAAGAACTAAAAGCTATACAAGAACAAATAGAAAGAGACAAAGAAAATACAACACTTGCAAGATTTATAAGAAACTTAGAATCTAGAATATATGCACAACTATCCAGACAACTTGTAGAAAATTTATTTGGTGAGAATCCAAGTACAAGTGGGATATTAGAATTAGAAGGTAATACTATTGAATATAGTATTGAAGATGGAATTATAACTTTAACAATTACAGATAGCGATGGGAATACGACAGTTATTCAGTTGCCTATTGGTGATTTTAGTTTCTAGTTGTGCAGTTCTAAGTCACAATACAGACCTAGCATTAACAAGAGATATAAAGTCTGCCAATATACTGAACTTACAATCAGAAGAATTATTAAATATACAGGCTGCTAAGAGACAGCCTATCATAGCAGTATACTCTAATAGTTTTCAAGACCTTACAGGTCAAAGAAAAAGTAATAGTAGTTTTGCTATGTTTAGTACTGCAGTTACACAAGCTCCAGAAGCTTTACTTATAAGAGCTTTGAAACATGCTGCAGATGGTAAATTTTTTAGGGTTGTTGAAAGGGTAGGTTTAGATAACCTAACTAAAGAAAGACAACTTATCAGGTCAACCAGAGAAAATTTCGAGGAAGACAAACAACTCAAACCTTTGTTATTTGCAGGACTGCTTATACAGGGTGGAGTTATTAGTTATGACACGAATATAGAATCTGGTGGTATTGGAGCTAGGTATCTAGGAGTAGGTAGTAGCAAACAATACAGAGAAGATGTAGTAACTATATCGTTAAGATTAGTTTCTGTATCTACAGGTGAAGTATTATTAGAGACTACAGTTTCTAAAAATATTTTATCAACAGGTGTTTCTCAAGATATATTTCGTTTTATTGAAATGGGCACAGAGCTTGTTGAAGTAGAAGGAGGTGTAGCAGAGAACGAAGCAGCTTCTATAGCTTTGCAAAAGGCAATAGAAACTGGAGTTTTAAATTTAATAGAAATAGGAATACAGAGAGGGTATTGGGAATATGAAAACATTGAAATTAATGAGCCTAGTTGTGATGCTGACTGCATTGACAGCTTACGGGGATGATAATGAAATTTTTGTTGACCAATCTGGAGACAATGCTAACATAGATTTAGAGCAACTTGGTAGTGGAAACATTATCGGTGGTTTAAATTCTACTGCTGGTAGTCTTACAAATCCATTAGATTTAGATGGAAGTGCTTTGACACTTGACATCAATCAAATAGGTGACACTAATAAATTTCTTGGTGATATACTAGGAGATAATATTACAGGTTATTTTAATTTTGATGGCAACTCAAACGCTTTTACTATTCAGGTGGACCCAACAAATACTTATGGTGCTGACAGTTCTGACTTTGATGTACAAGTTAATGGAGATAGTAATACATTTACTTTAGATGTAGCTACTGATTCAATGGCTAGTAGTACTGATTTAGATTGGATTATCAATGGAAGTAGTAACACATTAGATTTTGATATAAATTATGATGGTGGTACTTCTTATGTTGATATAGATGGAGACAGTAATTCTGTTACTTTTGATGGAAGTGGATATGCTGGTGGTTATTTTTATCTAGACCAAACAGGAGATTCACGAACTTTTAACATACAGCAATTAAGTACTTTAAATAATGATTGGCTCAAAATACTTTCAACTGGCGATTCTGGTACTGTGTGTGTCATCCAAGATGATAATGGCACAGCAGTCGGATGCTAGTATTGGAAGCGTAACCGAACTAAATGGCATAGGCAGGATTGTAAGGGATAAACCTTATGATGCTGCCTTATCATTTGACATTGAAAGTTATGACAATGTCGAAACTTCTAATGGTAGAATAGGAATAACATTTCTTAATGATACCAAAGTTAGACTAACAGAACATTCACAATTACTCATAGATGAATTTATCTATGACCCTGACCCATCTAAATCTAAGATGGCTCTACAGTTTGCTAGTGGTACTGCAAGATTTATTACTGGTAAACTAAATAATATAAACAAAGAGAACATTGCTATCTCAACTCCGAGTGCAAATGTTTCCATTCGTGGTACAGATTTTACAATTACAGTCAATGAACTGGGAGAATCTCTTATTATATTATTACCCAAATCAGATGGTACTCCAAGTGGAGAAATACTAGTAGCTACTGCTGCAGGTGAAGTATTATTAAATCAACCATACCAAGCTACTACAGTATCTATGTTTGAAGTAGAACCAAGTAAACCTGTGATATTGGATATTACTTTAGAACTCATAGATAATATGTTAATTGTAAATGAACCACAGGAAATAGAAAGAAATGAAGGAGAGATTGGAACTAGGGTTTCTAGTATTCTTGATGTTGATTTCCTTGAGTTTGATGATTTAGAAGTAGATTATTTAGCAGAGGATAATTTAGAATTTACAGAGTTAGATATAAATTATCTTGATGTAAATTTTCTTGAAGACCTATTAGATATAATAGAAGACATAAATGAATTAGACCAAACAGAAACTTTGCTACAAGCTGAATTAGATTTAAAAGGTACATCGTTTGGATTTGACCAAGAAACTCAAATAAATACTTTTAGTACAGACAATGTATTAACATTCTTAAAATCTTTAGAAGATACAGTAAGATTAGATTTAGATAAGTCTGGTGCTTACACAGTAATATTAATACAGAATGGAAAGAGTACACAGATTATAGTGAATGGTGGTGGCTCTTCTACAATAACAATTAGACAAGGTAGTTAATATGAAGTGGGCTAGTTTATTATTAGGATTACTTACGCTTCCATTGTTATTTAACTTTGGACCCTTAGAGGTCATGAGATTAAAAACATTTGATGCATTAGTCAAAACACCAGAACCATCTGGTTATTTTACCATATTAAATATTACAGAAGAGGATGTCCAAAAGAGAGGAGGCTATCCTTTTCCAAGAGCAGACTTAGCTGACATACATATAGACTTATTGAATGAAGGAGCAATGGGTGTAGGTTGGGTAATATTATTTCCACAACCTGACAGACTAGGTGGCGATGAAGAGTTTGCAGATGCTTTACAATGGAGACATACTGTATTAGCAATGCCAGAGTTTAATAATAATATTTATCCTGAAACTCATGGTACTGTTATACTAGGACCAGATGTAAATTTACCACAGGCAAAAGGATTTTTAGAAAACATACCTCAATTAAAAGAAGTAGCAGTACAAGGTGCTGTCTCTGCTCCAGTAGATGTAGATAATCTTGTAAGAAGATTACCATTACTACAACAAACTCCGGATGGTTGGGTTGCTTCTTTCGGTATACAAGTTTTAAAGTCATTAGTAGAAGGAACTACATATCAAATAAAAACTAATGACAATGGTATTGAGATGATAAGAGTCAAAGGACTTGACCCAATACCAACAGATAGTCTTGGTCGTAAATGGATTAGTTGGGTTGATACACCACAGACTACATTAGAGGAGATGGATGTTGCAGGTAAGTTTGTATTTGTAGGTGTTACTGCAGCAGGGGTAATGCCCACTTTAGCCACGCCAAATGGGCTATTAGAACCTCACAAGATACAGGCTGCCCTTGCAGAAAGTATTTTGATTAACTCTCCTTCCATACCCGACTATAGATTATTTGTAGAACTTATTTTATTATGCATATCAGGATTATTAATAACCTTCGTGATAAATCGCTTTGGTATTACTATGGGTGTATCATTGGCAGGTACGCTGATATTGTCGATGGGTGGGCTAGGTTACTATTTAATATCTCGAGGCTTTTTAGTTGATGTCACATGGAGTATGACATGTATGACACTTTTGTCATTACAACAATTCTATTTAAGATTCAGAGAACAATATAAACTAAGACAACAAATCAAGAAACAGTTTGGTCATTACCTTGACCCAAGACAAGTAAAACAATTACAAGAAAATCCTGGACTGTTAAAGTTAGGTGGTGAGAGAAAGTATTGCACCATGTTATTTACTGATGTCAGAGGTTTTACAAACTTATCAGAAACATTAGAACCAGAACAAGTAACAGAGTTAATGAATAAAACATTAACCATACAAGCTAATGCAGTTAAGAAGTATGGTGGCATGGTTGATAAATATATAGGTGATGCGATGATGGCTATCTTTAATGCTCCATTAGATTTAGATAACCACGAAGACAGAGCAATACTTACAGCTATAGAAATTAAAAGAAAAATGTTGGATGCAAACTTAGGTATTGAGATTGGTATTGGAATTAATTCAGGCGATGTTCTGTTAGGGAACTGTGGGTCAGAAGATAGATTCGATTATACTGCTATAGGTTCAGATGTAAACCTTGCAGCTCGATGTGAAAGTAGTTGTAAGGAAGTAGGAGAAGATATTGTGATAGCAAGAAACACTATTGAGAACACAAATATCTATGTTGATAAGTTAAAACCTATAAAAATGAAGGGAATTTCTAAACCTGTAGAGATTTACACAGTAAATTTAGCTCAATATCTCTAAATCCTATCAGAGGCACACAGAAGCCCTGTATTAAATAGTTGTTCTTACGATACCTATCGCATTAGGTAGTATCAAAGAATGCAATACAGAGCATCCTGTGAGGTCAATTTTCCTTATTCTCCCATTTTTCTAGCATTTAAGTGATTTTCTATGTCTTGGTGTATAGAATCTAGTTTTGTAGTGCCTTCTCGCATTATAACTTCTAATACAGCATAGTCTTCTGGTTTAAAATGTTCTTTTAATTTTGTAATATCTGTTGTTATTCTTTCAGTAATTAACTTACCAGACTTATCATACAAAAATTTATAGCCTAAGAGAGTGGCTTCTTTTCTTTTCATTTCTCAAATCCTGTAAATGTAATATTATCTTGTCTTCCTCGTAGCCCTGCTTTCATATATGTAGTTGCTCGACCTTCAAAGAAGTTCTGATGTTCTACTCCCATGACTTCATCTATCCAACCAAGAGGATTTTCTTTCTGGTCATAATTAGTTTTAAGACCAAGTTGTAATAATCTTCTATCAGCTATGTATCTATTGTATGCATACATATCTTTTTTAGTTAGTCCTTGTAAGTCTCCCATCTCAAACACTAAGTCTAAGAACTTATCTTCAAGTGTTACCATCTCTCTACAGATTTCATATATTTCTTTCTTGAAATCATCTGTCCATATATCTATGTTTTCTTTTATAAATTCTCTAAACAGTTTAGTCATTGCTTCTACATGCATTGATTCATCACGAATAGAATATGTTACTATCTGACCCATGCCTTTCATCTTTCCAAACCTTGGGAAGTTTAACAAGATTGCAAAGCTACTAAATAATTGTAGTCCTTCTGTAAAAGCAGAGTAAACAGCAAGAGTTTTTGCTATTGTTCTTTTATCAGACTTAGTAGGTTTAAAGTTAGAAACATAGTCATGTTTATCTGCCATCTCTTCGTAATCAGCAAAAGCTTTATACTCTATGTCAGGCATACCTACAGTATCAAGTAGTAAACTGTATGCATGTTGATGTATTGATTCCATGTTGGCAAAAGATGACATCATCATTCTTGCTTCTGGTTTTGTAAAAGTACGCATGTACTTATCTATATATCCACTAGCTACATCTACATCTGATTGTGTAAACAATCTAAATATCTGTGTTAGTAAATTCTTTTCTGTATCATTTAAGTCTTGCCAGTCTTTGACATCTGTATGTAAAGGTACAGATTCCGGCATCCAATGCATTTGATTTTGTAATACATAATAATCAAACATCCATGGGTACTCAAAAGGTTTGTAATAATCTCTGTTACCTAGTAAACTCATCGAAATTCTCCTTTAATGTTTTAAGTTTATCTTCTGCAGTAGCTAACTTATCTATTTCAATATCCATTGTTTCAATAATGTTAGGATGCTCAGCAACACCAACACTATTTTTAAAATAGTTTAATAAATTAGTTTCAGCTTCTGCCTTTTCTGCTTCATACTTTAAGCGTAAAGCATTATATAATTTTTGTTTTATCATAATTATCCCTCACAGGCTACACATTCCACATCATCCAACTTGATTCTTGGAACTTTAATATTAACATTTTCTACACTTCTAGCTGCGTTGGACCTAAAGTAGTATAGTGATTTTAATTTATTCATACCATACCAATGAACATCATTTACATACTGCATGTATTCATCATGAGTATCTTGTCCTTCTGTTGCTTTTGGTAAAGTAAAAAAGAGATTAACAGATTGTGCTTGACAAATATATTGTTGTCTTTGATAGGCATGTTCAACAATCCATATCTGATTTATCTCATTTGCTGTTTTAAATATTTCTTTTTCATCATCAGTAAGAATATCTAAATGTTGTACCGAGCCATCCTTTGCAGATATATCTTTCCAAAGCTCATCTAATTCTTTATCTTTTAGTCCTTTGTCTTTAAAAATCTTTTCAAGGAATTTGTTTTTAACTTGATAACTACCTGATAAAGTTTTGTGAGTATATGCATTGGCACGATAAGGCTCAATAGAAGGACTAGTACCGGAACAGATAATACCAGAACTAGCGTTAGGAGCAATAGCAAGAAGGTTAGCATTGCGAATGTCATCACTAAGTAAATCAGGGCATCCACCACGCATCTCAGCCAATCTTTTAGAAGCTTGAACAGCTTTGTTCTTAATGTGTTTAAATGCTTGATGATTGAAGCTGGTTGCCAGAACTCCCTCGAAAGGAATATTTCTAGACTGGAGGTAAGCATGGAAACCCATCGCACCCAAACCCAACGACCTCTCTCTATAAGCCGAATAAGCTGACTTGGCAAACCCTTCTTTGCCTTCTCTAATATACTTTGTAAACCTTTTAAAATTTGCACTATATCCTCCTAACTGTGATGTATCTACTGCATTTTCTATGTAATGCTCTATTACATTATCTAACATTGTAATTAAATCTTCTATAAAATAATTATCACTAACCCATGTATCAAACTTTTCTAAGTTTACAGAAGATAGACAACATACTGCAGTCCTTTCTTCATTTGTTGGTAAAGTAATCTCTGAACATAAATTACTTTGTCTTATTTGTAATCCTAATTTTTGTTGTTGTTCAGGTAAAGCATCATTACATGTATCAATATTAATCATGTATGGCTCTCCTGTTTCTGCTCTAGCATTTATAATTTGAAACCATAAATCTCTAGCATTTATAACTTTTACTGCCTCATTTGTTTTAGGGTCAATCAATCTCCAATCTTCATCATCCTTTACTGCATCTAAGAATGCATTAGTTATATTAATTCCATTATGTAAGTTCAAACATTTTCTATTTATATCTCCACCAGATTCTTTACGCATATTTATAAACTCTTCTATTTCTGGATGACTAACATCCAAGTATGCTGCATAACTTCCTCTTCTTGTAGTGCCTTGATTAAAGGCTAACATCTGTGAATCTACTACATGCATGAAAGGAATTGAACCAGTAGAACGACTGCCGTGAGTAGTAGGTATACCATTACTCCTAACATCTCCCCAAAATCCACCAATGCCTCCACCTGAACTTGCCAACCAAATGTTTTCATCATAGTGAGCAGATAAACCACTCCTGCTGTCAGGTACATAATTAAGGAAGCAACTAATAGGTAACCCACGAGTAGTTCCCCCGTTACTAAGTATAGGAGTGCTAAACATGAACCACCTATCGGAACTGTAATTATAAAGTCTTTGAGCCAATTCATAATCTGTCTCGCCTTTGTAGGTGGCTGCGAAGACTGAGGCTCTTGCAAACGCTTCTTGTGCATGTGTTTCTCCTTCCCAAAAGTATCTATCTCTTAGTGTATCTAAACTAAATTTATCAAAGTGTTTCTCTTTGTCATAGTCTATTTCAATTCCCAAGTAAGGCTTGGTTCCTATTTTATCATCAACCATTTTCTTCCTCTATATGTAAAGCTATTATAGCATAATGTATAATTTTATATAGCTCTAATTTCTTATTATCTTTCTTTCCATATCTCATTGCATACTTCATAATGTTACCAATACAAAATCCTTCTCCATATCCTGCATCTATAATCATATCTGTAGCTTGATACTTACCTTCGGCATAATGTTTCTTGTAAGTTTCATGTATATAATCATCTATCTCTTCTAGTATTCTAGTTTCACTAAACTTTGTCATTTAAATTTACTCCCTTCAAACCATGCAACCAAACTTCTTCTAGTTCCAGAAGTTACAGGCGTAACTCTGTGTGTAGAAAAAGATGGGAACACTAATATACTACCCTGTTTTCTAATATTATCAGGAGATGAGCTATGCTGAAATTCAAAGTCTCCACCTGTATAATCATCAGACTCTGAAAGTTGTAGTGTTAAACTTAACTTTCTATGAAAAGCATTATCTGTATCTAGAAATGTATCTATATGCCAGTTATAAAAATCTCCTTCCTCTTCATCTCCATTGTAAACAGTATACTGAATTGAATCTAAATACTTTACATCAAAGTCATAAGACAATCTGTTGGCTGCATTAATAGAGTTCCAAAATCTAGGAGCAATAAAGTTCCAAAGATTCATATGGTCTGGGTTTGCTGTAGTTATAAAAGCAACATTACCTTTTCTGTGTTTTGTAACTCTTTGTTCTGAGCCTTCTCCTGTTGTAGCATCCGTTATATCTAACAACTTTTCAGACTCAGTTATTATATGATTACAGTCTTCTTTTGAAAACCAATCTTCAAACAACATACAATTTTTCATCATAATTTATTCTCCCATTCATAATTTTTAACTAACTGCCAATATCTTAATATACTATTGAACATTTCTTTGTGTTTCTCATGAGATTCTTCTTCCCATATGTGGCATAAAACTAAACTTGTATCTGCTCTATCTACAAAGATAGAAATTCTGGTAGGGTTATCTATGTTACAACCTTGTGCATACGCAGACAACTGCATACCATGTTCATCATATACTAATTTAGCAGGGTCTTTACCAAATAGATTGTCTTTAGTTTTAAAGTCCACAAAAATACCGGACTTAGAATACAAGTCTATCTTACCACCATAACCCTGTCGTGCACAGAAAGAATCTTCTGCTATCCATTCTTCATCAGGAAAGTTTTCATCAAGCCAAGCTTTGATAATTTTGTAAGGTTTAGTTTTAGCCTTACCTAAAAATCCTTTTTCTATTTGAGCATGGATTTTAGTTCCTTGGTCTGCTGCTTTTAAACCTATATTCTTAGCATCGGCTTTGCACCTATAAACATAAGAATCTAAAGATTCCTCATCGCCAATACCTACAGTAACTGCAGATTTAATAGCTTGTGTAATCTTCCAATTTTCTAAAGCAGGTTTAGCAATCATACCAATAATCGTAGTTACTGATGGAACTAAACCAAAAGACTTAGCATCTCTCAATGTGGTATTTCTTTCTTTACCATTAGCACCTATGATTGTATACATAGGTCCTCCATCTTGGTCATACCAATGTCCTGATTCGGATGTAAATTTATTATAGTTATCTAATTTAGTTTTGTCAATCTTTTTCTTCATCTTTTAAACCTTTAAATGTTTTAAATACATCTGTAGTAAATAATTTTTGTATACTTACTAACCACATTCTACTTGCATTATGGTCTCCACCACTCACAGATTTTTTGAAATCTAATTTTTCAATTAACTGTTTTAGTTTTGGAACTTCAAATACAAGTGTGCAGAATATATGGTCATCAATACAAAGGTTATGGAACCAGTAGTCTGCTTCTGTTACTGCAATACCTGATGGCTTTCCATATGATTCATATTCAATACATATATTACCTGTCTTCATCCACATACCTCTTTCAGATTTAACTTCAATCCTTTTATTAGTAAGCATGTTTGCTATTTTTTCTTCTCTAATCTGACCATACTGTAAGTCAAGGTCAAATTTCTTTCTATCTTTCTTAGTGGGTTTCACTCCAATTTCCTCCTATTTTATATTCTCCATCTAGTTCGCAACGCATTTTAAAAGTCTGTCCTGCTTTTCTAATTGCATCACATCCCATTCTTCCAACACAATCTGCTTGAGATTCTTTCACTTGCAACTGCCATTCATCATGAATGTTAGCAACAAATTTAGCATCTAAAGCATTTAGTTTTATCATTTCATATAAGTATATCATAGCTTGTTTCATTACGATAGCACCACTTCCTTGTAATAAAGTATTCAAGGCAGCATGTGGGCTACGCACATATATCTTTCTTCTATCTATACCCAAAAGAAATCCTCTTTGAGATGCTTGTTGCACTTGGTCTCTTAACTTCTTAAGAGCAGGTAAATTAGTAAAGAATCTTTCTTTTAACTGTTTACCTTTCTTTATATCTCCCTTTGCAATCTTACCTATCTTAGCATCTCCTGCACCATATACTAAAGCATATATAAATGTTTTAGCTTGGTCTCTTGTTTTTAATCCTGCTAGTTCTTGATTGGTTGTATGTATATCTCCATGTAAGACTTCATTAATATAATTATCATCTTTCATATAGTGAGCTAACATTCTTAATTCTAATCCACTAGCATCTATACCTACAAGTTTATATCCTTCTGGCACAGTCCAACATGCTCTACATTCTTCACCGAATGGGCTATGTATATTAGGAACTTGTGCCATATTAGGATTTCTATGTGTCATTCTACCTGTAATAGTTCCATTTGGAATAACTTTACCATGAACTCTATCATCTTTTAATTCATCAATCCAAGAAGATATTTGTGCTATTCGTTTTTGGTATAGTAAAAAGTTAGCAATTAGTTTAGCCTCATTTATATGCTCAATCTTTTTGAGTGTTCCTTCATCTACAATGGGTTGACCTGTAGGTGTAAATCTTTCAGGCTTCCAACCAAAATCAATAAGATATTCTCCTATTTGTTTTCTACTTCCAAGATTAAAGTCAACTAATTTCTTACGCATGAATGGCTCATAATTCTTTTGTGTCATACAAGTGTCATACTCTTCATCAGTAAGACCTCGTTTACTTAACTGTCCATCCTTACGAACATAAGGTGTAACTAATTTATCATCTATCCATTTTGGTTTAAATGTAGTTTGCACTTCAAGTTCAGTCTGTGATTTTTTATCTTGTAAATCTGCAAGTAATTCCATTGCTTGTCTACTGTCAAAATGAAATCCTGTTTTCTCTTGCTCATTTATAATCTTAGCAACTCTGTGTTCTAGTTCTAGACTCTGTTCACTAAAACCTTTGCCTTCATTTAATAAATGTTCATACACTTTTTCATTTAAACATACATCTCCTACACAATACTCTAACATTTCTGGAGAGTATGATGTAAACTCTGGTTGTTCTTTCTTATACATGTTTACTCTAAATCCCCAAGTCTTAAGACTATGTCCATTTTCTCTGACTGGATTATAAAGTCTTGACATGACAAGTGTATCAATAACTTGACCAGTAAATTTAAAATCATATAGTTTTTCTAATACTGGTAAATCAAAACCAATTATATTATGACCTATCAATGCATCAGCAGTAGATAATAAATCTAATCCATTTTGTATTTGATTATGACCAAACTTATGTATCTTGCCATTGAGTTCTTTTGCAACCAAGCACCACACTTTAGTAGCATTTAAATCATCTGTTTCTATATCAAAAATCATCTTCATTGTAGAATGTTTCCTCCTCTGATAGTTCGTGTAGTCTACCTGTTTCTATATCATATGTCAAACTACAAGCCAGTCCTGTGTCTCCTGTATATCTTGACTTCAAGACTCTGACTTTTGTTATGTTTGCTTCTTCTTTATTCTCTGCTTGTTGGTTTCTTTCTAATGCTATCACACAGTCAGATAACTGTGCTATACCTTGAGAACCTTTTAGGTGTGATAGTGATACTTCAATACCTTTCTCATGACCTCTATCTCCTGATGCTCTACGCAAGTGTGATACTAATATCATTCCCACACCTGTTTCTTCAACAAGACTACGAAGTCTATTCATAAGCATATCAATACCTCTTCTTTCATCTCCCTCTGTCAACACATTTACAAGCATATGTAAGTGGTCAACCACTATCCAATCACACTCACAACCTACAATAATATATCTTAACTTAGAAAAGATTTCATCTATATCTGTAGCACCTAAGTGAGCATGTATAAATACTCTACCTTTTTCTATGGCTTTATCAAATAAAGCATTTAGTTCTTCTTCTGTATAGTTCTTTCTTTTTTCTGTAAGATATAGTCTGTCGTTAGCTTCAATAGATACAATACCATCAGCAGTTCTTAACCAGTTTTCTTCTAGTGCTATGATGCCGACATTATCTTTTGTATTCTTTATAAGATGATGTTCAAGTTCTCTAGTTACACTAGACTTACCTAGTCCTGTGCCACCTGTAAGAGTAACTAACTCTCCCTTACGCATACCATATAGTTTCTTATTTAAACCTTCCCAAGGATATGCAATACTTTCTTTTTCTTCTCTATGCATCCAATCATCTTTCTTACTATGTAATTCTAAGATGCCAGATGGTGTATAAGTTTTAGCTTCCCACCATGCAGTATTAAATTCTTTAAACTTTTTCTTGACAAGCATTTCGTTTGCATCTTTATATCCATTTGGAAGATTTACAATCTTAGCTTTTCCCGGTTTTAAAATACGAGCAACCTCTAAGGCTGACTGTCTACCTACCTTATCATTATCAAAACATATTACAACATTATCAAATGCTTCAACAAACTCAATACTCTCTCGTATATCTCTTACTGCAGAAGATGCACCTCGTTTAATAGATACAACAGCCCACTTGTCTTGAAATAATTCATTGACTGCCATTGCATCACACTCACCTTCTACAATAGTAAGATACTTACCACCTGTATTTCTATACAACTGCTCTCCGAACAATCCTGTTCCTTGAAATGTGCCATTACATGCAAAGTTTTTGTTGTCTACATATCTTGTTTTAGTTCCAACAATCTCACTTCCATTATAGTATGGATAGATATGTTGTTTTATATTACCATTATTATCTTTTACAATTTTAACTCCAAACTTTTTGGCAGTATTTTCTGATATACCTCTATCAGATATTGCAGAATATACTCCTGTATAAGAGTTTAAAAAAGATGTTTCAGGTTGTTTCATGGGTACAATATTATTAT
>VMHT01093220.1_pt1 | contig 20211 bp, 19 predicted proteins | sample 4693611 | NCBI WGS metagenome assembly VMHT01 (sample SAMN12280063, study PRJNA550983) | marine metagenome | isolation source: seawater sampled from same location over 5 years 0.02-0.2 micron viral filtrate | place: USA: collected off the coast of southern California halfway between the port... ...
AAGTGGTAAAAGCCCATGCCGTTCAGCATCTGCTCCAGCTTCGGGCCGACGCCTTTGATCTTTTTCAGGTCGTCCGCACCGCCCTCACGCGGGGCGTCCAACTGGGCGGGCTTTTGGCCAGGCGTCGCGGGGGCGCTGGTCTCGGCCTTTGCCGCATCGGGACTCTCGCCCTTGGGGTCGCGTTTGGAGCGTGGTTTGCTCTTTGACGTGGCTTCGGCTTCTTGTTCGGTGACGCCGGTTTTGTCGGTGGCCTCGCCCTCGGCGGGACGCGGCTCTTCGGCTTCGACCTCTTCCACCGTTTCAGGCTGCGGCGCCTCGGGCTGGTTTTGCCACGGGGTCAGCAGCGGCACTTCGGTGCCGTCGATGCGCTTGACGGTATCACCGATGTCCACCGCAGCCTGCGCGCTGGCATTGTATTGCGTGCGCCCGCTTTCGTGGTCCGTGAGGCTGGTCAACCCGCCCAAAGGCTCTGACGCATAGCGCCCGTTCTGCGGGCCGGGCACCGGCACGCGCCCATCGCTCAACTCATCAAGGATTTCATTGAGCCGCGCGGTGGTCAGGTCTTCGTAATAGTCTTTGCCGATCTGTGCCATGGGCGCATTGGAACAGGCGCCAAGGCATTCGACCTCTTCCCACGAAAAACGCCCATCCGCTGACAGCTCATGGGGTTTGTTGGCGATGCGCTCTTTGCAAACAGCGACCAAATCCTCGGCCCCACAGATCATGCAGGATGTGGTGCCGCAAACTTGGATATGTGCCACAGAACCAACGGGTTGCAGCTGGAACATAAAGTAGAAAGTCGCCACTTCCAGCCCGCGGATATAGGCCATGCCCAGCATTTCCGAGACATGCTCGATCGCCGGACGGGTCAGCCAGCCCTCTTGTTCCTGCGCGCGCCACAGCAGTGGAATGATCGCGCTGGCCTGACGGCCTTCGGGGTATTTGGTGATCTGCGCTTCGGCCCATTCTTGGTTGGCGGGCGTGAAGGCAAAACTGTCGGGCTGGTCAGGGTGTAGACGGCGGAGCATTAGTTCGAACCTATGGTCAGGCGGAGGCCAATCGTGCCCCCGGCGTAAATTTCTTCAAAACGGGGTGACGCAAGCAGCATCACCGGTCGATCTCTCCAAAGACGACGTCCATGGTGCCGATGATCGCGGCCACATCGGCAAGCTGGTGGCCGCTGGCCACATGATCCATCGCTTGCAGGTGCAAGAACCCCGGCGCGCGGATTTTGGCGCGGTAGGGTTTGTTCGAGCCATCTGCCACGAGGTAGACGCCAAATTCACCCTTCGGCGCTTCGACGGCGCAGTAAACCTCGCCCTCGGGCACGTGGAAACCTTCGGTGTAAAGCTTGAAGTGGTGGATCAGGCTTTCCATATCGGTCTTCATCGCGGTGCGCGATGGCGGGGTGATCTTGCCACGGGCAAGGATGTCGCCCTGCCCTTCGGGGGCGCGCAGTTTTTCGATCGCCTGCTGGATGATGTGGGTCGACTGGCGCATCTCTTCCATGCGGCAGAGGTAACGGTCAAAGCAGTCGCCGTTCTTGCCCACGGGGATTTGGAAGTCGAATTCGTCATAGCATTCATAGGGTTGCGAACGCCGCAGATCCCACGCCAGCCCCGAGCCGCGCACCATGACGCCGCTAAAGCCGTAATCGAGAATTTCCTGCTCGGAGACGATGCCGATGTCGACGTTCCGCTGTTTAAAGATCCGGTTCTCGGTCAGCAGCTCGTCGATATCGACCATGAATTTGGTCAGGAATTGCGCGCACCATGTTTCGATATCGTCGAGCAGCGCTGGCGGCAGGTCTTGGTGGACACCACCGGGACGGAAGTAGGCCGCGTGCAAACGCGCGCCACAGGCCCGCTCGTAAAAGATCATCAGGCTTTCGCGCTCTTCAAAACCCCAGAGCGGCGGCGTCAGCGCGCCCACGTCGAGCGCCTGCGTGGTGATGTTGAGAAGGTGGTTCAGGATGCGGCCAATCTCGCAGAACAGCACCCGGATCAGCGAGGCGCGGCGCGGCACCACGGTGCCGGTCAGCTTTTCGATGGCCAGACACCAAGCGTGCTCTTGGTTCATCGGGGCCACGTAATCAAGCCGGTCGAAATACGGCAGGTTTTGCAGATAGGTGCGGCTCTCCATCAGCTTTTCGGTGCCACGGTGCAGCAGACCGATATGCGGATCGCACCGCTCTACAACCTCGCCGTCAAGCTCAAGCACCAGACGCAGAACACCGTGTGCGGCAGGGTGTTGCGGGCCGAAGTTGATGTTGAAGTTACGGATCTTCTGTTCGCCGGACTCAAAGTCGGTCGACCCGTCGTCAAAGGCTTTTGTGCGAATGTCGCCGTCCATTACCGTTTCTCCAGTTCTTGCAGCTTCATGCCCATCCACCACAGCAAGGCGATCGTGCCCAGCGGGATCAGACAGGCCGCCGCCCAGTATTTATTAATGCCAAAGAACGGCAGCAGCTTGACCATTGGAATGGCCGTCAGCGCCGAGAGGATCAGCCAGCCCAGCCCGCCCATTACTTCGCGTCCTTGCTCACATTGCCATCGGGCGCGGACCTGTCATCGCCGGGCAGAATGTAATCGGCCCCTTCCCAAGGCGACATGAAATCGAACTGGCGGTATTCCTGCACAAGGCTCACCGGTTCATAGACCACGCGCTTGGCGGCTTCGTCATAGCGCACTTCGGTATAGCCCGTCGTCGGGAAGTCCTTGCGCAGCGGGTGGCCGCGAAAGCCATAGTCGGTCAGGATGCGGCGCAGGTCCGGGTGACCGGAAAACAGGATGCCGAACATGTCGAAGACTTCACGCTCGAACCAATCGGCACTGGGGTGAACGCCGGTGATCGAGGGCACCATATCCTTTTCACGCGCGGTGGCACGCAGGCGGATGCGGTGGTTTTGGTACATCGACAGGAAGTGATACACCACGTCGAACCGTTTCGCACGGCCCGGATAATCCACCGCCGTGATATCGACCAAAGTCGAGAAACGGCAGGTCGGGTCGCCTTTGAGGAACTCAACAAGGCCCGCGATATTTGCCAGTGCCACGGACATGTTCAACTCACCCTTGGTGACATCCCATCCCAGCACACAATCGGGCCGCTTGGCTTCGATATAGGCCCCAAGTTCCTGCAGTTGTTCGCTCATCGCAAATCTTCCTTCCACGCGCCGATCAACGCCATCTCACTGTCCCGCGCCTTTGGCGCATCGTCCTTTTGCCTGCCCCGATCCGGCGCAGGCCCTTGTCTTAGCGCACAATTGTCCCGGTGCGGCGGATTTTACGCTGCAACTGGAGGATACCATAGAGCAGCGCCTCTGCCGTGGGCGGGCAACCAGGCACATAGACATCAACCGGCACGATCCGGTCACAGCCGCGCACGACCGAGTAGCTGTAGTGGTAGTAGCCGCCACCATTGGCACAGGAGCCCATCGAGATCACATAGCGCGGCTCTGGCATCTGGTCGTAGACCTTGCGCAGCGCCGGGGCCATCTTGTTGGTCAGCGTCCCCGCGACGATCATCAGGTCCGACTGGCGCGGAGAGGCGCGCGGTGCGGTGCCGAAACGCTCAAGGTCATAGCGCGGCATGGAGCTGTGCATCATCTCAACCGCGCAGCAGGCCAGACCAAAGGTCATCCAGTGCAAGCTGCCGGTACGCGCCCAGTTGATGATGTCTTCGGTAGAGGTCAGCAGGAAACCCTTGTCCTGCAACTCGGCATTCAGGCTCTGGGTCGCGAATTCAGGATCAGGCCCCGCACCGTATTGACCGTAGGCTGCTGGCGCAGAAGCACCGGATTTCACCCGCGGGCTTTGGTGGCCATCGCCCATCACCGGGGTGACCAGCGCGTCATCATTTACTGCCATTCCAGCGCTCCCTTCTTCCATTCATAGGCGAAGCCAGCCGTCAGCACGCCCAAGAACACCATCATCGACCAAAAGCCCACCATGCTCACCTCTTTAAAGGCCACGGCCCAAGGGAAGAGGAAGGCGATTTCGAGATCGAAGATGATGAAGAGGATCGACACCAGATAGAAACGCACGTCAAACTTCATCCGCGCGTCGTCAAAAGCGTTGAACCCGCACTCATAGGCCGAGACCTTTTCCGGGTCAGGATTGCGCACGGCCACGACCACGGCGGCGAGGATCAGCACAAGGCCAAGGCCAATCGCCACGGCCAGAAAAACGAGGATGGGCAGGTATTCCCGCAGCATGTCGTCCAAGGGGATGCTCCTTTCGCGGTGCGCGGCATGAGGCAAAGGCCAAAAGCCCGCGCAGACAAACTTGGAACGGGTTTAACTCTGCCCGTGGGTAGGGTCAACGGGCCAAGCCCGGTTAATGCCGCCCACGGGCCCGCAATAGAGCCATTTCGCCAAAGCCTTGAGCTAGACCACCCAGGCGGCTTTGCGCTTGTCGAAGAAGGCAGCGATTCCCTCGGCGGCTTCTTCGGTTTCCCAGCGTGCCGCGAGCGCGTCGATCGACATTTTCACCGCCTCTGGTGTGGCGATTCCACCCAAGTCCTGCGCCAGCTTCTTGGCCGCCGCAACGGCACCCGGCGCGCAGGAGAGATAGGGCACGACTTCGGCCTCAATCGCCGCGTCGAGCTCGTCGGCCGGAACGGCGCGGGCGAGCAGCCCCAGATCGACCGCCTCCGCCGCGCCAAAAAGCCGCGCCGACATGAATACGCGGCGCGCGCGCCCCTCGCCCATCCGCGCCAAAACGTATGGCCCGATCGTCGCCGGGATGATGCCCAGCCGGGCTTCGGTGAACCCCATCTTGAGCGTATCGACCCCCACGGCCACGTCACAAACCGAAGCCATGCCGACCCCGCCGCCAAAGGCATTGCCCTGCAACTTCCCGATCACCGGCTTCGGCAGCGCATTGAGCGCGCCCAGCATCGTCGCCAGCTTGCCCGCCTCGACCGAGCGTGTCACGCCATCCATATCCGCCTGATCGCGCATCCAGCCCAGATCGCCGCCCGCGCAAAAGGATTTGCCCGCCCCGGTCAGCACCACCACACGCACCGCATCGTCGGCGGCCAGTTTACCCGCCGCATCCGTCAGGTCCGCCAGCATCTGCGCGGACATCGCATTGTGCTTTTCAGGACGGTTCAGGGTGAGCGTCGTCACCCCGCGCGCGTCGGTTTCGATCGTCAAAGTCTCGTACATGTCAGCCTCGCATTGCCCGCGCCATTTCAGCGGCTTCCAGCACCACCGCCTGATCGACGCCGGTGTCATAGCCAAGCGCCGTCAGATGTTCGTTCACCGCCTCGGTGGCGACATTGCCCGCCGCGCCGGGCGCATAGGGGCAACCGCCCAAGCCGCCCACTGCCGCGTCAAAAACCCGCAGCCCCATCGACAGCGAGGCGTCGATATTGGCCATCGCCCGCCCGTGCGTGTCATGGTAGTGCCCCGCCAGCCGCCCTGCCGGCACCACGTCCCGCACCGAAAGCAGCATCCGCGCGATGCTGTCGGGCGTGCCCGCGCCGATGGTGTCGCCCAAGGAAATCTCGTAACAGCCCATCGCAAAGAGCCTGTCGGCCACCCGCGCCACCGCGCCGGGGTCGACCTTACCGTCATAGGGGCATTCCACCACGCAGGAGACATAGCCCCGCACCGGCATGTCCACATGCCGCGCCTCTTCAAGGATCGGGGCAAACCGCTCAAACGCCTCTTCGATGCTGGCGTTGATGTTCTTCTGGCTAAAGCCTTCCGAGGCCGAGGCGAAGATGGCGATCTCATCCGCCTTTGCGGCCAGCGCATCCTCATAGCCGCGCATGTTCGGCGTCAGTGCGGCATAGCGCACGCCCTCGGCCCGTGTGATTCCCGCCAGTACCTCGCCCGACCCGGCCATTTGCGGCACCCATTTCGGGCTGACGAAACTGGCGCATTCGATGCGGGCAAAGCCTGCGGCGCTCAGCTTGTCCACCAGCGCGACCTTTTCGGCCACGGGAATCTCGCGTTTTTCGTTCTGCAGACCGTCCCGCGGGCCGACCTCGAAAATCTCACATGGTCCAAGGCTCATTGGCCGCTCTCCTTCCCTGAATGGGCCACGGTCACTCAATCGGCCATGGCGCGTAGAAATCCTCCTCGTAAAGCTTTGCCCCATCGGGCAAGGCCTGTGCGAAGCTGTCACGTTCCGTGATCCGTTCATACCACGCCGCGACCGAGGGGTGGTCATCCAATTTCACGAAATGCCGCGCCATATAGACCGCTTGGCCCACCGAGATATCGGCGGCCGAAAAGCCAGAGGTCAACAAGTAGTCGCGGTTCTCCAGCGGTGTCGAGAGCCGCGCCTCCAGCGCATCATAGCATTTCCCGATCCGCGCGGCTTCGAGCTTCATCACGATGGGGCTGCGCATGGAATCGTCGCGCAGGGCGATGTGCTGCTGGGTCAGCGCCGCGGTGTGCTGGCTGACGGTTTCCGCAAAATGCACCCAGACCAGCCAAGCCATCCGGTCGGGGCTACCCACAGAGCGGCCCATGCGGTCGGGGCTGTAGCGTTCGCAAAGATACTGCGTGATCGCGCCAGTCTCGAACATGCGCTCTCCATCGATTTCCAGCGCCGGAACCCGCCCCGCGGGCGAGAGGATTAGATATTCCGGGTCGCGCAGGCTTCGGTCGAAGGCATGAACCTTGACCTGAAACTCCACATCGTCGAGTTCGTGCAGCAGCCAGAGTGTGCGCATCGAGCGGGTCTGGGGGCAGTGGTGCAGCGTAATCATGCGTCTTCCTCGGCTTCCAGCCGCACCAACGCGGCACCGGCTTCGACCTGATCACCGGGCTGTGCCAGCACCTCGGCCACCACGCCGTCGCGTGCGGCGAGCAACGAATGCTCCATCTTCATCGCCTCTAGCACCGCCAGACGGTCGCCTTTGGCAACGCTTTGGCCAACCTCGGCGTCGATGGCACGGACCAGACCGGGCATCGGGGCCTCAACGATGTTGCCATCGCCGTGGGCTGCGGCGGCCCGCGCCAGCGGATCGATCACATCAAAGGCGATGCCATAGGCGTCAAAGACCGTGACCACGTCGCCAGCAACCGAGACCGCCGGCGCGACATGGCCGTCGATCTTCCAGCGTCCGCCAATGCGCTCGGCGCGCAGCTCGTGATCGGCCACGGTCCAAAGCTGCATGTCCTCGGACAGCACACGCACCTTCAGCAAATGCTCTTCGCCATCATGACCCAGCATCACCTGCCGCCGCAGAGGTCGCCAGAGGTTGAACCCGGCCTCTGCCTGCGGCTGATCCAACCCGAGCGCCGCCATCCCCGCCAGCGCGAAATGCCGCCCCGGCACCTCTGGCTGCGCGGTCAGCGCGTCGATATCCCGCGCGATCAGCCCGGTATCCACGTCGCCCTTGGCAAAGCCTTCATGCCCCGCCAGTGCGCCGAGGAAGGCGAGGTTGGTGACCGTGCCGCCCACCTCGCAGCCCTTGAGTGCCGCGCGCAGGCGCGACAGTGCCACGTCGCGTGTAGGCCCGTGCACGATGACCTTGGCGATCATCGGGTCATAAAAGGGGCTGATCGTGTCGCCCGCCCGCACACCGCTGTCCGCGCGGGTCTGGGGCGTGAAGGACAGATGCGTCAGCGTGCCGGTGGCGGGCAGAAACCCCTTCGGCACATCCTCGGCATAGAGCCGCGCCTCAAAGGCGTGGCCGCTGATGCTGAGGTCTTCCTGCGCCCTTGGCAGGGCCTCGCCCGCTGCCACGCGCAGCTGCCATTCCACCAGATCGATCCCGGTCACCAGTTCGGTCACCGGATGCTCCACCTGCAGGCGCGTGTTCACCTCCATGAAGAAGAACCCGTCGGTCGAGAGCCCACCGGAGCCGTCGACGATGAATTCCACCGTCCCTGCCCCGGCATAGCCGATCGCTTCGGCTGCGCGCACCGCCGCTTGGCCCATGGCCGCGCGCATATCTTCTGTCATGCCCGGCGCGGGCGCCTCCTCGATCACCTTTTGGTGGCGGCGCTGCAGCGAACAGTCTCGTTCGAACAGATGCACCGCTCGGGTGCCGTCGCCAAAGACCTGCACCTCGATATGGCGCGGCTTAGTCACGAACTTCTCGACCAATACATCCGGGTTGCCAAAGGCGGTCTTGGCCTCCGAGCGTGCCGAGTCGAGCGCCGCCTGAAAGCCCTTGGGCTCCTCGACCAGTCGCATGCCTTTGCCACCGCCGCCCGCGACGGCCTTGATCAACACCGGGTAGCCGATCTTCTCGGCTTCCTCGGCCAAAAGCGCATCGTCCTGATCCGCCCCGTGGTAGCCCGGCACGACGGGCACGCCCGCCTCGACCATCAGCGCCTTGGCGGCGTCCTTGAGGCCCATGGCCCGGATCGCCTTGGCCGACGGCCCGATGAAGGTGAGCCCCGCGGCCGCGACCGCCTCCACGAAATCGGGGTTCTCGCTCAGAAACCCGTAGCCCGGATGGATCGCCTGCGCGCCGGTATCCAGCGCGGCTTGAATGATCACATCGCCCTTCAGATAACTCTCAGCCGGGGCCGAGCCGCCAATATGCACGGCGGCATCCGCCATCGCCACGTGTTTCGCGCCCGCATCGGCATCCGAGTACACCGCCACGCAGCGCACCCCCATGGCTTGTGCGGTTTCCATCACCCGGCAAGCAATCTCACCCCGGTTCGCAATCAGGATCGTGTCAAACATGCCCTACCCTTTTCATCTCTTTCTGACTCCGAATATGTTGTGGGATCGCGGAGGGGTGCCCCCCCGCTTCGCGCCACAATCACATCCGGAACAAACCAAATTTCGTCGGCTCAATCGGCGCGTTTAGGCTGGCCGAAAGGCTCAGGTAAAGCACATCGCGGCTCTTGCGCGGATCGATGATCCCGTCGTCCCACAGCCTTGCAGAGGCATAGAGCGGATGGCTCTGTTTCTCGAACATATCGATCGTCGGCTGTTTGAAGGCGGTCTCTTCCTCCTCGGTCCAGGTGTCGCCCGCCCGCTCAATCGCGTCGCGTTTGACGGTGGCCAACACGCCCGCCGCCTGAGCGCCCCCCATGACCGAGATGCGGCTGTTGGGCCAAGACCACAGGAACCGCGGACGGTATGCCCGGCCCGACATGCCGTAGTTGCCCGCCCCGAAGGAGCCGCCGACCAGCATGGTGATCTTGGGCACATTGGTGGTGGCCACCGCCGTCACCATCTTAGCGCCGTGGCGCGCGATGCCCTCGTTTTCGTATTTGCGGCCGACCATGAAGCCGGTGATGTTCTGTAGGAAGACCAGCGGGATGTTACGCTGGCTGCAAAGCTCCACGAAATGCGCGCCCTTCTGGGCGGCTTCGGAAAACAGCACGCCGTTGTTGGCGATGATGCCGATGGGGCAGCCTTTGACATGGGCAAAGCCGCAGACCAGCGTCTCGCCAAAGCGGGATTTGAACTCGTCAAAGCGGCTGCCGTCGACGAGCCGCATGATGACCTCGCGGATGTCATAGGGCGTGCGCAGATCGGCTGGCACGACGCCCAGCATCTCGGCGGGGTCGTAGGCAGGCTCTTCGGGGCTGGCCCAATCGACGGTTGTCGGTTTGGTCTTGTTGAGCTGGCCCACCGCGCGGCGGGCCAGCGCCAAAGCATGCGCGTCGTCTTCGGCCAGATAGTCTGCCACGCCCGACAACCGCGTGTGCACGTCGCCACCACCGAGGTCTTCGGCGCTGACCACCTCGCCCGTCGCCGCCTTCACCAGCGGCGGACCAGCGAGGAAGATCGTGCCCTGCTCCTTCACGATGATGGTCACATCCGACATCGCGGGCACGTAGGCGCCGCCAGCGGTGCAAGAGCCCATCACCACGGCGATCTGGGCGATCCCCTTGGCGCTCATCCGCGCCTGATTGTAGAAAATCGCGCCGAAATGGTCGCGGTCGGGAAAGACTTCATCCTGGTTCGGCAGATTGGCCCCGCCAGAGTCCACCAGATAGATGCAGGGCAGATGGTTCGCCTCGGCGATCTCTTGCGCGCGGAGGTGTTTTTTCACCGTCATCGGGTAATAGGTGCCGCCCTTCACGGTGGCATCGTTGCAGACCACCATGACCTCATGGCCCTGCACCCGACCGATGCCCGCGATCACACCGGCGGCAGGGGCCGCACCGTCGTAAAGCCCATGTGCCGCTGTGGCCCCGATTTCCAGAAACGGGCTGCCGGGGTCGAGCAGGTTCGCCACCCGCTCTCTGGGGAGCATCTTGCCCCGGCTCTCATGCCGTGCACGGGATTTCTCGCCACCGCCGAGGGCCGCAGCCTCCGCCGCGTCACGCACTTCGCTCAGCGCCTTGAGATGGGCCATCTCATTAGCCTTATAGGCATCCGAGGATGGCAGGGCTTGGGATGTCAGTTTCATGTTACGTCCTCATTCTCTCGCGCCGCCAGACGCTTTAGTTCTTTGCGGATTACCTTGCCGGTGACGGTCATCGGCAGGTCCTCCACGAATGCGATCTCGCGCGGGTAGGAATAGCTTGCGAGCCGGTCCTTGACCCAATCTTGCAACTCCTTCGCCTCCACCTCAGCACCGGGTTTCAGCACCACATAGGCCTTCACGATCTCGGTCCTAAGCGCATCGGGTTTGCCGACCACGCCGCAGGTCGCGACAGCGCTATGGGTCAGCAGGCAATCCTCAATCTCCGCCGGGCCAATGCGGTAACCGGCGGAGGTGATCACGTCATCCTCGCGGCCCACAAAGCGCAGGTAGTCGCCCTCCCAGATGCCCCGGTCGCCGGTCAGCAGCCAGTCGCCGTGGAATTTGGCCGCCGTCTCCTCGGGCCGGTGCCAGTAGCGCAGCATCATTGAGGGCGCGCCTTTGCGCACCGCCACATCGCCTTCGGCATCGGTGGGGTGGCCGCCCTCATCCAGCACGGCGATCTCGAAACCGGGCACCGGCTTGCCGATGCAGCCCGGCTGCGCCGGGAAGTCACCCCCGCAGCTTGAGGCCACCATGTTGCATTCGGTCTGGCCGTAAAACTCGTTGATCTCCAGCCCGAAGGCTTTGCGACCCCATGCCAGCATCTCGGCGCCCAGAGGCTCGCCGCCACTGGCGACTGAACGCAGGCCGGGCAAGGATACATCCGCGGCTTTCAGCATGCGAAGCGCCGTGGGCGGGAAGAAGACGTTGCGCACCTCACCGCGCGAAATCACATCGGCGCAGCCTTCGACGGTGAACTTGGGCATCCGTGCGGCCACCACCGGCACGCCAAGTACCAGCGCAGGCATCGCTACGTCGAAGAGCCCGCCGATCCATGCCCAATCCGCGGGCGTCCAAAGGCAATCGCCGTCTTTCCCCAGATGATCATGACTGACCGAAACGCCCGGCAAATGGCCCGAGAGCACCCGATGCCCGTGCAGCGCGCCCTTGGGCGTGCCGGTGGTGCCGGAGGTGTAGATCAGCACGGCGGGGTCTTCGGGGCCGACATCGGCAAAGTCGACCGGGCCGCCTGCCGTGCCCACATCAGCCGCCATCCACGGGGAGGCCAGATCACCCAGCAGGTCCGCGCCTTCGGCATCGGTCAGCACAATCGCACAGCCTGCATCGCCAATCCGGCTGGCCAGCGCGTCACGTTTGAAAAGCTTGAACAGCGGCACAGAGATCGCGCCGATCTTCCAGATCGCCAGATGCGCCGCCGCGCACCATGGCGATTGACTAAGCAAGACACCCACGCGGTCACCGGGGGCCACTTCGGCCTTCAGCGCGCGGGCCAGCCCATCGACCATCTCATGCAGCGCGCCATAGCTCACGTCGCGGCGGGCCGCGCCGGTCAGATCAATGATCGCCAAGGCGTCATCGGGCCGCGCCAAACATTGCGCGGCCATGTTGCCCTGCCAGATCGGCCAATCGTCCTGTGTCATATCAGCTTCGATACTCCGGGTTTTCGAAATCAAACCGCGCGCCCGCGTCCCAAGCGTTGCGGTCATTGCCTTTTTGGGGATAGCCGCCGGCCGCTTTCAGCATGCGCGCCAAATGCATCGTGTTCCAAGTCATGATCGTGGTGTTGCGCTGCGTGAATTCGTTGTCGAACCCCGCGCGCTTGCCGTCCACATCATCGCCATAAGACGGCCCCGGCCCCGCCTCGCCAATCCAGCCGCAATCGGCCTGCGGCGGGATGGTGTAGCCAAGGTGGTTCATCGCAAAACCGGTAGTCATGGCGACATGTTTGATGCCGTCCTCATTGCCCGTCACCACCGAGCCGCCGACCTTGCCGTAAAAGACCGACTGACCCTTGTCGTTCAACTTGCCCGACATGGCATAAAGCCGCTCGATCAACACCCGACAGACACTGCTTTCCTCACCCAGCCAGAGCGGCGTGCCGATGATCAGGATGTCGGCGGCCAGCACTTTCTCCCAGAGCGCGGGCCAATCGTCCCGGTCCCAGCCGTGCTCGGTCATGTCCGGATAGACGCCCGGCGGCACTTGGTGGTCCAGCAGGTATAGGTGCTCGACGCTCACCCCCTGCGCCTCCATGATGCCCGCGCTGGCGTTCATCAGAAGTTGGGTATGGCTGTCGCCCGGTGTCTTTTTGAGCGAGCAGTTCACATAGAGTGCTTTGAGGTCGGAAAAGTCAGTCATCGCCAAGTTCCTTTTTCAATTGCTCCAACTCCCGGTCGAGGAAGAAAGAGGTGATGGAGCGGATAATGACCAGCATCAGCAGGAAGAGCAGGTCCGCAAACCGCAGGCTGATCGCGGTGTGGATCACGTCCGACACGATAAAAAGCTCCAACCCCGCAAGGATGTAGCGCCCCAGTTCGATGCGCTCGCGGTTGGTGCGGCGCACCCGCTCCGCGCCCTTTTTGGCGATCTCGGCAATCGTCACCCCGGTCAGGAAACGCGCCGCGCCGATCAGCAGCAGAATGATGGCCGCGATGTCGATGACCGCCGCGAGGATCTCGAACCCCTCAATCAGCCACGGCAGAAAATCGTGCATCACACCGCCTTCTGTCTCCAGTTCTATCAGGTTCTCCATCCTGATCCCTCCGTCCTGTCAGGCCGACACTTCGTGACGCGGTTAATAGGCCGCCCCCAGACGCAGAGCCTGTTCGGCCGTCATCTGCATCAGGCAGGCCAAGGTTGCAGGCCCGCCGCCCGTGCCACCGCCCCATTGGCTGCGTTCATAATCGCAGGCGGCATCGCGAAAGGTAATCCACGCGCGCTGCATGTCACGCAGGGCCTCGGCCTGAGAGGGCAATTCCGGCTGGTAGAGCGCCGCATCCTCATCGGCAGATTTGGACTGCACCATCCGCGCGCGGTAGTTCTCGTTCAGCAAGCCGTCCCAGAAGGTCAGCTCCGCGTCCAGACAGCCGCCCATGCCATAGGTCGAATAGCCGCCCGGCGCTTCCATGCAGAGGTTTGACGACAAGCCGATACAGGCGCGCTGGTCGGTGAACTCTTGCGCCCCGGCCAGACATTCTGCGGTGGCAGCGTCGGAATAGGTGATCTCTTGCGCGGCCACCGGCCCCGCAAGAAGCGCACAGGCCAGCAGCGCGGCGCGCATCACATGGCCCCCATCATCTCACGGCCCACCAACATGCGGCGGATTTCCGAGGTGCCCGCGCCGATCTCCATCAGCTTGGCATCGCGGAAGATGCGGCCCACGGGATTGTCGCTGAGATAGCCCGCGCCGCCCATCGCCTGCACCGCCTGATGCGCCTGCACCATCGCTTGTTCCGAGGCATAGAGGCAGCAAGCCGCCGCGTCCTGACGGGTCACATCGCCCCGGTCACAAGCCTGCGCCACGCTGTAGACATAGGCCCGGGCCGAGTTCATCGCGGTGTACATATCCGCCATCTTGCCCTGCATCAGTTGGAAATCCCCGATGCGCTGGCCGAACTGCTTGCGCTCGGCCATATAGGGCATGATCTCATCCAGACAGGCGGCCATGATGCCAAGGCCGATGCCCGCGAGCACGACGCGCTCGTAGTCGAGGCCCGACATCAGCACGCGCACGCCCTTGCCCTCTTCGCCGAGGATGTTCTCGAAGGGCACTTCGCAATCTTCAAAAATCAATTCGGCGGTGTTCGAGCCGCGCATGCCCAGCTTGTCGAAATGGTTCGAGGTGGTGAAGCCCTTCATCGACTTTTCAATCAGGAAGGCGGTGATCCCCTTCGAGCCCGCCTCGGGGTTGGTCTTGGCGTAAACCACCAGCGTCTCGGCATCGGGGCCATTGGTGATCCAGTATTTGTTGCCGTTCAGGCGGAAGTGATCGTTCCGCTTTTCGGCATTCAGCTTCATGCTCACCACGTCACTGCCCGCGCCCACTTCGGACATGGCCAACGCACCGACATGCTCGCCCGAGCAGAGTTTCGGCAAGAACTGCGCCTTTTGCTCTGGCGTGCCGTTCAGCTTGATCTGGTTCACGCAGAGATTCGAATGCGCCCCGTAGGAAAGCGAGACCGAGGCCGAGGCGCGGGCGATCTCTTCGACCGCGACAGTGTGGGCGACGTAGCCAAGACCAGAGCCGCCGAACTCTTCTTCGACGGTCATGCCCAAGAGGCCCAGTTCGCCCATCTCGGTCCAAAGTTCAGGCGGGAATTCGTTCTTCGTGTCGATCTCGGCCGCCATCGGCTTGACGCGCTCCTGCGCCCAGCGTTGCACCATCTCACGCATGGCCGCGACGTCTTCTCCCAGATCAAACTGCATACTTGCGTTGAACACGGCTTCTCCCCCGATTTATTGAACGCTTGTTCATTACCTACCGCCCCGCCCGCTTTGCGTCAAGCGGCGCGATGTGGAACCGCGCTGCGCCGCGGCGGGTTGGCCCTGCGACCAAGGGAACACTACAACAAAGCGAGATGCAAATGAGCGATGATCTGAAAAAAGAGTTCTGGGACCGTCTGGACGACACCCGCGCCGGGATGCTGGCAACCAAGACCGCCCGTGCGATCCCGATGACCCACTACATCGACGAAGACGACCGTTCCGCCGTGCTCTGGTTTATCACCGCCAAAGGCACCGATTTGGCGAAGTCTGCCGAGGGCCGTGCCGCTGCGGAATATCTGATCGCCAGCAAGAACGAATCTCTTTGGGCACGGATCGACGGTCATGTCTCTGCCGTGACCAACCCGACTGAGTTGGACAAGATCTGGAACGCCATTGCGGGCGCGTGGTTCGAGGACGGCAAACAAGACCCCGATGTGCAACTGATCCGCTTCGACCTGACCGAAGCCGAGGTCTGGGCCACCGATGGCGGGTTCAAATTTCTCTATGAGATCGGCAAAGCCCAACTGACCGGCGAGAAACCCGATATGGGCAAACACGGCATGATCCGCTTCTAAACCTAGCCGCCCGAGGCCACGGTGAGGCAGGAATTCGCTCCCATTGACGTGGCGAATTCCTGTTCCAGTAAGGCCACCTCGGCGGGGGTCGTCCTGTACCGGTGCAACCGCCCGTGCCGTTTCACCTCCGACGCCTTCATCGCGCCTTCAGAGATCGGCTCGCGCTGCGCGAGACTGCCGGTGAAACGTTCTTCTGTCAGGCGGCCTTGCCGATCAACCGCTCGATGACCTCCGGCAGGTCGGCAAAATCGTCCAACAGGGCTTCGGGCTCCAGCGCTGCCATGTCCTCGCCCGAGGGGCCAAAAGTTACCAACACACAGGGCACCCCGGCGGCTTTAGCGGTTTTGCGGTCGGTGTCGCTGTCCCCGATCAACACGCATTGTGCCGGATCGCCGCCGGCACGCCGGGCGGTTTCGAACAGATGCTCGGGGTCGGGTTTACGCACGTCCAGACTATCAGCCCCCAGCATCGCGCCGAATGCATCCCGCACGCCAAGCCGGGTCAACAGCAACTCTGCCAAAGCCTCGGGTTTGTTGGTGCAGATCGCCACGCGGTAGCCTGCGGCCTTGAGCGCGGCCACTGCCTCCATCGCGCCGGGGTACATGATGGTATGGGTGTCGATGTCGCGCCCATAGGCTTCGAGCAGCATGGGATAGTATCGGTCGATCATCGCCGCATCATCGGCACGGCCCAGCTTTTGCATTCCGAGCGTCAGCATGGCTCGCCCGCCACGCAGCGCGGTGCCCGCATCCTCGGCATGAACCAGCACATCGCCCTCGCCCATGTCACGGAAACAGGCGTTGGCGGCGGCGATCAAATCGCCTGAGGTATCGGCCAAAGTGCCGTCGAGATCGAAAACGACTGTCTTCACTGGGTACTCCTTGGGCGGAACCCCGCCTTGCAAAATGGCATCGTGTTGCAGACCGCAATCTAGTTTGATGGGCCACAACCTTGCGCCTTTGTGCGAAGCGCGTAAAGAGAATGCAAGCTGAAGGACAAAGAGATTTACATGGAAACTGCACTGATCATCCTCGCCGCGGGCAAGGGGACACGGATGAACTCGGACCTGCCAAAGGTGCTGCACCGCGTCGCCTCCGCTCCCATGCTCGAACACGCCATGGCCGCAGGCGCCATGCTTGGCCCCCGCCATACGGTTGTGGTGGCGGGCCACGGGGCGGATCAGGTACGCGCGGCCGCGACCCACTTTGACGAGGATGCGCAGGTGGTCGAACAGACCGAACAGCTGGGCACGGCCCATGCGGTGGCACAGGCCCGCCCGGCGTTGGAAGGTTTCGACGGTATGGCGCTGGTGCTTTACGGCGACACGCCCTTCGTGCAGCCCGAGACATTGGAAAAGATGCAAGAAGCTTTGGCCACCCATGATGTGGTGGTGCTGGGGTTCGAAGCCGCCGACCCCGCCCGTTATGGCCGTCTGGTGGTGCAGGGCGACACCTTGAAGCGTATCGTTGAGTTCAAGGACGCCTCGCCCGAGGAACGCACCATTACCCTGTGCAATTCCGGCGTGGTGGCTTGCAAAGCCGAGCTTCTGTTCGATCTGATCGACAAAGTGGGCAACGACAACGCTTCCGAAGAATACTACCTCACCGACATCATCGGCCTTGCCCGCGCCGAAGGGCGCAGCGCCACCGTGGTCACCTGTACCGAGGCCGAGACGATGGGCGTGAACTCTCGCGGCGACCTCGCCCGGGCCGAGGCTGCGTTCCAAGCCCGCGCCCGCGCGCTGCTGATGGAAGACGGCGTAACCTTGGTCGCCCCCGAAACGGTCTTTCTATCCCGCGACACCTATATTGGCCGCGACACGGTGGTAGAACCCAACGTCGTCTTCGGCCCGAATGTGACCGTGGAATCCGGCAGCACGATCCGCGCCTTCTCGCATCTCGAAGGGTGCCATGTCTCACGCGGCGGCGTGGTCGGCCCCTACGCCCGCCTGCGCCCCGGCGCGGAATTGGCCGAAGATGTGCGCATCGGCAATTTCGTCGAAGTGAAGAACGCGCAGATCGCCGAAGGGGCCAAGGTCAACCACCTGAGCTATATCGGCGATGCCACCGTCGGCGCGCGGAGCAACATCGGGGCGGGCACGATCACCTGCAATTATGACGGTGTGATGAAACATCACACCACCATCGGCGCGGGCGCTTTCATCGGGTCGAACACCATGCTGGTGGCCCCGGTGACAATCGGCGAAGGCGCGATGACCGGCTCGGGTTCGGTCATCACTTCGGACGTGGAGCCAGAGGCGCTGGCCCTATCGCGCGCGCCGCAAATCGAAAAACCGGGCATGGCCCGCAAAATGTTCGAAATTTTAAAGGCCAAGAAGGCGAAAATGCAGAGGGGCAGCTAAACATGTGTGGAATTGTGGGGGTGCTTGGCACCCATGAAGTCGCTCCCATTCTGGTAGAGTCGTTGAAACGGCTGGAATATCGCGGCTATGACAGTGCTGGCATTGCCACGCTGAACAACGGCAAACTCGACCGTCGTCGCGCCTTGGGCAAGCTGGTGAACCTCTCGGACGCGCTGGTGCATGAGCCGCTGGCGGGCAAGTCCGGCATCGGTCACACCCGCTGGGCCACCCATGGCGCGCCGAGCGTGACCAACGCCCACCCGCATCAGGCCGGGCCGGTAGCCGTGGTGCACAACGGGATCATCGAAAACTTCCGCGAACTGCGGGCAGAACTGGCCGAACATGGCGCGCATTTCGTGACCGAGACCGATACCGAAACCGTCGCCCTGCTGACCCAGCATCATATGGCGCAGGGCGCAGGCCCGGTGGAGGCCGCCAAACAGACCCTCGCCCGCCTCGAAGGCGCCTTTGCGCTGGCATTCCTTTTTGACGGGCACGAAGACCTGATGATCGCGGCGCGCAAGGGGTCCCCCTTGGCCATCGGCTATGGTGAGGGTGAGATGTATGTGGGCAGCGATGCCATCGCGCTGGCCCCGCTGACCAACCGAATTGCCTATCTCGAAGAGGGGGATTGCGCCGTCCTCACCCGCACGTCGGTAGAGATCACCGACCGCAACGGGGCGCTGGCCAACCGCGCAATCAAATCCGTGCAGATTGACAGCACCCGCATCGACAAGGCCGGGCACAAGCACTTCATGGCCAAAGAGATCGCCGAGCAACCCGGCGTGATCGGTGCGGCCATCGGCCACTACCTGACCCCCGAAGGCGAGATCAACATCAGCGCGCAAGATATTGATTTTACGCAGTTTGACCGGATCGTCATGGTGGCCTGCGGCACTGCGTCCTATGCCTGTTTCACCGCGAAATACTGGTTTGAAAAGATCGCCCGTCTGCCGGTCGAAGTCGATGTCGCCTCGGAATTCCGCTACCGTGAGCCGCCGATCCCGCCGCGTACGCTGGCGGTTTTCGTCAGCCAATCAGGGGAAACCGCAGATACGCTGGCCGCCCTGCGCTATTGCGAGGGCAAAGCCGCGCGTATCCTTTCCGTCGTCAACGTGCCCGAAAGCTCCATCGCCCGCGAAAGCGATCTGGCCTTGCCGATCCATGCCGGTGTCGAGGTTGGCGTCGCCTCAACCAAAGCCTTCACCTGCCAATTGGTCGTGCTTTTTGCGCTGGTTCTCAAGGCCGCACGGGACCGCGACGCGAGCAGCGCCGAGACATTCGCCGATCACATCTCAAGCCTGCGGGGGCTGCCCGCGATCATCAGCACGGCGCTTGAACAGAACGACACAATGCAAGAGGCCGCGCTCAAGCTCTCCCATGCCCGTGACGTGCTGTTCCTTGGCCGAGGTCAGATGTATCCCCTCGCTCTCGAAGGCGCCTTAAAACTAAAGGAAATCAGCTACATACACGCCGAAGCTTATGCATCAGGTGAACTGAAGCACGGCCCCATCGCACTGGTGGATGAGCATGTGCCGGTGGTCGTTATGGCGCCGCGCGACGCGCTCTTCGACAAGACCGTCAGCAACATGCAAGAGGTCATGGCGCGCAAGGGCAAGGTGATCCTGATTTCCGACTCCAAAGGTCAGGCCGAAGCCAATGAAGGCGTCTGGTTCAGCATCGAAATGCCCCCCGTCCCGGATGCACTGGCCCCGATCCTCTATGCGGTTCCGGCGCAGTTGCTGGCCTATCACACCGCCGTTGCCAAAGGCACGGATGTGGACCAGCCGCGCAATCTGGCGAAATCGGTGACGGTGGAATGAATTTGGAAACCGCCCTTGAGGACCTCGAAGCGCAGGCCAACCCGGCCCGCGCCGAAGAGATGCGCGCCTATCACAAAGCCGACCGGCGCTACCTTGGCCTCACCAATCCGCAGATTGCAGAGCTTGCCCAGAACTGGCGCGACGCACTCGATGTTGAGGGCCGTGTCGCCCTTGCCGACGGCCTGTGGCAGTCGGATATTTTCGAGGCCCGCGTCGCGGCAGCAAAGCTGCTGACCCAAGCGCGACTGCGCCCCGACGATCAAGCCGCATGGGCGTTGATCGCAAGCTGGACCGCGGATTTCGACAGTTGGGCGATTGCCGACCATGCCAGCATGGCCGCGCAGAAACGTCTGGTGGCCGATCCGACACGTCTGGACGAAGTGGAAGGCTGGGTCGCCTCCGATCATCTCTGGACGCGGCGGGCCGCGCTGGTGTCGACCCTACCGTGGACCAAGCAGAACAATCCTAAACCAGAAGAGCTTGCCGCGCGGGACCGCATCCTAGGCTGGGCCGCGACGATGGTGCCGGATCACCGTTGGTTCATCCAAAAGGCGATCGGTTGGTGGCTGCGCGACCTGTCGAAACACGATCCCGAGCGCACCCGCGCCTTTGTCGCCACCCATGGGGAGGCGATGAAACCTTTCGCGGTGAAAGAAGCGCTACGCCTGCTGAAAAAGTCAGACGGCGCAGGCTGACCCCGCGCCTTACCCTTCGGTCGAGACTTCGACCGTGGTGAGATCTGTCAGGGAAGCGCCAATCA
>VMHT01079094.1_pt1 | contig 20209 bp, 18 predicted proteins | sample 4693611 | NCBI WGS metagenome assembly VMHT01 (sample SAMN12280063, study PRJNA550983) | marine metagenome | isolation source: seawater sampled from same location over 5 years 0.02-0.2 micron viral filtrate | place: USA: collected off the coast of southern California halfway between the port... ...
AGCCCGTGGCCGACAGTTGAGTTAGCTGCACCTCCCGTATAAGTAACAATACTGAACCCACTTTCTGGGGAACTTCTGACTGTTGATGCGATGCTTGGGGTCGTAATAGATACGCTGGCGTCAACCAGTAGTTTTCCGTCAATTTCGATAGCGCCGACACCTGAAGCGTAGCTACCGTTTGTTGTATAAAATTCAAGTTTGCTAAGTGATGTAATTGCTGTTCCAGTATCTGGTGTAAACCACCCTACGTTAGAAGGAACATTGGTTGCAGCATTGTCATTTATTTTGATAAATTCAGTGCTGGAAGACTGCGCTCCATAAATACGAATAGAGCTTGTGACTGTAATTGGTGTCGTTGGAGTAAAGGTGATAGATGACCCAGTGTTTGCATAACATATTCCACTAGCAGATCCATCGAACATAGTTGCAACGCTATAGCCAGAGAAAGGGGTTCCTGTAACTCTGGAACTCCAGTTATCACTCTGGTTATACAACGAGCTATTTAAACTACCAGCAGCAATCGTTGTGTTGGAAGATCCGGCGTCCCACGCCCAGGCTGCGTATGTGACATTATTGTCATTTACAAGGCTGCTGCTCCCAAGAGTAAAACCGTTGCTGTCAAACGACGTTAATGTGGTGGTTGAAGTTGATTCAGCATTGGTTGAATTGGACTCCAGATATTTATGTACTCCACGAATAGAATCAAACAACTCGTGATCGCCGCTTGCACTTCTTTCTTTTAACCATACAAAACCAGGAGACATTGTAGAATTAGACATTGTCAAAGCCTGCGTTCCAGAATTACCCGTATATAACTTCGTATCAAAGTAAAGACTGCCATCCGCAATCGTTGAACTTAAATTTGCAGTATTTAAACACTTGTAGCCGCTGACAGGATAGGCGAATACACGTTGGCCGAAGTTAATTACATAAGTTGCAGTTGCTGAATTATCATAATCAGTTACACAAAACACCCAGCCAATGTCAGTCCTTATATTTGTAAATTGGGTTCCTTGAGACACACCATTTTTGTAACATTGAAGAGTTCCGTTCTCAGCATCAAACGCCCAGCCAAGAATATCTCCAACGGCAAAAGTTGCTGTTGCGGTACCTGCAGTTGCTGCGCCGCTTGCTGCATTAACATCCCCATTGTATCCAACATAAACACTTATTCCTCCATGTAAATGTGGAGTATTGCTAGCACCTTGCACATAATCACTATCTCCAGGAAGCATCCCCACCATTGTGTAGTTAGAACCGCTCAATGCGTCTAGCTCAAACTCCCAATACCACTTACCTGTACCAGCTGGCGTGTAAAAGTTAGCCATATCCAATGGATACCCAGAACCACCACTGGTCGTTGCTTGCAGGTTGCCGTTGCTGAAGGTTGAAGATGATTGGACAAGAGGGTTCCATGTCGCATAATTGCCCGTGATTTCTCCACCCGCTCCAGTGTCACTTGCTGTGTCGCCGTTGCTTGGGGTGTCAAATAGGGAGTCAACTCCTTCTCCGCTAGGCTTTGACGCATATGCTGCGTAGATGTAATCATTGCTTGTTCCGTGAGTCGAAGCAGATGTAGAAGTTAATTTAAACCCATTAGACAAAAATTCAACGGTACTTGTAGTATCGCCACCAAGATATGTAGAATCATTTTCAACAACGTTTAAATCTGCCGCCAACTTTTTTGTCACACCACGGGCTGAGTCAATTATGACCCAAGATCCACCGCCAGAGACCCTTTTGATCAGCACAAATGCAGGCTTAAAACCACAATCAATGGTCTGGTCTGATCCAGTCCCCGTGTATGCCCCAAACTTGGAAAATCCGGGAATTTCAGACCAGCAATATGCAATTTGAGTGGTGCTAGCAACTAAATTAGAGCCCAGGCTAAAAACTGAACTCGTAGGTGATGTCGCATTCCACCAATCATTTCCTGACTGCTTTGCATCAGAAAGGTTTAATTTTAATCGATGATCATTGCCAGTTGCTTCATGATAGACCGACCAATTCCCAGAAGATCCTCTAAACTTCGCAAAGATCATTTTTGGGGCGCTGGACAAGCCGTGGCCAACGGTACATGCCGAACCCCCATCAGTAAAGCTGACAATGCTGAACCCATAAGTATTATTTGCCGAGACAGAACTTGTTATCGTTCCAGCAGTATTAGACGACGCAGCGCCACCGGCCTTCCAGCACCAGGCTACAAATGTTTGACCATTACCATTTACATAGCCTCCATAGCCAACAGTAAACCCATTGCTGTCAAACGATTGAAGATCGTTGGCATTGGTTCCTTCGGCATCAGTTAAATTAGACCTAAGACTTTTAGTAGCGCCGCGCACTGAATCATTCAGCATGTGGTCATAGGCAGCACTTCTTGCCTTGATCCACACAAAGTCCGGCTGAAATGCCAAGCCACTAATTGCAGTGTTAGTAGTCCCGTTGCCGGTATAAGTAACAACATCCATCCCTTGGTTAGCAGTCGCGAGGCCAAGTGCTGATGCCGTTAAGTTATTAACAGTCCAGTTATTGGCGGGGCTGACACCACTTGTGTCCGTACCAAGCGCAGCGTTGCTGCTGTTGTCCGCAAAGTCGAGGTGGAAGGAGTTGTCGGCAAGGGATACGCCGGAGTCAATAAGCTGCTTACCATCTACGATAAGCCCTGCCAGTGCTGTCCAGTCGTTGCTTACGTTAAGAGTAATTGCTGTGATTGATGCTCCAAAAGTTGAGTAAGGGTTGCTTACAACTGTTGAAGCAATATTAGCTGAATCAACTGGTGTTATTGCTACTGAACCATTGCTACATGTAAAGGTAATGTTGCCATTAGAGCTAGTGTTGTGCCAAGCGTAAATTTCAAAAGTGCTAGACGCAGTGAGAGTAATAGCAGCAGGAAGCGTTAAAGTTGCCGTCCCAGGGAAAAACCCCCACATCTTTCCTGTCCCAAAAGAATCGCCAGGGACGCCAACGCCATTAAACGCTTTGGCCGTTTCATAACCACTCTGCGCTGCAGTTCCACTGTATGCACCACTGCTCCACGTCTGGCTATTGTCAAACCAACCATACGTCCCAGCGTATGCCTTCGGCACCCACAGGTTATCGGTGTTAGTTTCCCCGAAATCTGTTGGCGCTAATGCTTGACCATCGATGAAATGTACGTCGGCCATGCAGCCGTCAAAGTATGCAGCATACCTACCAATATTATGTGCAGTTGCGCTATTCCAATCCGTTTCAAAACCAGAAGGAACTGTTGTCCCAGATAAGGTTTGTAATACTCCGTTGACCCAAATTTTTGCTCTATCTGAAGCGGTACTTTCTGTCGAATTGTAAGCTAGAACAATGTGATACCAAGCACTGGGATCCCTAAATACTGCTGCTGTACCTAGCCGAATATTATAACTACCAGTATAATCATGAAATTTAAGTGCTTCAGATTCCCAAAACAATGACGTGTTTGGGTGTGCTCCTGCGTAAGTAGAAAATATTCCACCCTCAGTTCCTAATGCAGTTCTTTTTAACCATGTACTGTAGGTCCACGTCTTGCGATTACCTGCAGCACTTGGGGTTCTAGATAAATGGGCTGAATCCGAGGCGTTGAAACGCAAGGATCTTGAAATACCCGCACCACCGCCACCACCAGCAGACTGACCACTAGCGCCAGCAAGAACGTTAGAACCAATGACGCTCATGAGTAATTAGCGGTGAATACACAGTGAATTGATGTCGCGCTACGAACCACATAATCGATCCGATCTACAGCAGCAGCGGCTGTACTTAACGTTGGTGCGGTGCCACCAGCAAAGTCAAGCTGCGATCCATACGCCAAAGTGCGACTGCCCGTAGCGTCCTGGACAATAAAGATTGATCCGCTTTGACCAGCAACAATGTTTGTTGGGTTATCTAACGTCCGGTTTCCAGCCAGCGTTACGGTGAAGTTATTGCTTGCTGCTAAGTCAACACTGATGTTTGCTCCATCGGTCAGCGTTGTAATCTCACCGCGTTGACCAGCTGTAAAGGTTTGGGCAACGTCAGTTACAGCAGTGTCAGGGTCTATAGCTGCTTGTGTACTAACAAGCGCAGCGCCTTCTTTCACATACAGCTTGTCCTGATCTGTTGCGTAAACAACTTCGCCTTCTTGCAGATCCGAAAGACTGCTATTTAAATTTGCGTAGGTGCCTCTGGCTAGCCGGACAGGCGTTCTAGTTGCTGGTGTTGGCATTAGTCGAACGAGCCCCCGTTAATAACCGTTGAGGTTGTGGCGATTGAACTGCCATTGGCAAAGTTCCCTCCATCCACAATAACCACAGTCTGACTTGCGTCCACCCAGGCTATCGCAGCTGACGCTCCACCACTGGTTAAAACCTGACCACTGGTGCCGTAGTTCGCTCCTGCTAAACCAAGCTGACCTGCAGGGCCAACACGAACTCTTTCAGTGCCTTCAGTCGTAACTTTGAAGTGGCCATCTGAGCCAGTGTCAACAACTTCAGCTTCCGTATTGCCTTCAACAATCTTGTCGGTATCAGCAGCCGTTCCAGATGATGCAGCAGTAACCCGGCCTTGAGCGTCAACAGTAACGCTGGAAAGCGTATAAGACCCAGGCGTAACAGCAGTATTGGCAAGCTTGTCTGCCGTAACGGCATCGTCTGCAATCTTTGCTGTAGTAATAACTCCAGCGCCTAAGCCAGTGGCAACCACATTGCCGACCGTGACCTTTTTGGTCTGGTCATTAAGGGTGTCAACAATCGGCAGAACATCAGATGTCTGAACTGAAACCAGTTCAGTGAGATCTGAGATTTTTGTGTTGCTCATGGCTTAGTCAACCTCTAGGGGCTAAAGGGGTCACGACCAAGTTGAGATCGCTACCCGTTTCCAGGTGTTGGTCGCCGTGCAAACGTAAATGTAGTTGGCGTCCCAAGCAATTTCTCCAGCCGTACCCGCAGCTGTTGCAGATGCTGGAGTGTGAGTTGGAAGCACTGGACGGCTACCTAACGTCACATTTGCCGCTGTGATCGCAACCATGCTGGTCAACGTTCCAGCAGCTTGAACCTTTAGATCAATCTTGCCGTCTTCTGTTGTGTCACTGGCATCAACGATTGAACTCGCAATCGATCCAAAAACAATCTGCTCTGGTGTTGACGCATCGTTATTGCCCTGGAAAAGCAAGCTGCTAATAACGTCATTGTCCTGACCAGCAACTGCACTCCCGCGATGGTGATACAGCGTTATGTCGGCTGCGCTAACCGAAACAGCTTCTGCTGACTCAACAAATAAACCCGTGTTTGCAATTGACTCCGTGATGTGGAGCGGGTGTAGCGGAGCAGATTCGTTGATCCCAACCTTGTCGCTTTTGACAGTGACGCGTGCAGCAACCGTTCCAGCAGCTGCAGACATCAGTTGTAAAACACCGTCCTCACTGCCGTCTGTGATGTCTGTAATTTGAGCAAGAATTTGCGCGTAAGCAAAGCTTTCGTTGTTGTCGTTCTTGCCGCGAAACTCCAGATTGCCCAAGTTGTCATTAACAGCAGGCGATACAGAGTTGCGATACAACACAACATCAGGTGCAGTGTCTAAACCCGCATCGGTGTTCTCAATAACAACCTGATCAGTCGTATCAACACTGAACAAGTGCAGCTGTGCTGCTGCCGTTCCAGTGCCTAGCTGAAATCCTGTTGCCGTAAATTTACCGATGAAACTGCTGTTAGCAGTTACTCCAATCTCATTAGCAGCTGCACGATAAAAACCTGAAGCACTGCTGTCAGTCAGGAAACTAATTGAAGGTGCAGTAACGCTGCCATCTGGCACGGCTTTATGTAAAACACCAAATGACAACCTCTTGTTCTTTTCAGAGCTGGTCGCAACAGAAGAGTCAACAACAACAAAATCGTCAGCTGCAGCTGGCGCAAGCAGTTGCGTTAATTGAGTAATTTTGCGATCAGCCATCAGCCTGCCTCCAGAGTTGCAACTCTTGCAGTTAACGCAGTAATTTCTGCATAAGCCTCTTGCAGCCCTTTCATCAACAATGGCACCAAGGCTGCCTTGCCAACTCCCATGTATTCAATATTGCCATCCTCATCGACATCGTTCTCTGTACCCATTACCGCTTTAGGAACTACGGTTTGCAGCTCTTGAGCAATAAAACCTTCCTCGTAATTACCTGACCCAATCATGCGGAAACGGTGCATCTGAATCTCATTAATTCGAGATTTAGCCTCTGGCATATCAGTAATATTATCTTTTAACCGACGATCGGAATTGTCAATTAATTGAATATCATCTGCATCAATAATTCCAATACGACCAGCCTGAGAGCCATTATAATGAAACTGCATAATAGAACCGACGCTGCTAAGTCGGTTAATTTTTATACAAGGCCCCGCATCAAAAGCAATATTTAGTCTTCCTCTTCTTTGAATTTGTAAACCTTCAAGTGTGCTTGTATTTGAAGGGTTATCAGAAGTACCAGCAGCCGTAACTTGAGCACCCCAATACAAAGATGGGCCTTCACCTACATCTTTCCCAAGAGTAAAAAGCGTATGGTCTGCGCCGCTTAATTGAGTAGCATAAGCGACTTGACCAGTGCCGTAACGGTAAAAGCCGTAATCAGGGCCATCCGTTCCAAACGTTAATGATGGTGCAGTAATACTGCCCGCTGGAGCGTCAATTCCGCCAGTAGCGGTTGATCGCAATGTAATCCAATCAGTGTTACCTGAGTTTCTAATCTTTAACTCATCAGATGTAGTATCTAGCCAAAACTGATATGCACGAGTTGTTGCTGGAGCTGTTGGACCGCTGTTATTCGTGATAATTGCCAGCAGCTGAGCATTTAGGTCAGACCTAACGGCCGCACCACTGGCATTTGCGACGACACCATCTGCCTGAGCCATAACAAAGCTTTAAGTCTGCTGTGTTCCATATCCTATTGCAGTGTACTGAAAATTCCTATCGATGACAGAGCTGCCGTTCTTAAACGTGACAGTAAACCCAGTACCAGTCGGTTCTGACATCACGTAGTAATCACCGGAGGCAAGGTCAAACGCTGTAATGCCAACAGCTACCTTCGTATTGCTGTCGGTGTAGAACGCATTGGCAAAAGTGACCGCCTTGCCATTTGCTGCCGTACCAGATGCAATTGTTGTGCCGTTTTCGGTGCGGCGCTCAAACTGCAATATGGCACCAAGTCGATCAACGATTGGCGTTTGGTCAATATGGTCTGCAGTTAGAACAGCTTTAAATTGGAACGATCGGCCAACATAAACGTTATTTTCGAGCGGGATCCAGTCGTCAAACACAAGGTCTGATTCTTGCTGTAAATCTGAATACGTGCCAATAGCCGTATTTAATTGACCACCCATCCCTGAATGGACAGAGCAGTAGTAATAAAGCGTTGGTGCGCCATCTGCCAAATCAATCTTTGTGTAAGCGCCAGCCGTTCCAGGTGTGCCGACAATTGTTACGCCTGTGGTGTAGGCAGAACCGCCACCATGCGTTCCATCGTTAGTTGCACTGATTTGCAGAGGATGCGTACTATTGCTGGAATCTGATTGATCAAAAATATATATGTTGCCCTCGGTCAGGCTTAGCGTTTGATTGTCAACGCTCGACCCGTCAACTCGATATTTGTTTCCTCCGCCTGAAGCGACAACAGTTATGGCGTAAGTGACGGTAGATCCTTCGCCTTGCTCTTGTCGAATCTTGCTGCCATCCTCAGCAACAATGTCTGAGTCAGTAGCCGTAAGATCTGATTTTCTAAAATAAACCTCAACGTTTGTGTCGTCAGGAATTTCCCCATCAAAGTCAGACCAAGTGTCAATCAATGCCAGACGGTCATCAATTAAATCACTGGTATAAAGGCCACGAGCTGTAAGCGTGCGTTGCATACGCAGGCTAAACTTGGCGCCGAGATCAACTATGCTTTGGAAGAAATACTCACCGTTTAAGAATTGATCTCCCCTTAATGAGTCAATATTTGCAGCAAAAGCATCAAGGTCAGGAATGTCGTCAAATGAACCGTCATGAGATAAAACTAAGCCGTCATACGCATCGCTATAAAAAGTCTGAACCTTGTCGCCAGGAAAATCTGAAGGAGTGTCTTCACGTATGACTTCATAATTCAACCTAGGAATATTGTCGGGGATGTTGATTAAGGCACTGACAGCATTTTGACTGCGTTGCTTTTGTGCGTTTTCAAACTTGAGCAGGTATTCACCGTTTAGTAATGGCAACACCGCAGATGTTGTTCGAGCTTCAACCTTCCTTAGAAGAGTGCTATTAGGCCAAGTGCCCGTGCCATCTGTACTGCCTGTGTGCCTAATGACAGCAACAAAGCTTTCAACCTTTTGGCCATCTGCCGTTGGTGACCAACGCAAAACAACTTGGTCAACACCAAAAGCTTCGATTGTTACTTCCTCTGGATCGGGAGGTAAAACAACTATTGGAAAATCATTGCTACCGTCAGACGTACCACCAACAGCAATCTCACGATTGACTTTTGCCCAGTCAGACTGATGCTTGTCAGGCTCAGGGCCAACAGCTTTTACCTGGGCATATAAACGCTTCCCTGGCTGCAAGTTTGAATTGACATCTAAAAATGTGTTGCGGGTAAAAGTTTCGTTCCAGTTGTTAGCTTCACCAACTTTCCACTGCACCCTAAATTCAGCAACAGATCCAACAAGCCCCCTAGTCCAAGAAATTGTTGCCCGATTTGTTGTATTACGTCCATCATCAACTTGCTGGAATGTAATCTTTAAATCCTGCGGTGGAGTAGGTTTTGCCCCATAGAAGAATGGGTCTGGCAAATCCAAAGAAGCACTGTCGTCTTCAACGACTGTGTAAAGCCCATCAACGTGTCGCACTCCAACAACGCTGTAAGTCCCTCCTTCTCCTTCTGCAACAGCTAAGCAGCGATATTTACGCAAGGCCGCAGAGTCATTCTTGATTGCGTAAAGCGCATTGTCAGGTGGAACTTGAGTGAAATTAGAACTAAGCGTTACCCTTGTTCCGCTGACGCTTGCGATTGGCGCGACTTCTACCGTGCCATCCTTCATGACAACGCTTAGCTTGTTATTTGTTCCAGCCGGTAAAACTGCAGGCTGATCTAAATCAACAAGGTCTACACGCGCACCAACAATGCGACCAGCCAATCGAGTACCAAGACGCATCTCGTCTGATACTTCAAAGATTTGACCGGGCAACACGTTTAGCCCTTCAAGACCAACCGAGAATGTGACGGTGTCATCGTGCAGTTTTTCAGACTCAAGTACCCAGCGCCCCATGCGTTGCGCTTGATATTTAGAGCTACAACCAAATGCAACGATAGATTTTTCTTGTACTCCGTAACTTTCGATTAAGGCTCTGTCTTCAATAACAATAAAGTTAGGCTTGAAGAAATTATCTGGGTCGTTGTAACGGACACGAACTCTTGTGCTGCGAGTTTTAAGCGATGAACCGTTATAAACAAACGCGCCATTGACAACGTTTGAATTGCTAAAGACATGGATCGCTGCGAGTGGGCTTGCGTTTTTACCACCAAGATTTCCGTGGTCAGCAGTAATCTGCACGTTGTCTGCTTTCCAAAAAAGCATTCCACGAAAGATACTTGCCATGTCCTGCAAGACTTCATAAGCACTTGCCTGCGAGCCAAGCACTGTATTAATCGCAAAACGTGCTTCAGGCCCTTCAGGCGTTTGAACCTCTTCGTTGCAGTATTTGGCTAACTCGATCAAATCAACCCAATTTAAATTTTCAGGGCTGATAAAATCACCCGCTCCATACCTTGTATTGGTCAGCAAGTCATAAAAACAACAGACTGGGCAAGTTGTCCACTCACGATCATCTTTTAAACTTCCGTCGAATGGCTTTAGATCGTCAAATTTTAAACTGCCATCAAGTCGATCACTTGTCCTGTTAACAGTAGCGTTTGAAGGAATTTGAACCTTTAAGCCTCTTATGTCATACGCTCTAGCAGGGAGTGTGTTGTACTCCTCTGAATCAATACTAAGGCTAACCAGTGCTGTATTTGGGTAAGTTGTTCTTATTCGTTTGCCAACAATGATGCTGCTCCAGATAAGGCTATCTGCGCGTTTGTTCGCAAGTGGCGTGTCTTCTGGCAGGTCCTCAAGGTCTTTAAAAGATATTTCAAAAGCATCTTCAGCATTTTCAAACTTGCGCTTTCTAACTCTTATGTTATACGGAGCTTTTCTTTCACCCTTGTAATTTGCTAAATAGATTGGAGCAGTTTTAAATTGGTATTGAGAGGTTGAGATTCCTTTGATAACATTAATTTGGTTTTGGTTCTCTACCAATACAGGAAAATTGTTGTAGGTGCCATCTGCGTCTTGAATGGAGACTTGTAGCCTGATTTGTGCGAAGAATAACTGTCCACGCGCCAAACCCTCTGGGGCAACACAGAACAACTTTGGAACGTTAAAGACAAGCTGCACAAAAGCAGTTTCAGTGTCAGTGATAGCCCTGATAACAGTCCCTTCGCCGTAGTCCCGAGAGACAACGAGGTTCTCATCGTTAATTTCTTCGCTAAAACTTTTGCCAACTTCCTCGTTAACTGGAACGATGGTTGTCGTGACATCGCTCAAAAGCGAAGTTTCATCGAAACCAGGCTGAACTGCTGTTCCGTTTCTTGATGTATAGCTTACGGAAGGTGGGTTATTTTCTCTTTCAGTAAGCTGCCTGCGCGTTACAAGCGTTTCATTTAGCAAAACACCTTTATTCTGCTCTGCAAGACCTTCGATCGGCCCCTCGCAGATCGCGTCAATAATCTTGAGATTGGTCTTAGAGTTGAGAGCCATAGGTGTTTACAAGAGATCGTAGCCGTAAGCCAGTAATTCAAATGTGGTTCTTTGACGAACGCCAACTTCAATAATTTCTACTTTTATGTCTAAGTCTTCACCAGAACGTTTTTCGATCCTTGGTGCTTCAAGCCTGTTTCCAAAAATAACGTCTTGGTTAGCACTCGTTAACCCCTGTAGTGTTATACGAGCTGATGCTACGTCAATGTCCGGGCCACCAGTAGTGTTTGACAACGTAATCTGATAAGTAATAAACCCATCAATCCTGGTGCTTCCGTTCCCAGCCACGAAGTCGTCTAAACCTTTTGAAATTTTAAAAATAACGTCAATTCTTTTTCTCTTGCCTGAGCTATTTTTAAATTTAAGAGCGCCCCAACCGCCACTGCCGCTGTTGCTGTCATATTCAGCTTCTGCCTCAAGCGGTTTTGACTCCCCAGGGCCAAAAGTTTTTCCAATAAAAACCCTTTCATCACGGTTCGTATCTGAACTTTTGAAATCACGAACGCCTCTTCTGCTTTTTACACCACCGCAATCTTTTAATTCTCTAGTCAAAGATTCACCATTGATTTTAATTGTATTGACTGAAGGAGTCTGCGTTGCTGTTTGCAATGGGTCGGAGTTGTCAGTTACATCTAAATTTGCTGCCAAAAGGTGACTGCCAGCTATTACGCGCCCGTAAATAACAGGAAGAGTAGTTCCCGTTCCAACAGTATTTGCAGGGCCAGTAAAGGCATAAGACTCATTGCCGGATGCACCTCTTGTGATGCCATCAGGGCCAGGGCCACGAACATTTGTACCTTCGCCACTGATTCGATTTGCCTTTGGTAGTTCTGGTTGGGGCGAAAGGAGACTTGCCGTTCCAGAAAGAATGAGAGCAAGACCAATGTTGCCTCCAATCGCAGTAAGAGTCGCCCCGAATGTGGCAGCAGTAGCACCAGCAGCAGCACCAGCGCCAAATCCTGCAGCCCCGCCCAAACCAAAGCCAACTGCAGGATTAAAAATTGCTAACGCAACCAAACCAACACCTAACAAAATCTGGCCTGCACCTCCTCCAGAACCCGTAATCACAGGCACCACCAGCAATGGCTTGCTGCCAAACGGCAATTGCAGTTCGTCATAATTCATTGCCGCACCACCCTGGATCACCTTGTATCCAACGCCGTTTTGGTGCGCTTGAACTAGCTCATTCTTCAACGCTGGATAGTTGATGCAAAGCAGCTTGATTGCATCAGCAGGTGTTTGAAGGTTGTAATACTCGTGCTTCTGGCCGTACTTCTCGCCCAGTTCACCCGCCAACAGAACTAGCTGCATGGCGAAAAACTGCCGCAACGCTTTTCCTATAGTAACTGCTTAAAGGCTCTATAGCACTCAAGCTGTTCATGCGTTGGTGCAAGATCTTGTCCCCTCCTACATAGATGGCTGCGTGCATTGGAGTCCTCGTACCAAGGCGCATGACCAATAAATCATGTTGGCAGCGATCTTCAAACAACACAGGGTAAAACCCAAAAACTGGAGCGTGCTTCAAAAATATGCTGTCTGTACGCTCTAAAGACTCAGGCCGCACAAAGTCTGGCAGGTCAATCCCAAGCAATCCGTAATACTCGCGAAACAAGGAGTAACAGTCATTTTTGCCGTAATCCCACTGACGGCCTAGCAGGGCTTGATAGTTAACCATTGATCATCTGGCACGGAATAAACGTACCAAGGAATCTTGGTCTGCGTACAGGCTTTTCGATCATGCTCACTGACTGGTGTCCCTTGTGGGTGTGAATGAACTACGGCTTCAATCGTGCCAGCAAACATCGCACGGGCATAGTCCACAGGATTGATTGCGAAATCTGCAGCTGGGTCTAGCGCAATGTTTCGACAAGGAAAATAACGCCCATCAACGACCAGGCCACACGCTTCGTTGGGGCAAACAGTCTTGGCGTGCTTTACAGCATTAAGCCTGAAGTCTTGCCCCATAGAACCCGCCATAGGGTAGATCGACATTGCCGCCAAACCTCTTTTTGCAACTTGATAAACGCTTGCCGCAAATGTCGTTAGTCACATTTCCATTGGCATCAACAACTTTGTCTGCAGCAGCAAGCAACGTGTCGTTAACCGTAAAACACTTGTCTCCTTTGTAGCCGCACTCTGTTCCTCTGTACTTCCAAGGGCAAAACTCCTCAATAGTTCTTCGCGGCAAACTTACGTTGACCAAATCAATCTTTGGTGCAAGCTCAAATTCAACAAATTGCTGGTTCTCGCCCGAAACTCGATCGATATACCAAGTCTCTACAATCTTGGCATTATCATCTGCTGTGTCGTTAAAGGTTTGCATTATCAAAGAATCGCCGCCTTCTGTAGTCAAGGCGTCGGCAACATCTGACTCAACCGCAAAAGGCACTTCCTGATTAAAGTTAGTCGTATCAATAAATTTAGCAAACGTGCGAATCCTTTGGACCTTTGCGCCCAAAGGGTTATACGTCAACATTAAAGTTGTGATTGCATTGTTTACGTTTGCAACCTTTAGCGTTGGGCGAGGTAATGTTCCTCTCCCTGAAAACTCAAACCCATCAATCTCAACTGGTACAGCTGGGTACGCTTGGCCGCCAAATTTAATTTCTTCTGTTAGGCCATTTGTACCTGCGTGGTAATACAAAGTAATTGCGCTTCCTCCATTAATTTCTGGCGTTAGATACACCTCAAATAAATCGATAATCGCTGTTGGCGCAAGGCGAAGCAGTTCTTCAGCTAACGGTTCAAATGCCTCCCAAGTACACGTCCCATCTACTAACGTTTGCGTGATCTTGAACGGAAACGCAGGTTCTTGATTAGGGAATGTGGAGTAAGTGTCAAGGCTGTCTGTCGTTCCAGCAACAATGCACTTGAAGCCAAGCGTGTTGTCTTTTACGGGATTGGCACGGACTACGTCACCAACCGCATAAGCCTTTCCAGCTTCCCACTTATGTAAAGCGTAGGGATAAGCCATTAGACCTCAAATACCTGGACAAAAGTAGCGTTGATATTGAATAAATTTAGATATGGCATTGTCTTCGTCCAGCTTTGACAAATCCATTTATAAGTATTCGTATCGTCTGGTGGCGACCAGTTGAACGATTCAACGCCCTTGCGAGCTTCTAGAAAATCTTCAATTAAATTTGCATCAGTTGTTGTCCTATTCTGCCAAGTTAAGTCCCAAACTTTTGGATCCTGATTAATCCCAAAGCTTGCGCGTTGTGAATACCCTGATCCAAATTGAATTGATCGAATATTCGGTTGAGCTTTTTTTGATGCCCCGTAATCTGGAGCAATATCAGGGAAATTAGCCATTAGCTAAGAAGTCCTCCGGGTCGTTTTTGCTTAACCAGCTCAGCCTGCACAGCTGTACCAATTGCAGAGCCAAGAGCCTTAGCATTTGGCTGATCGCCTTGCACGTTAGATCCAGAAGCATCAACGTTCACAACTACGTTACCAACACCACCACCAGAAGATTCAACACCAAGCCTGCCATTTGCTCCACGACGCAAAGGCATGATTGCCTCGGTGCCAGCCTCACCCATCAAGCCGTAGTTGCCGACTCCGCCCTGTTTGTACTGGAATAAAGTTGGTTTTGTAACTAGACCACCCTTGGCGTAAGGGACAATTCCGTTCTTAGCTACTGCAAGGCCATTTGCTGCCATAGCGCCGACACCACCGGGAATTGTTGTAGGAGGAGTCATTCCTTTAGTTACAGCTCCTTTCGCTGCGCCAAGACCCAAGAAACTGCCTACTCCTGGAATAGCGGAAAGGGCTTGAAATAGGGCAGCCTTGGCAATCATTCGCGACAGGTCTTGCAATATCGACTTGGCCATATCAGCAAAACTTGCCTTGCCAGTAGTGACAAAATCAGCAAAAGCATCTCCAAAACTATTAACTGCTTGAATGCCAGCCTCACCCAATGCAGTATTGAGATCCATTGCTGACTCAAATACCTCTTTCAAACCATCCTTGAACTTGCCTAGAGGGCTTGAAGCTTCTTCAAGTGCAGCACGTACAGCCTCAAACTGTTCGGGGAATAGCTTGGTGAGTTCGAAGGCTTGCTGCCTGATCTCTGCTTGTCTACCTTCCTCTTCTGTTATCTCTCCTGTTACTAATTTAATCTGGCTGAGAGCAAGTGCTTTTTCTTGCTCTTTCTTGATCTTGTCTTCTGCTTGCTTCCTCTGTCTCTCCTCTAACGCAAAAATATCATTAGCAGCTTGTACGTTAATTTTATTGATTTCTACTCGTCGTTTTTGAGGAAGAAGTGACTTAGCCGCCTCTAGTGCAATTTTTTGCTGCGCTAATATGTCCTCTTTAGTTATCTCAACACCTTTTCTCTTTAAATTATTGGCGGCAATCAATGCATCTGCTTCTGGCTTTAATATGTCTTGCGTCCCTTTGCGGCCACTGCCGCCTTCGTCATCTTCTTCGGCAACAGGGTTGTACTTGAAAGGAGACTTAGGGTCTCTTTTTACAGGTGTAGTCAAACGTTCCAGAGCTTTATCGAATCCCGCGATTTCTTTTCTAAGTTCTACAATTCTATTCCTAACTTTGATAGGAGCCTCTTCTACGGTTTGCCCCTTGTAAAGAGATCCTAACTGATCTTCAAGTTCCTTCTCAGCGGTTGCTCTTAAAGATTTAGTTGAGGAAATTTTTGTTGCTCTTTCTTCATTTGAGAGACTTGCATATGTCTGTCCAGGCTTAAGCTTGGCAAGCTCTTGCAATTCTTTTTTTTGTCGCCCAAGGGCGTTGGTTACTGCAACAATGCCTGCAACAATGCCTGCAACTGCTAACGCTCCGCCAAACAATGGGTTTATAGCCATTGAAGCCGTCAGCGCACCAATTCCAGTGGCCGAACCCTTAGCAGCTATGCCTAAGAGTCCAAGCCCTGACGCTAAATTTGTAAGGGTACTAATTAAACCTGCGGCAGTAATTATGCCTACAAAGGTTCCTAAGCCTGCCAATGCTGGACCTAAATTGTTAGCCAAGCCAGACATTGCTTTGGCAATTACTTTTGCTGCCTTAACCATCGATGGCGTTATGTCTTGAATAAATTTTGTGAAAGTATCCTGCAACTCGGCTCCAGTCTCACCCAATGCCAAGCCAACAGACGCCCTCATTTCATCGAAAGCGACAGTAAGCCTTGTGCCAGCCTCAGCGTTTGAAGCGGCAATTTTTAGAGCGGTTCCAGAGTATTTAACGCCTAATTCTTCAATAAATGCCATTAACTCATTAAGACCAACCGTTCCTGCTTTTAAATTCTTTTGAAGCTCAGGCAAGGTCATCTTGTTGGCCTTAGCAAACAAAGTTACAGCACCAGGCAAACGTTCTCCAAGCTGCCCAGATAGCTCTTCTGCGCTGACCTTACCTTTTGAGAACACCTGCACCATGGCAGTAATCGCGCCTTTCACATCCTCGGTACTGCCACCAGTGGCTTTAATTGCCGCAGTTACGTTTTTAAATGTTGTCTCGGCATCTTGCAAAGGTCCGCCAGCCCCAGTTACAGCCGCAGTCAATCGAGTTACACCTCGGACTGCATCTTGCTGCGGAACGTTTAGAGAGCGTGTGACTTGAGCCGCGGTATCTAAAGCTGATGTGTAATTTTCTTGAGATCCAGCAACACCACGAAGAGCTATCTGAAGTTTTTGAATTTGCGCCGAATAATCAGCAGCAGCGCCAATAGATTTCCTAATACCACCAACTTGAGCGCCAATAGCAGCGCCAGCGAAAGCTCCCTGAACACCGCCAAAGGCACCTAGTGCGCCGCCGATCGCACCTTCAGGCCCACCAAAAATGCCGCCAGAAATAACGGCGCCAGCCACCTGTGTTGCCTGACGAGCCCCGCCACCACCTCTTTGACCTTGCGCCTTGCTTAATTGCTTTTCATACTTTCCAATGTCAGCTGTTAGCTCTTTGAACTCCTTGCTATTGATGTCTGCTTCTCTTCTTAATGCCCTTAATGCTGTAACTTGCCCTTCAATCGTGCTGATGCTTCTATTGCCTTGCTTTGCAAAGTCGTTTATTGATCTTCTTACTTTTTCAATAGAAGGAGCCGTCTTGCCTGTTATTACTTTTAAGTTTTTTATTGAATTGCCAATCTTGTCAATTATCTGCTGAGAGCCAGATCCCGCCTTAAAATCAAGCCTGATGGAAAGAGTGTCAATTGCCTTTGCCATCAGAGCGTTTCCGGAGTTCCTTTAGGGCTGCCGCCTCCATTATCTGGAGACGCTCAAGCATGTCTCTACGATCCTCCACATTGTAGAGGCCAAACAAGCCTTCGGAACCTAGCAGTACTTCATATTTCAATCCGACATATCCACTCATTGAAACCTGCCACTGGGTCTGCAGTCGCAGAAACATGATGACTGCATCCCAGTTTTCTTCCCAAACCTCAAAATCCGTAGACTCTGTCGGCTCCGGCTTTGGCAAAATCATTCCAAAAGCAGCTGCATCATCATTGGTGCTGTCCTCGACTTCTTTGCCGCCGGACGCCCAATAAATCGCAGCCTCTCTTAGTTTCCCGCTTCCGCTCCCTCGTAAGTTTTGGTGTAAGCCGCAAGGACAGCTTTCACCCAGTCGACATCGTCAGAGAACGATTCAAGCTCTTTACTGGAAAAAGGCACTTCTTTACCTTCCTCATCCTGGATGCCTTCCCAGCCAATCATCACTTTCTTCAATAACGGCAATCCTGACTCTTCCCCTAAAGACTCAAGTTCAGAAAGCTTTACTCGTTTGAATACAGCCGTAAACTCAAACTTGTCAAATTCGCCCGGACGATCTTCGCTTGGTTCTGTTACTTGTACGGGCCACTTAAAAGTTTTTACCTTTTTACGTACAAAAGCCATTGGGTAAGTGCATAAGCAGAATTAGCTTACACAAAAAAAGGGAGCCTGAAAAGGCTCCCTAAAACTCAACAGAGGCTTGATCAGGTGTAAACGATCTCTACCTCGTCGTTTCCAGCACTGCTAGGAATTGCTGTGAATGGAATTTCCAGCATTGCAATCCCATCAAGATCGCCATAAGAGACATCAGCAATGTCGCCTCGTGCAGAGTCAACCTTGACGATGTTTCCAGCACCGGTTCCATGCGTGAACTCAATGATCCCAAGCGTGTCAGCCAATGCTGTCGCGAAGTAGTCCTTAGTGGCAAGCGCAACAGCCTCAATGCTGAGGTTCCCACTCACGTTCCTGTTTGTGAGAAGAACTTCTCCAGTGCCGCCAACAAGTTCTCGATAGACAATTTCATTGCCGATATCAAGCGAATAAGTTGACAACTTGGCAGTAGTCAGCCCCATTACATTGAGACCAGTAGTGTTGCCTTGCTTAAAGATCAAAGGAGTTGCTTGATCCGCATAAGTAACGCTTGGCTGAGCACTGTCATCTGGTGGCACATAGATTCCAGTTAGCGTGAAATCAAGTGTTGGGATTTCGCCCACGTTTGCCGAAACAGTAAAAGTGCCCCGAGCACCAGTCACTTTGTGTCTGACACCATCAACGTTGTAGTGGACAGTGACTGAATCGAAACCTGTGCTGACAGGGGCGTAGGTGACGCTTGTTCCAGCCGCAACAGTCTCGCTAAAGCCACACGCTTTTAGAGCTTTGCCATACCTAGGAGCAGTCCCAGCCGTACCTGAACCGGCAAGCTCAACACTGAAGGTGCATTCAACACGAGTATTAGCTAGTAACTGCTCAGAAGCTCCTAAATAAGGACGAATCAAGTCACGGCTAACAATGTCACTCTGTTGAGGCACAATGTTCAAATCGCGAACAAGGACAGCGTCAGCCCCCGTCGGAGTCGGATCCGTCCCGTAAGTCGACTCCTCCTCGATCAGAATCAGACGTTTGCGGAGTAGCAGTGCCATCGGATTTTTCCTTTGATGGGGTTTGTGGTTGCGTGCGCCTAATCAAAGTACGAACGCCTGTTTCAGGGTCAAGAAGGTAACTGCCACCTTGACCACTGTGTTCATCTGCCATGGTAAATGGAGAGAGTGGTTAGGTTTTAGCCTAGTCCGAAAGGACTACTGACTTAAATCAGCAACTTCAGTGCGGTAACGAATCTCAAATTCGCAGAAAATAATTCCAGCTGGCTGGTCGGCTTCTAAAAGCTGAAAACTTGTTTGAGCAGGTTGAACATCAATCGCATAGCCGCCCAAAGTCAGGTCAGCCATCATCTTGCTGTGAAGAGATTCAATCGTGTCATCTGCCGCTTGATCTGGAACCGTACCTCTCTCAATTACCGCAATTCTTATGCGAAGAGTCCAATCCAGAGTGGGTAAGCTGGTGTTCTGGACTGGGGTGTCAGAAACAGGCTCAATAATGATCGCTGGAGACTCCCCCCTAGTCATAGGCTCAACACGGCTTCTGTAAATCCTGGTGCCTACTCCAGTCGTGTTAGCTAGTGCCGTCTCGATAGCAGCAAGGATGTTTTCGCGTTTTGTTGTCATCGAATTAATCCTTCATCAGCATCACACGCATAATCTTGCCATCGTCAAGCAGCATTTGCTCACGCACCGTATAAGCAACACCCTCAACAGTCATCGCGTCCCCTCTTGAGACGGCTGAAAAGTCAGAAGTCTTGACCACAACTGCATAATCAGTGGTCAGTACAACTCCATCAGCAATGATTTCGTTAGGCGATTCAAAGTAGCCAACACTTGTTGTTGATCCTTGAACGACTGGAACCGTAAACCCAGGCGTATCGAAGAAAGCGTCTAAATCTTCGGTGAACTCAAGTGCCATAAAAAAAGACCCCCGGTAATCCGGGGGTTATGAAACAAATCAGCCGTACTTAGGAGAGGCAAGACCCAAAACGCTGACTGCGCCTGCGCCTGTGCCACCCGCGACTGTCACGACACATTTGATGAATCGCTTGGTCTCGTCGCTGTTAACAACAAGCTGTTCAACTAGCGCAGTATTTGCACCAGTCGTTGTGAATGCAGCGCCAGAAACGTCGGTATAAGTACCGTCAGTAGCGTCTGATTCAGTCAGCTTTACCGCGTAGGTAACGCTGCCGCCGCCTGCTTCAGCGTCAAGACTGAGAGCGATATCACCCTCATAGTCCTCTAAATCAACTGCAGAACCAGTCTTGGTTGCTGTAGTTACGTCATTCGCGATGAATGTGAGCAGAGTTGTGGCCCTGCGAGTGTTGCCGATGCTCATTCTTTAGTCCTCTTGCGAGTAGTGGTCTTTGGCTTAGCAGCCTTCTCTTCAGAAGACGCTTCTTTAGCAACAGGCTTTGCCTCACAAGCTTCAGCTTCTCCCTTGAACTCGACAGCTTTGCCGAGGTTGATCAAAGTTGCAGCTTGCTGGTATTCAACCTCCAAAATGGAGCCCGCCGAAACGGACTCCCCGGAGATCATTACCTGTCTCAGAATTTCAATCTTCATGAGTCAGAAACGATTGAACAAG
>VMHT01051651.1_pt1 | contig 20203 bp, 25 predicted proteins | sample 4693611 | NCBI WGS metagenome assembly VMHT01 (sample SAMN12280063, study PRJNA550983) | marine metagenome | isolation source: seawater sampled from same location over 5 years 0.02-0.2 micron viral filtrate | place: USA: collected off the coast of southern California halfway between the port... ...
ATTGTGTAGTATGTCACTTCGATGAATTCAACCATAAGTCAAATATCTTTTCGTTTAAAACTGACATATCAATTTTGAAAATATAATAATTAGTCCAAGACTGATTATAGTCTAATATCTTTTTGTTATAAATAGGTAATCTAATTTTGAAAATATAATTATATGCTCGATGGTTAGATATGCACCCTCCTAAAGTCTTAATGTATGTTAATTGTTAGTTAACTGATATAACTGGTATGCTCGTTAGTTTGAATATCTATTGGGTGCTACGAAGACTATAAAGGTTATAGATGCAATTACTAAGGAGACTTAATGTATCTGAACCAATAGCCTTACGATTATGACTAAAGTTTGGTAGGTTAAAGAGAACTACAACTCTGTATATTAATATAACTAAATAATTAATTTTTGTTTTTCTACTATAAATAAATAATATAGTTTATCTATGTACTATAGATTATCTTTATACTTATCAGCTAACATTATGTAATGGTAATCGCTTTGGCTTAGTTTAAGACTTAGTAGGTCTTCTTTAGCTTCTTTTCTTTTCTTACCTGTAGGTAAGTTGTCTATTAGTTGTTGTAACTTTTGTGTTAGTCTTTTTTTCATCTTAGTCAAGTCTTAGGAAATCAGATTCAGCATATTTCAAGAACCATTCTTTATTGTTCTCATATTTATCTACTACTGCTTCTAACATTACTAACTCTTCTATCTGGTATGACGATATTTTATCTACAAGTGATTCTACCTTGTTTAAGATATTAGTTGTCATATCAGGGTCTGTCTTGTAGATATTATCAAACTCTTCTCTTAAGATAGGCTCTAATAGACTGTTTGTTCTGTTTAGTTGTTGTTTTAGGCTTTGTTTATACCTGTTGGTAGCTACAAGTTCCTCATTAGCTTCTAATAGTAATTGAGACAGTAGTACTGACTTTAGGTACGAAATGGATTCTTTTGTTATTTGTTGTTCATTCATAATTGTTATTTTAGTATTTACTTATTATTCCTTCTATATTCTTAAACCTCTCACCTAACTGCTCCCTCTTAAAAGACCTTCTAACACCATCATCTCTCTTTACTGTGTCTTTACATTCTTTAACTTTATCGAAGTAGTGAGGCTTCTTTAAATCAAATGTAGAGATAGTTTCTACTACTCTGTATATTCTATTAGTGTCTAAGCATTTAAACTTCATAAACCTAATACTTAACTTCTCATCTAAAATATTCATAGTCAATACTTCTTAGGCAAATATAACTAAAATTATTCATTATAACAAAAATTAACACAAAAAAAATAAATTAAGTTATCTTAATATAAGATTGATTATTTATGGAGTTTACTGCACCTGCAAGTTTAAGGGAGATTAAGTTGAGTCAATGGCAAAAGTATATTAATGTCTACGACAAGAATAAGGATGATGAGAATGCTACTGAGTTTCTAAACAAAAAGGTATTAGAGATATTCTGTAACATAAAGTTATCAGACGTTGATAAGATAGGTTTAAGTGTATTTGACAATGCTTTAATCCACTTATCATCTGTACTGAATGAGAAACCAGAACTTGTACATAAGTTTAGTTTAAAGGGAACTGATGATGTTGTTGTTGAGTTTGGTTTGATACCTAACTTTGATAAAATGAGTTATGGTGAGTTTATAGATTTAGAGAAATATATGTTTGATAATGACAACTACCATAAAGCAATGGCAGTTCTTTACAGACCAATTAAGTTCAAGAGTAAAGATAAGTATCTTATACACGATTACAAGGGTACAGAGTATATGGCTGATGTAATGAGAGACGCTCCATTAGACGCTGCACTTGGTGCAAGGGTTTTTTTTTATCGTTTAGCGACAAAATTAGGGAATTATACGATGGCTTATACACTCAAAGAGTTGCAGAAGAAACAGGAGGGTCGTCAGGACGAGCATTCGGTAAAAAATGGGGAGACTATCAAGCAATATTTACTCTCGCTGGAGAAGATGTTAGAAGAATCGGAGAAGTTACAGAACTTCCTTTACACCAATGTTTAATGTATTTAGAGTTTATAAAAGAAAAATCAGAATTAGAAAGTAGAATGTTAAAACAAAAAATGAGATGACACACGTTTACGACATATTAGACGTCATAAAAGACGAGTTATTAACTAACCCATCAGTAAATACTGTTACTTACGGAGATTTAGGTGATGTTGACTTAGATAAGACAACTATGTTTCCATTATCGCATATGCTAATAGATAGTGCTAATTACAAGGAAAGAACAGTTGTTTTTGATATTAAGTTACTTTGTGCAGACATAGTTGATTACAATACTAAGAAATCTGATTACGAACTGTTTTATGGTAATGATAACTTACAAGACGTTATGAATACTCAGTTTGAGGTTATAAACTCTTTAATAATGAAGTTGATGAGAGGTGATTTGTTTGAGATTAATTATCAAGTAACAACACAACCTGTTGCACAACCATTTAAAGAACGTTTTAGCAACGAATTAGCAGGTTGGAGTGTAGATATATCAATAGAGATTCCTAATGGCATAAGTATCTGTTAATGGAGGGAGAGAACCTAAAATTAGCCTTGAGAGAGGTTGGTAAGCTAATTAGAAAGAATCTAAAGCAAGAAGCTAAGAATGATAAGTTCAAGGCTTCTGGTAAATTAGATAGGTCTTTTAGGTATAGGGTTGAGGATAATGAGTTATACATATTCGGAGAACAGTATGCAAATGCTTTATCTGATGGTATAAAAACTGACAGAACTTATAACAAGTCAAGCGAACAGTTTAGAAAATCTATTATAGATTGGGCAAAATCAAAGGGTATAACCCCAAAAAGAGATAAGAAAGGAAGGTTTACCTCTTATATGTCAATGGCTAACGCTATCACAAAAAGCATAAGAAGGAAAGGTATTTCTAAGAGATTTGGATATAAGGGTAGTGGATTTATACAAGCAGTACAAGAACAAACTAAAGAACAAATAAAAACAATATTAAAAGAAGGTTACAGAAAGGATATACTGTTAAGCCTTGATAAATTAAAATCAATTAACTAATGGCAATAATAAACGTAAGAAGTCCGAAGTATGTGTCTATTGATGATGGTGCATTGTCTTATGCAGTATTAAGATTAAGTATTTGGACTGGTGCTTCATCTCCATCTCCAGCACCAATCTATATCATTCGTAAATCTGGTACTTATATAGTACATTTTGAAATATCAGAATTAATAAGAGATTATTTAGACACAACATTTGATGGAAATTATAATGGTCAAGCGGTTTGGGTTACAACTACTTTGTTTGCTTATGATTCTGATGATAATGAGGTGGCAGATGATGGAGAAAGTTTTGTTGCTTTTGATGGTTACAACTATTTTGAAGAAAGTGCTAATGTTGATAACTCTTTAATGATTACAAATAGAAAGTTATTTGTTTTAGAAGATAATACATTTAGAGTTCCTATCTATACCGCAACAAGTCCAACAGTTACATTTTTAAAAGATAACGAAATTGTAGGTAGTACATCATTTACACCAAGCAACCAAAGTTCAGAACAAATAAAGTATGTTTCTATTTATGGGGATGATACTAATTGGGATTCGTTTAAAGAAAGAGTTTTAGAAGATGGTGGTACAGATTACGAATCAAATAAATGTTTGGAAGCATATTTTAATGATTACTCAATAGGAGCAGTAGACAAAATAGTTGTTTCGGATAGTGATGGTATTCAAACTATAAATGTAGAGATTTTAGAAGAATGTAAATACGAACCTAAAAAGGTAACGTTTGTAAATAAGTTTGGTGCTTTACAGGATATGTACTTCTTCAAAAAAGCAGTAGAAAGAATTAATGTTGAGAGAGAGTCTTATAAGTCAAATATATTAAATTCAAATATGGTTTATAACTCAAGCAATCACGTTTACAGAGATTTTAACGTTATGGGTAGAGAATCGGTAACATTAAGTAGTGGTTTTTTAAGTGAAGAATATAACGAGGTGTTTAAACAGATGATGCTATCTGAAAAAGTATGGGTTACTAACATAACAGAAGATGGGGAACAAGTATTGCCAATCAATGTTAAGACAAGTGATATTACTTACAAGACTTCTTTAAACGACAAATTAGTAGAATACACAATAGAATTTGATAAATCATTCGATACTATAAATAATATAAGATAGATGCAGATAACTCAGTTATACATAGATGGTCAAAGAGTTGATATGTTTGATGATGTTGGTGTTACTATTACTGACACTATAAAAGACGTTAGAGATATAAGTAAAGTTTTTACAGAATACTCTCAAACATTTAGTTTACCAGCAAGTAAAACCAATAATAAACTGTTTAAACATTATTACAATAATGATATTCAGAATGGTTTTGATGCAAGGATAAGAGTACCTGCAAGTATAGAACTTAACTCTATACCTTTTAGGAATGGGTATATTAAACTTGAAGGAGTTGACCTAAAGAACAATACTGCACATACATACAGAATAACTTTCTTTGGTAACACTATATCGTTAAAAAACCTTTTAGGAGATGACTTACTATCTTCTTTGTCTTGGTTGGATAACTTTAGTACAGAACAAGATGGAACTAATTTGCTATACGACAAGGATTTTGTAGAAAAGTATTTAACAACATCTGTATATAATAAGTTTGTTGATGGAATACGTTACCCTAACGCAATACAAATACCTTTAATCACACATACTCAAAGGCTTTATTATGATAGCAACACTGCTACAGATGAGGTTGATAGTGGAGACTTGCATTGGCACGGAGGAGGTGGTCAACATATACACGGAGTTAAATTCAATGAATTAAAATACGCTTTAAGATTAAGTGTTATAATAAAGGCTATAGAAGAGAAATACGGATTAACCTTTAGTGATGATTTCTTTAAGGGAGGAGATTCTTCTTTTGATAATTTATATATGTGGTTACATAGAGCTAAAGGAAAGGTAACAAGTGGAGAGCAGTTAGAGACATCTACTTATTCGGTCAATGATTTCACAGATTATACCTCTTACAATGGTAGTAGTATGGAAAACAGTATTCTTACATTGAGTGATGGATATTACTTTTCTAATCAAGTTTTACAGTTAAGTTTATCAGTTAACTCTTCTTATAGCTCTGTTCCTTATTCCGTTGTTGTATTTAGAGATGGTGTTTCTATTTATAGTGCTTCAAATATAACAGATAGTATTCAAAACTTATCTATTTCTGTATCTAACAACTCATCTTATAGTATACAAATAACATCTAATCAGACAATAGGTTTTGATAGAGCTATTTGGAATTACTCTTATTTCAATAGTGATATAGATTCTTTTGTAAGCGAAAACTATACAAGTTCAAGTTTTACTATTCCTGTTTCTATTAATTTTAATATTACACAACAAATACCTAAGATGAAAGTGTTAGACTTCTTAACTTCATTATTTAAGATGTTTAACTTGGTTGCATACGTTGAAGGGAGCGAAATGGTTGTAAAAACATTAGATGACTTTTATGATAATCCATCAGCAGATTCACCTTATGACATAACAAAGTATGTGGATGTTAATTCATCACAAGTTAATTCAGCATTACCTTTTAGAGAAGTAGTTTATACTTATAAAGGATTAGGTACTTTCTTAGCAAAGCAACACGAACAGTTATTTAACAAGGATTGGGGTAAGGAAGAGTATAAAGGCTCTGATGGTATTATTTTATCTCAAGGTATATTTAAAAACGAGATACCTTTTGAGCATATGAAATTTGAGCGATTAATAGACTTAAATACAAGTTCTTTAACAGACATACAATGGGGTTTCTGTGTTGATGATAACCAAGATAGTTATATCGGAAATCCTTTGATTTTCTATATGACACCTAAAACATTACCCACAGGTGGTAAAATATCATTTGTTTATGAGGTAAATGGAAATAACGAAGCTGTAAATCATAAAGAGATTTCATCTTATTATGTACCTTCTAATTCAGATTTTCAAGCTACTCAAGAAGAGGATAGACAATCTATAAACTTTAGTGCTGAAAAAGATGAATGGGATTTAGTTACTACAAGGAATGTTTTATTTAATAACTACCATAAAAACTATATTTCAAATGTTTTTGATGAGTCTAACAGATTAAAAAAGATAAGTGCCTATTTGCCATTGAGAATACTATACAAATACACATTAGCAGATAGATTTATTTATTCAGGTAAAAGTTATAAAATTAACTCAATAGAGACAGATTTTTATACAGGTAAATCAGAGATAGAGTTAATTAACGACTATGTTAATATTCCTATTGACTTTGAAGCACCAGCTCCACCTACTAATTTACAATTAGTTCAAGGCTCAGAGACTTCTACAAGTTTCTCAATAGAGTGGACTAAATCAGTAGACAACGATGTTGTAGGTTATAACATAGATTTAAATCAAGGAGATATAATTCTCGCAACAGGTAATGTAGATACATACGAAATAACAGGATTATCTGGTCAAACAACATATACAGTTTATGTAAGTGCATTTGATGCTTCTGGGAACGAATCAACTCTTGCAGGTCCAATAACGGCAAATACAACACAATAATGATAAGACAAACATTAGAATTACTAAGAAATAACGAGTGGTTAATTGAAGACAAGGATGTTAATATAGCTAAAGGGCTATATGAAATGCCTTCAAGTTTTAGAGAGTTAAAAACAAGTATAAAAAGAAAAAAACTAACAAATGGCAAACGATAATACAATATTATTTAAGATAGAGGTAGATGATAAGGGAGCAGTAACTACTCTAAAGTCCACAGTTAAGGGTTACCAAGATTTAAACTTAACAACTCACAATGCTCAAAAATCTGCTGAAAAATTAAACCAAACTATAGCTAATACAGGTAAAGGAGGAACTTTAACAGGTGTAAAACTAACTGAAAAAGAATATCAAAAATTACTTAAAACCCAACATCAAACCACAAGTGCAGTTGGCGCAAGTACATCTGCAACTTTAGAACTTGGTCGTGTTTTATCTGATATGCCTTATGGTATTCGAGGTGTTGCCAATAACTTACAACAATTAGCATCTAACTTATTCTTTATGTCTAAGGCTACTGATGCTGCTACAGGTAAGACTATTGGTTTAATGGGTGCATTCGGAAACCTTTTAAAAGGTCTTATAGGCCCTGCTGGAATACTTATAGCTTTTCAAGGAATAATAGCTTTGTTTGACTTTTTAAGTCAAGGAGCTAAGGATGTGGAAAAGTCTGTAAGTGATTTAAATTCTGAATTTCAAGATTTAGCAACAATTCTTACTGATAATGTTAATGTTTCTATAGAGGATTATCTCAAATTAGTTAAACAAAAAACAGATTTAGATGATAAACTAACTAAGTCAAGTAAAAGATTGAAGGAGATTGAAGAGGAACTACAAGGTATTCAATATAGTAGGGAAAGAACAAATAATTTTGAGCTATTACAAACTTTAAGAAAACAAGAGATTGACCTTCAAGGAGAAATATCAACTATATATGAAACAAGTGCTAACGATATAAATGAATATAAGAAAGCTAAAGATGATTTAACAAAAGCAGATGAAGATAGTTTAAAAGGTTTAAAAAATACATTAAGTGAATTAAAGAAAGAAAGAGAACTTAGAGCAAAATCACCAGAAGATTACAAAAGACTATCTATTGAAATACAAGAATTTCAAGATAAAATTGATAAAATTGAAGCAAAAAATAAAGGTAAGAGAGAAAGAGTAACCACTTTAGTAACACCAGATAGCATAAAAAAACAAGTTAAACTTGGTAAAAGTTTAATAAAGGCGGTAGCAAAGGTTATGGGTGTTGAAATAGGTAAAAACCCTATAGACTTAAATAAATTAATAGATGTTGAGTTAAGTGATGAAACTAAAGCCGCTATAGCCGAGTACAATAAAAAACTTAAAGCAGAAATGCTTTTAACAGATAAATTAAAAGGAGCTGAACAAGTTGTTGAAACGTCAAAAGAAGCGTTAGGTTCTATGACTGATTTTATGAATGCTCAATTTCAAAGAGAAATGGTTATTGAGTCTAATAAAACAAATGCCTTAAATGAACAACTTAATCAGAGGCTACTCAATGAAAACTTATCTAAAGATGAAAGAGCCAAGATACAAAATGAAATAGCTTTAAATGATGAGAAATTAAGAAAGAAACAAGAAAAGATAGCTAAAAAGCAGTTTGATATGAATAAGGCTTCAAATATAGCAAGTGCTTTAATGGACACATCTGCTGCGGCTATAGGTGTTATGAAAGATGCTAAAGGAGGTTTCTTTGCGAGACTATCACAAGCATTACCTACTATTGCATTTGGTTTAGCTCAAGTAGCAACAATTTCAAGACAGAAATTCCAAACTTCAGCAGCTAAGACACCTATACGGACAACTGCTGATGGAGGTGCTGGTGGTGCAACATCTGAACGAGCAGAACCTTCGTTTAACATAGTGGGTAGGTCTAACGACAACTTACTTATAAACGCTATACAAGCACAATTGGGTAAGCCATTAAAAGCATACGTAGTATCAAGAGATGTTACTACCCAACAACAGTTAGATGGTATGATTGTAGGTCAAGCAGGTACTTAAAATAAAACAAAATAAAACAAAATAAGTTAACATAATATAAATAAGTTAAATATGGAAGGATTAGATACAATAGAATTATTTATAGACGAATCAAAAGAGGAAGATGGAATTGAAGCTATATCTTTAGTTGAGTTCCCTGCTATCGAAGAGAACTTTGTAGCTTTAAGTAAACATAAAGTAGAGTTTAAGACTGTTGATTCAGAAAAGAGAATAATCGTTGGTTTAGCATTAGTGCCAAATAAGCTAATATACAGACGTAAGGGAGACTATGAGTACAATATAACATTCTCTACCGAAACTGTAAGAAAAGCGTCTGAGCTATACTTAAAACGTCTTAAAAACAATAATACAACATTAGAACACGCTGAGTTTACAGGAGGTGTATCTGTTATAGAATCTTGGATAGTAGAAGACCCAGAGAAAGACAAAACTGCTTTATATGGATTGAATGCAGTAAAAGGTGCTTGGGCAGTTACTATGAAGATAGATAATGATGAGGTATGGGAAGATGTTAAGCAAGGTAAATACTTAGGATTAAGTATCGAAGGTATGTTTAGCGATAACGTAGAAGATATTGAAGAGGTTGAGGCAAGTAGTGTATTAGAAGAGATAAAGAGACTAATAATTGAAGACGAACAATTAAAAGAGGATTTAGTAGAATATCCTCACGTTATGTATAATCCTGAGACAGGTGAAAGTATTGAAATAACTAACGAAGAGGAACACGAAAAATACACTAAGAAAGGTTGGGTACATACTAAACCTAAGAAATATAGAGAGCAAGAATTAAAGTCTTATAGCGACTATCCACAAGGTGCAACAAATAACGCTAAGAGAGCATTAAAGTACAAGAAAGAGAATGGAAGTTCTTGTGGTACAAGTGTTGGTTGGACAAGGGCAAGTCAATTAGCTAACAGAGAGCCTTTAAGTAGAGATACTATTGCAAGAATGGCATCATTCAAAAGACATCAGCAACATAAAGACGTACCTTATTCAGAAGGATGTGGTGGTATTATGTGGGATGCTTGGGGTGGTTCAGCAGGTGTTAATTGGGCAATCAGTAAATTAAAAAAGATAGACAATGAGAGCTAAATATTGCAAATGTAAGAATACTTACTCTATAGAATGTGATAAGTACTCAAAGAAAAGAAAGTGTAGTGCAGATGAGTATTGGAAGCAAGGTATAGGCTCAATTCACAAGCAAGAAGAGGAGTAAAAATAAGACAGTAAATTTTTAAATAGTTATATTAATATAAATCAATAAGTATGAAAGCGACAGAAATCCTTAACAATGTCAAAGACCTTTTAAATCTTTCTAAGGAAGAATTGAAGGTAGAAGACGTTGCAGTTGAAGAGTCAGTAGAGTTATCTACAGAGGAAGTAACTGAAGAAGTAAAAGAGGAAGTGGAAGAGGTTGTACTTGCTGAAGAGCCTAAAGAAGAGGTTGTAATCGAGGAGGAAGTTGAAGCACCTGCTATGAGTTACGCTACTTCTGATGAGTTAGCAGCAGTAAAATCAGAGCTACTTTCTATGATTAAAGCATTAATCGAAGATAAGCCAATGGGAGAAGCTAAAGAAGTTCCAGAGGAGTTATCAAAACAAGAAGAGGTTGAACTATCTGAAAATGTAGAAGAAGTTGTACATTCTCCAGAAGCTGAAATCGAAAAGAAAAAGAATTTATTATCAAACCTAAACAAATCTATGACTACTGAACAAAGAGTTAATAGAATGTTATTTAATTAAAATTAGACAAAATGGCTACTACTACAAGTATTACTACAACTTACGCTGGAGAATCAGCAGGGAAATATATTTCTGCTGCTTTACTTTCAGGTAACACTATTGCAAATGGTGGATTAACTATCCGACCAAACGTAAAGTTCAAAGAGGTTGTTAAAAGATTGGAATTAGATGGTATCACTAAGAATGGTACTTGCGACTTCAATGACACTTCAACTTTGACTTTAACTGAAAGAATCCTTGAACCAAAGGAATTACAAGTTAACTTAGAATTATGTAAGAAAGATTTCCGTTCAGATTGGGATGCAATCCAAATGGGATATTCTGCATTTGACAACTTACCATCTTCTTTCCAAGACTACTTAATCTCTTATGTTGCTGCTAAAGTAGCACAAAAGAATGAGCAGAACATATGGGCAGGAGCAGATGGAGAAGGTTCATTTGACGGATTCTCTACTTTATTAGCTGCTGATGCTGCTTTACCAGCTGCACAACAAATTGCAGGAACTACTGTAACTGCTGCTAATGTAATAGATGAGTTAGGAAAAGTTGTTGACCAAATCCCTTCTGCTTTATATGGTAGAGATGATTTGTTTATCTATGTTTCTCAAAACATCTTTAGAGCATACAAGAGAGCATTAGGAGGATTCCAATCTGGAGGACAAGGTGCTGCTGGTGTAGGTTCTCAAGGAAACAACCAAGACATCAACATCTTATACTTTGATGGTGTAAAAATCTTTATGGCTAACGGATTAGCAGCAAATACTGCTGTAGCAACTACTAAAGATAACTTACAATTTGGAACTGGTTTATTATCAGACCACCAAGAAGTAAAAGTTTTAGATATGGCAGACTTAGATGGTTCTCAAAACGTAAGAATCATTATGCGATTTACCGCAGGAGTACAGTACGGAGTTGTTGAAGACATCGTAACTTACGGAATCTAAGATTCAAATAAATAAACAAAAAGAGGGTGGGTAATTGCTACCTACCCTTTTTTTATAACTAATAAATAAAAAATAAATATTATGGCTTGTGATATTACTTTAGGTAGAACAGAACCTTGTAAAGATAGTGTTGGAGGAATCAATGCTGTTTATTTTGTAAATTTTGGAGATATAACCAGTATAACATACGATGGTGCTTTAACAGATGTAATTGATACTGTTGGTGGTTCTCCAAATGCTTACAAATACGAGGTTAGAGGAAACTCTACCTATACAGAAAACATTCAATCAAGTAGAGAGAATGGAACTACTGCTTTTGAGCAAGTGTTAGAGTTGACACTTAAAAAATTAACTAAAGAAGACCACAATACTATTAAATTATTATCTTTCGGAAGACCAAACATTCTTATCGAGGACAATAACGGAAATGTATTCTTAGCTGGAGCTGAGTATGGTGCTGACGTAACAGGAGGTACTATAGTAACAGGAGGAGCTATGGCTGATATGAGTGGATATACTTTGAGTTTTACAGGTATGGAAAAAGCACCAGCAAACTTTTTGTTCGCAGGGGCAGATGCTACTTCTACTATTACAAATGCAGGATTTACTATTGTTTCATAATAGTACTTTTAGCAAATCAATTAAACCCTACCATTTGGTGGGGTTTTTTATTAAATAAAACAAAAATAAATTATTTAGTTATCATAGTATGTTAATATTACAACCAACAGTAGGAGATAAAACAATAACTATTGCACCGAGAAGTTCAGACTTGTCAGGAGCATTTGTTTTAAATATAAGAAGAGATGGTGATGGTAAGGAAGAATCTATAACAAACGCTACTTTAAGCAATATAGTGAACTTTACTGAAGTTACTTTTCAATCAACAATACTTGAAGAGGATTCTACTTATTATTTAGAGATAACTAAAGATGATGAATTGTGGTATAGAGACAAGATATACGCAACATCTCAGACGACTTCTGAAAGAGTAACTGAGAAACACGAAATAGGTAATGGCACAATTTACAAGCCTTATAGTACAGTAGATGATAACACATACATAATATAATGAGTTTAAATAAGAAAAATACAGTTAGTAAAGAATACAAAGATAGCATTAGAGTTGTCAATATGTCTTCTTACCAAGTTCCTACAATCAAAGAGGTTCACAATAAAGAGTGGGTTGCATTTGGGGATAATAACGATTATTTTGATAATCTTATAGATAGATACCTTGACAGTCCTACTAATGGTAGATGTATTAATGGTATTGTTGATATGATTTATGGTAGAGGTTTAGAGTCTACTAATTCAGATTTGTTTCCTGAAGATTATGTTAGAATGAAGAAACTACTTAGACCAAGAGAAGTTAAGAGACTTGTTAATGATTACAAGTTGTTAGGTCAAGGTGTTATGCAACTAACATACAACAAAGCTAAAACAAAGATACTAAAGGTATCTCACTTTCCTATGGAGACTCTTAGAGCTGAGAAGGCTACTAAAGGTGTTATAAAGGCTTATTACTATCATCCATCTTGGAAAGACTGTAAGAATTCAGATAGTCCTAAAAGGATACCTACATTTGGTAATGGTAGTAAATCTCAAGTAAACGAACTTTATGTATTTAAACCTTACAGAAGTGGTTTCTATTACTACTCTACAGTAGACTATCAAGCATCTTTGCAATATAGTGAGTTAGAATCAGAAGTATCTAACTATCATTTATCGAATATAGAGAATGGATTACAACCGAGTTTATTTGTAAACTTTAATAATGGTATACCTAATGCTGAGACTCAACAATCTATAGAGAGCAAGATTAACCAAAAGTTTAGTGGTAGCTCTAATAGTGGTAAAGCGATTATTGCATTTAACGAATCAGCAGAAACTAAAGCTGATATAGAAGCAATACATTTACCAGATGCTCACGCACAATATCAATTCTTATCTGATGAGGCAAGAGAGAAGATAATGTTAGGACACGGAATTGTATCTCCAATACTTTTAGGTATTAAAGACAACACAGGTTTTGGTAACAATGCAGAAGAATTAAGAACTGCATCTGTATTAATGGATAACGTAATTATCAGACCATTTCAAGATGGTATTATCTATGGATTAACAGAGATACTTGAATTCAACAAGATATACCAAGATTTATATTTCGTTACATTACAACCAATCGAGTTTACAGAGTTAGACAACGTATCTACTAAGATTAGAAAAGAAGAGGAAACAGGAGAGAAATTATCTGCTGAAGAGGCTAAAGACTTTTCTGAAGAGGATGGTGATGATATGATTACCCAATTAGAAGCATTAGGAGAGGTTTTAAGCGATGATTGGGAAGTTGTGCATAGTGAGATATACCAAGACGAAAATGAGTCCGTTAAAATGGCTGAAATCAAGTATTCTGATAAAGCATCATCTGAGGACGATGGTGTATACAAAATTAGATACGCTTATATGCCAGAGAGAAAGTCTCCGAACAGTAGAGATTTCTGTAAGAGAATGGAAGTATTAACAGGTAGAAAGGTTGTATTTAGAAAGGAAGATATTAATATGATGTCTTTTAGAGGTGTGAACAAAGAGTTAGGTCATAAGAAACAGAACTATAGTTTACTAAAATACAAAGGTGGTAAGAACTGTCATCACTATTGGGAACTAAGAGTTTACAAGAAGAAAGATGGTAAGCAAGTTGATTCATCTAATGCTTACGGAGATGGTTTAAAAGAACCTAAAAACCCAAGTGAGATGGGTGAAAGAATGATAGATAGAGCAGACAAAGGTGCTTATAGAAGTACTTTAAATAAAATAAGAAAGACTTTAGGCATATGAAAGCATTATTCATAACAATACAAGATTTAAAAGCTAAGTCAATAATTAGTGGTAGTACTGATGCTGACAAGCTAATTCACTTTATTGAGGTGGCACAGGATATACACATCCAAAATTATTTAGGTGGAAACTTATACGACAAGTTACAGGCTTTAATAATATCAGGTGATATAGACTTACCTGCTAATAGCGATTATAAGAGCCTTAGAGACGTTTATATTAAGCCAATGTTGATTTGGTTTACTCAAGCTGAATACTTCCCTTTTTCTATGTTTAAAATTGATAATGGAGGTATATCGAAGCATAGAGGGGAAGATTCGGATTCTGTTAATTATAGTGATGTTGATAGAATGATGAGCAAGATAAATGATAGAGCTGAATTTTATACGAAGAGGTTCTTAGATTACATTTGTTTTAACAGTAATAAATATCCTGAGTACAATAATAATAGTAACGGAGATATGTATCCTGATAAAGATGCTAATGAGTTTTCAAGTTTTGTTTTGTAATGAATGTAAAAAAAAAGACATATAAGACAAAAACAGTTAACATAATAAAGCTAAATAGTTTTTATAACGAGTTTAACAAAGACAAGAAGAAGAAAGATGGCAAACGAAATATACGATAGTACTTGGTGGGGTAACACAATACAAACTGCATCTTCAATAGGGACATCTACTGAAATGATACAAGGTCAGTTTAATATGGAAGATAGGCAAGAAGTTGAAGCAGTAAAATGTTTAGCAGACGCAATTCATAGAATAGGAATACAAGACATACAAAATTAAAAACAATGGCAAAACCAAAAATAGCATTAGTACCATCCGCTCAAGGGAGCAAGTTTTATTCCGTACTACCATCGAGTGGTGTAGGGGATTTTAACTTTACACGTAGTGGTTCAGCAACAAGAATAAATAAAGATGGACTGATAGAAACAGTTGGAAACGGAGTATCAAGATTAAACTATCCAATGATTGATGGTGTTGTAAGTGGATGCCCACATCATATTTTAGAGCCACAGAGGACTAATATATTTCCTTATTCAAGTGCATTTATTAACATTAATGATTTTTCTTTAACAGTAACAGATAATGCGTCTATAAGTCCAGAAGGGTCTAATAATGCAACAAGTATAATTCCAAATGTATCAAATACTGTTCATTATTTATCATTATCAAATAATTCTACTGGCACAGTTACTTTTAGTATATATGCTAAAGCGAATGGGTATAATTATTTATTTTTACACTTATACGATGGGTCTAATGGTAGGGCTTGGTTTAATTTAGAGAATGGTGTTATTGAAACTAATGATTCATCTATTTCTGCTAACATTGAAAAAATGCCTAACGGATGGTATAGGTGTATAATAACAAGGGTTTTATCTGGAAATTTAATACAAGCTGATATTGCAGTTTCCAATAGTGATAATACAACAAGTTTTAGTGGAGACGGAACAAGTGGAATCTACATCTACGGCGCACAATTAGAACAAGGTTCATACCCAACAAGCTACATCCCAACTAACGGAAGTGCAGTTACTCGTTCAGCAGAAACTGCTACTGGTTCTGGAGATGCAGCTACGTTTAACGATTCAGAGGGTGTTTTAATGGCAGAGATTAGTAGGCAAGATGATGATGTATCAACAACTGCTTTATCTATAAATAATGGTGCGTTAGCTAATAGTGTTAATATTTATTATTATAGTACAAATGTTTTGTATTTTGATATTTTTAGTGGTGGTGCAACAGTTAGTGGGGATATTAACATAGATACATATAATTCAAACAAGATTGCCTTAAAGTATAAAAGCGGAGATATATCTTTATATGTTAATGGGTTTGAGTTAATAACTAAAACAAATGCAATTTCATTAAGTGGATTAAACGAATTAGATTTTAATTTTGGTGCAGGAAATCAACCTTTCTATGGAAACACTAAACAAATACAATACTACGATTCAGTATTAACAGATAGCGAATTAGAAACACTAACATCTTGGGTATCTTTTTCAGATATGGCTGAAGGACAGCTTTATTCGGTTGAATAGTATTAATTATAAGAAAAATTCACTATATTAGTAATATGGAAAATTGGAAAGACATAAAAGGATACGAGGGCAAATATCAAGTTAGTGATTTAGGTAGAGTTAAATCGTTAAAAAGATGGGTAGATAATAAAGGTAATGGTGGTTATTTTGTAAAAGAAATGATATTAAAATCAAATATAAAAAATGAACGCTACCCAATTGTTGGATTAACAAAAAATAACACAAGAAGAAAATTTAGAGTTCATCAATTAGTAGCTATGGCTTTTTTAAATCACAAACCTTGTGGGCATAAATTAATAGTTGACCATATAGATAATAATTCTTTAAACAATAATGCAGAAAACCTACAAATAGTAACAAGTAGAGTTAACACTACTAAAGATAGAAAAGGTTATTCAAGTAAATATGTAGGTGTTTACTATAATGATAAAGGAATTAATAGATGGAGAGCCACAACAAGCGTTAATGGAAAGGTTGTAAATTTAGGTTCTTTTGATACAGAAGAAAGAGCATCAATAGCATACAATTTTGCATTGACGCAATTAGATAAATTAACAGAATATAGTATAACAAAATAGATATGGCACAAACTTATAAATTCGGTAGAGGGACTTGGGCGACAAAAGAGGGTTCTACTTTAGCATATAATGACGAGAACGAAAACTATAAACCTCTACCTTTCAATTTTGAAAGAGATAGTATTGCTACAAGAGTAAACAAAGAGGGATTAATAGAGGTAGTAGGTAATGATATACCAAGAATAGATTATAAAGATAGTGCAGATGGTGTTTTATTGTTAGAAGAAGGTAGTAGTAATAGAGTTCCTTGGAGTGAAGATATAAATAATTCTGCTTGGGCAAAAATTGCAGTAACAGTTGATGCAAATCAAATAATATCTCCAGACGGAACACAAAACGCAGATTTAATAACTGAAACAACAGCAAATTCACAGCATAGAATTAGTGATATAGTTACGTTATCAACTGGTGTTGAACACACAATAAGTGCTTGGGTAAAACCAAACGGCACTAAGTATGTACGTTTAAGAATAGAAAATGCGGCTGTAGGTTCTGGTCAAGTAGACGTATATTTTGATATGGAAAATTTATTGCCTTCACTGTCCAATGGATCTATTAAAAAATATTCTAATGGTTGGTACAGATTATCAGCAACTGGAACCCCTAATAATGCGGCTAGTGTTGCTATTGTTGGTTTAGCACCAGATCTTGGTTTGTCAAGTTATGTAGGAGATGGTGTAAGCGGTGCATATGTTTGGGGTATACAAGTAGAACAGTCAAGTTATGCAACATCCTACATCCCAACCTCTGGCTCAACAGTACAACGTGCTTCTGAAACTGCTAATGGTTCTGGTAATAGTGAAGTGTTTAATGATAGTGAAGGAGTATTGTTTGCTGATATAGCTGGTTTAGTTAATGATAATAATTTTAAAGCAATAAGTGTTTCTGAATCAAACGTAGATAATAGGATTACTTTAAGTTTGTATCAAGGTAGTTTATTCGCATATATTGCTGATGGAGGTGTTGGTCAATTTAATGTAAGTCAATCAGTTGGTTCTGTATTAGAATTTCACAAAACAGCTATTAAATACAAAGCTAATGACTGTGCTTTTTGGATTGATGGTTTTGAAGTAGCTATAAATACATCACCTACTACAATGCCAAGTGGATTAAAAGAATTAGCATTTGACAAAGGAAATGGAGCAGATGATTTCTACGGAAAGACAAAAGAACTTGGCTACTACGATACAATCCTAACAGACGAAGAATTAGAATATATAACAAGTTATCGTTCATTAAACGAATTAGTAACAGAATTAAACTTAAACACATTATAAGATGGCGAATACATTAAAATTTGGTAACGGAGAATGGTATGGAAAGAAAGATACTATCCTTGCTTACAATGATGAAAATAACAACTACAAGCCATTACCTTTTGACTTTAGTAGAGGAAGTTCTGCTACTGTTGTAAATAAAGATGGTTTAATTGAAACTGTTGGTAGTGGACAACCAAGAATAGATTATAAGGATAATACTAAAGGTGCTTTGTTGTTAGAGCCGAGTAGGAGTAATTTAGTTACTTATTCGGAGGACTTTAGTAATGGTGTTTGGAATATAGGTGGTGCTACTACAATAATATTAGATAATTTACTATCTCCAGATGGAGAACATAGTTCATATAAACAAGTAGAAAACAATACTATAAATAGTTTTTCAACAAGATACTCATCATCTATTTCATATATAAGTGGATTAAAATACATCACATCTATTTTTGCTAAAAGTGATAATAGAAATTTAATGATTAGGTCTTATAATGGTTCATCAGATATAGACACAATATTTGATTTATCTAATGGGACTATTTTGTCTGGTTCAACTGGAGAAATTAAGGATTATGGTAATGGATGGTATAGATGTAGTCATACAATTACTGCACAATCAACAATAAATACAGTTTATGCAGCAAGTTTTGTGTTGGTAAATGGTTCTTCATATAGTTATCAAGGAGATGGAACAAGTGGTGTTTACATTTACGGAGCGCAATTAGAACAAGGCAGTTACGCTACATCGTATATTCCTACATCTGGAGGTGTAGTAACAAGGATAGTTGATATTTGTAATAATGGAGGTAATGAACAAGTGTTTAATGATTCAGAGGGTGTTTTGTATGCAGAAGTAAGTGCTTTTATTGGTGCTGGTGGAGGAACAAGAAGAATTGAATTGTCTAATGGGTTAAATCCATCTCAATATGTTAGATTACAGATTACTAATGGAGATGGTAGTTTATACTCGATAGTAAATAATGGTACTGAACAATTTTTATTTAACTACACATCTTTTAATGCAACACAAAATAATAAAATAGCAATTAAATATAAAGAAAATGATTTTGCTTTATGGGTAAATGGTATTGAAGTAGGTTCAAGTAATATAGGTAATACATTTGCAAATGGTGTTTTAACACAAGCAAATTTATCTCCAACAAGTTTTTATTTCTACGGCAAAACAAAAGAACTACAAGTATTCACAACTGCATTATCAGACCAAGAATTACAAGCATTAACAACAATATAAATTATATACAATGAGAATTTCAAAATACGAGTTTAACAGTAAAGAACAAGCACAAGAAAAGATTGATGCTTTAGGTACTGCAACAGATGAAAATGGAAACGAATATCCAACCCACAAAAGTACTATTGTACAATTAGGTAACATCGTTTTAGAACAAGGCGAATACGATGAAGAGGGAGAAGAAATTACTGCTCCAGTATTATCTGACAAATGGCATTTAGATGTTGCTTGGGATGATGCAGAAATCACAACAGTAGAAGAAGAAGCTGTTTTAGATGATGAGGGTATGATTGTAACACCAGAGGTAACATCAGTAGACCATCCTTATGGTTGGAAATCTTACGCAGTAGAAATCGAGGGCGATGGAGTACATTCTTTCTTTGGGTTAAGCTATGATTCATTAAAGTTGTAAAAAGTGGATATGCAAGACCTAAAATTAGCGTTTATAAATTTCCTTACTTTCACAGTGAGTTTCTCTGATGCAGAGCAATGGCTAAAATTAACGCTTTTAGTGGTGTCTATTGCATATACAGTTCTAAAGATTTTTAACTTAAAAAATAAGAGTGAGTAAATACTTTAAAGAAATAGAGTACAAAATGGATGCTGACTTTCTTGCTAAATTAGATAAGGCAAGAGAGTTGGCTAATATACCTTTTACTATTAATTCTGCTTACAGAAATGCAGACCAAAATGCAAGAGTAGGTGGCAAACCTAATTCAAGCCATTTAAAAGGACTTGCAGTAGATATAAGGGCAAATGATAGCAGTACAAGATATATTGTCTTAAAGGCTCTTATAAGTGTCGGCTTTAATAGAATAGGTGTTGCAAGTTCATTTATTCACGTAGATGATGACAAAGAAAAAGCGAGTAATGTAATTTGGACATATTAAGAGGATTATTTCATACGGTTA
>VMHT01104708.1_pt1 | contig 20199 bp, 22 predicted proteins | sample 4693611 | NCBI WGS metagenome assembly VMHT01 (sample SAMN12280063, study PRJNA550983) | marine metagenome | isolation source: seawater sampled from same location over 5 years 0.02-0.2 micron viral filtrate | place: USA: collected off the coast of southern California halfway between the port... ...
AATTCAAAAAACATTTTAGTTTTTACTACCTGCGAAGTCCGACATATGCGACCCCTGATTTTACTCTCTCTTTTTTTTTTTTCAAAACAACACGCAAAACCCCAAATCGCAAAATTTACGGAATGTTGTTGATGAGGACTCGTGAGATTTCCTGCTTAGTCATCTTTTTGAGTCTGTGGGAGTTGAGACAGTGCCATCCAGGTAGTAGGAGTTCCTTACACATTTGGATGAGGTGCTTCCTACTGTGTCGGTAGTTGATGAGTCCTAGAATGGGACTCCTAGTTTTGATTACAGCAGAGGGTTGGTCTTTCTGACCCCTAAACTGGTAAATCCAGTTGGGGCCTTCGTATGCCATTTTTTCCTCAGTGTGATGCCCCATCCGAACAGATAGCCACATCAGATTGGTATAGGGTTTTCTCTCCTTGACATATCGCATATGGCCTTTGCTGTTTCTGTTGTTGTAGATGGTGCGACTGAACAAGGCAGGATTACAAGTGTAGATGACACGAGCAGACCCTACCTTGGTATGTTGGGTGTTGCCACCACCAATATTGTTAGACTCAGAATTACAAGTGAGGTCGGTGTTAGTCATCCGTCTTACCAGTGGTTGGAGTTTGCGGCATAGAGCTCGCTGCCGTTTGTGGTTTTCTAGTTTCCAACCAAAGTTGAAGTGGTTGATGTCGTGGTTGTCTTCTTTGATTTCTGGATACCAGAAGATAGTTTTGAGGTCTAGCTTGATGTCAGCACGATACAGCTCGCAGAGAAACCTGAGGATGATATCCTCAACTTCCTCAGGCAGACACCCACCGAAGAGTGTCCCAGAAAATTTGTCCTTGATGTCGGAGAACATCAGAGGAGGTGGTAGTAGTTGGATTTGGTTATCAGACATTGTAGTAATGAAACAGTCAATTTCTCTAAAATCCATAAAATCAATTTTTTTTTTTTCGTCCGGACTCCCCACGACGAAGTAGGGTATATGAAAACAGTAGGGGGGGGGGTGACTAATCGTGGGAGCCCATTTTCCCTAGTGATAATTTTTTTTCTAGGAAAAACAGGCTCCCACGTTCAAGAGTAGGCGCCGGAGGTGCGACTAGACAACATAAGGTGGTAGCTCGGAGTAGGGCGGCGGTGCGAGTATGACAGTCTCATATGGTGGGGGGGTCTCAGCATCTCGTCTGAGGTCTCTCACGGCATTGTAGAAGTCATACTTGAAATCCTGCCATATGGGACAGAAGGTATCAAAGGCATCCCACATACTCTCAGAAATACTGTTGGTCTCTATGAACTCGTTAAGGATGGCATCTATGTCGCAGTCATCATCCTCCTCCATATTTTCCAGGTCATCCTTGAAGTCATTGTAGGTGTAGTAGATTCCCTCAGTGTCGCAGAAGTGGTCGGGGTGGATGTCAGTGTCTCCTGCTAAGTCCTGGCGGAGGGTTCTGAATAGGCGTATGGTAGTTACGGTGTGTGCGGTGGTCATTGTTGTAATGAAACAGTCAATTTCTCTGGAACGATAAAAATCAATTTTTTTTTTTTCGTTCGGACTCCCCACGACGAAGTAGGGTATATAGCCTACGGTTAAGAGTAGGGGGAGAGTAGGGGGGCGAGGTTGAACGTGGGAGCCCCTTTTCCCTAATAGAATTTTTTTTTCTAGGAAAAACAGGCTCCCACGTTCAAGAGTAGGGGACGACTAGGACTCCTGGTCGTCTGAGGAATCCTCGCCATCACTACAAAAACTTTCCCAACCAAAGTCTTCGATGATTTCTAACACCAACCCAAGCTTAGGACACATTTCCTCCTTAGTGTCAGTCATATACTTGTGGTGGGTAGCAAAAGTCCGCATATAATCAAGTCGCTTGACTTCATTCTGGATGAACTCTGCCATATTCAGGTATTCCCTTTCTTGGTAGTTCTCGTTTTCACCATTGGCAAGGTCTTCGGATGCCTCCAAGTTGGTAAGTAAGTCTTCCTTGATTCTATCAATATACTTAGCCCATATCTGTCCCCGTCGGTATGGTTCTTCATCAATCTTTGTGATTGTTCCATACAGAAGATTCAGGATGGTGAATGTTGAAATAAAACCACGATAGAGTGCTAGTGATGATTTGATATACTTTTTTACTTCATCTGGTTCTCGATAGAAACTCATTACAAATGCGTGTTCTTGCCAAAAATCGTCAGGGTTGCTCAATGAGTCATCAATCATTTTTTCATTGTAATTGACTTTTTCAACTCCATCAGTAGTCTCAGTTTTATTCTGAAACTTTTTGATACTCTCATCAAGTTCATCACCATACTTTGAAAAGTTCGCAAAGTAGTATGAAGTCTTGGAAGCTGCGATATGCTTTGTGTGGAGTTTTTGAAATTCAGGGGGAGCTTGCTTTTTGAAATTTTCAAATGATAGTTCTGCTATTTCACAGTTGTATGCCCAGTCTGCTTGTTTATTATACTCTTTGACATTTTTCATACACTGTTTCTTGAAGATGTCATATTGTTTCATTTTGTGGGTAGCTCCTTCAATCATTTCACTGATAGCGGTGGTCTTTTTGATGATGTATTCCATTGTTTTTTTTTTAATTGATACAACCAACGAAAATGTAAAAATCAATTTTTTTTTTTTTGATTAAAAAAATCTAAGTGTATATATATATCTATAATGCCTGGTCAAGTTATAATGGGAAAAGACCCAAATGGAAAGTTCAGAGATATCGGATGTGATTTGGATGGTAATCTCAAATGCGAATTGACTTCATCGATAGATGTAGCAATTGGTGAAGTTGAAATGATAGGAACAGCAAATGTAGATGGTTCAGGTGGCAAAAGAAATGCTGTTGTCAATTCTGTGGGTGCTATGAGCGTAACACAAGACCAAGCTATGGGACAACCTAATAATATTGGAGATGGCAGCAATATGTTAAGAACTATGCAATATGGTTATGACCAATCCGCAGGACAACAAAGACCGTTGAAGGTTGATGGAGATGGACATTTACAGATAGATGTCTTGTCTGGCGGTGGTGGTGATGCTACCGCAGCTAATCAAACTACTGGTAATGCTTCTTTGGCTACCATTGCTGGTGATACCACAAGTCTTGATACCAAAATTACCAGTGGTAATCAGGGTAATATTTCAACTGGTCATCAGGTATTACCATACGCATACGCTCAATCTAGTAGCAACTTTGTCCCTATTGAAGTCAATTCTGTGGGTCATATGGAAACGCACATTCACGGTAATACTGCTGCTGATGGTAGTGGAACTGCTAAATCGCTTCTAGTCGATACGGCAGGTCATCTCCAAGTTGATATCGCATCGGGTGGTGGTGGTGATGCTAGTGCCGCAAATCAATCCACTATGATTACTCATTTATCTGAAATCGAAGGAGCCGTGGAAACATTAGAAGCCTGTGTAACTTCTGATAAAGTAAATGTCAGATTTGAAGCAGGTGATTTAAATATCGGTAATGTGGATGTGGTCAGTAGTGTTTTACCTACCGGTGCTGCTACTAGTGCCCTTCAAGGTGGTGGTCTTCCTGCTGCCTTAGATTCTGGTTCTTTGAAAGTTGCTATCCAAAGTGGTAATATCTCTGGTTTTGCTACTTCTACTCTTCAAGGTGGGGGTCTCCCTGCTGCTTTGACTGGTTCTGGAAACTTGAAGGTAGCAGTTGAGGAAGGTGCGATTACTGGATTTGCTACTAGTGCTAATCAATCCACTGCGAATGGTCATTTATCTGAAATTGAGGGAGCTGTGGAAACATTGGAAGCTTGTGTAACTTCTGACAAAGTAAATGTCAGATTTGAGGCAGGAGATTTGAATATTGGTAATGTGGATGTTGCCAGCAGTGTTTTACCTACTGGTGCTGCTACTTCTGCTCTTCAAGGTGGCGGTCTTCCTGCTGCTCTTGATTCTGGTTCATTAAAGGTTGCTATCCAAAGTGGTAATATCTCTGGTTTCTCTACTTCCACATTACAAGGCGGAGGTCTTCCTGCTGCTTTGACTGGTTCTGGAAACTTGAAGGTAGCAGTTGAGGAAGGTGCTATCTCTGGTTTCTCTACTTCCACATTACAAGGCGGAGGTCTTCCTGCTGCTTTGACTGGTTCTGGTAATTTGAAGGTCTCAGTAGAAGAAGGTGCTATCTCTGGATTTGCTACAAGTGCCAATCAATCTACTGCTATTGGTCATTTATCTGAAATTGAGGGAGCTGTGGAAACACTTGAAGCCTGTGTTACTTCCGATAAGGTAAATGTCAGATTTGAGGCAGGTGATTTGAATATCGGTAATGTGGATGTGGCTAGTAGTGTTTTACCGACTGGTGCTTCTACTGAATCTTCCTTAACTGCTATGAGTGCTAAATTACCGGCTAGTTTAGGTCAAAAAGCAAATGCCTCTTCATTGTCAATTTGCCGAAGTTCAACTGCGGGTGCTTTTGATTTATCTGCGAGAACTACCATAGGCACTGCTTCTACCACTACTAAATTACTTTGTGATTCTGCGGGTCAGCTCCGAACCAAACACCATAGTAATACTAATAACACTACCCATCAAAGTGGAACAAGTATAAGTGCTAGTGGTGGAACTGTAAATTTTGGTTTAAATACTGATTCTAGTTATTGTGTGATACACCTCCAAGTAGATACTAGTGATAGTGGATTTTTAACTGACTTATTTGTCAGGCAGTCTGCTGATAATAGTAAATTCTTTTTGACTCACAAATTTCCTTTAAATGATTGGGTAATTGGAAACCCATCTGGAACTGTTTATTTTCAAAAGGTCAAACTTGAAACTCCTACTGATTATGTCCAAATCATTAATTTTGAAGCACAGGCCAATAAAGTTCAAATATTAGTCAATACGGGCAGAGATTAAAGAATTAAACAATCCGAAGGTAGCCTTTGGCAAACCCCATATGTGGTGTTAAACCTTTTTTTTGATTTTCTTGTTTTTTTGTTTTTCCATCTTCTAAACCGATGTTTCTTTAATGATAACCTTAACATTTTCTTTTGTATTTCACTCATTTCTTATACTTCTTTACTCTTCCAGTAGTTTTTTTTTCTTTAATTGCTGCTTTTTTTTGTTTGGATGAGAGTTCCGACATAGTGGTTGGAGTTTTTTTGGTTATTCTTTTGGTAGGTCTGAATATAGTTCCACCTTCCTTATATGTTTTTTTACCTTTTTCAGTTCTCCAATCTTCTTTGAACCATCTTGTCAGACCCTTCTTTTTTGGTTTCGCACCACTATAAGTGCCTCCCATTTTTTTGTATGCCTTTACAATCAATCCTGAACGATAGGCACTGTGCTTCATACTTGCGTATTTAGCTTTTGCTTTCGCATAAAGTTTTTTATTAGTAGGTTCAGCCATATTAAAATGTTATGTTATATATATAGATTTTAATATGGTCAAACCGCAGGTGGCTAATCGCAAACCGAAGGTAGCTAATAGCAAAAAGTTTCCTGATATGAATAAAGATGGTAAAATTACCAAAGCAGATATTTTGATGGGCAGAGGTGTTAAACTAACACCGAAGGCGAAGAAGGAAATGCCTAAAAAAGAAATGCCAAAGAAGAAGCTGACACCGAAACAGATGGAAAAATTAAAAGAACATTCCAAACATCATTCCCCAAAACATATGGCAATGATGAGAAAAGATATGAAAATGGGTATGTCATTTACAAAAGCACATAATAAAGCTCAAAAAGCGGTTGGAAAATAAAATGTTGGTATTTAGTATAAAAAAAAATGCCGTTTAATTGTGTCCTTTGCGAGAAAGCAGAAGAGTGGTGTGTTGTGAATAACTTTTGTGTAAAATGTAGAAGAGTCAAACATCTCATTAATATTTATGGTGATGAGTTTTATGACAGTATGGAAAGAGTTTTAGTCAGAAACCGACAACAGCAGGAAAACAAGATTACAATTGAGAAAAAAAAAATATATGGGGAATGTAAATAGGATAATGCCCCACGGAGGAAAAGGATTGACGGCAGCACCAGCGGATTTCAAAACCAGCAAACCACTTTACAAACCTTACAAATCGACCAGCAAAGGGAAAAAGGGAATGGTGTATGTAAAAAAAGATGGCAAGAAGAAGCTTATACACTTCGGCGATGCTTCAATGTCGGATTTCACGAAACACAAGGATTCCCAAAGGAAGAAAAACTACCTCACAAGGTCAGGTGGGATACGAGATAAATCTGGTAATCTGACAGCAAATAATAAGAACTCAGCTAATTATTGGAGCCGGCATATCAATTGGTAATCATTTAAAGTTTTAGTTTGTATTGACAATCCATAGGCAGCCTCCGCATCTATGGAATTTAATAAGTATTTGTATATTCGCAAAAAAGCAAATGGTTGGGTCTTTGAGATTCAAAAGAAACATATCAAACATAGCAAATATTTTTCAAAATTAAAAGGGTTTGATTTGGAATATGTTATTTTGTATCGCAACAATTTTTGTGAAGAACACGATATAAAAATACAAGACAGAGAACCAATGATACAGGAATCCAATGTGAATTGGTTTTTACATATTAAAGAGTTGGATTACCGGCAATGTTTTCCTAAGTTTGATTATTCAAGAGAGTGGGTAGAAAATTTAAGAGAAAAGTTGATTTGCGAAAATCAGTAATTTTCGCAATTACGCACCGAAAGGCGTAAATCTGTATATCTCACCTTTATAATAAAAATGATACCACATTTCGGGTAATAAAAAAAGAGGCATAAATGATAATATGATAAATATATACATTGCCGTCGGTATGTTTCACCTATTCTATTATCCATTAGTTTCCCTTTTTTTTTTTAAGTGTCTTCCTAAAATTATCTAGGTGCGAATACATACTTGTATTTGTCCGCTTTGTTTTCTTTTATTTTTTCAAATGATTCTTGTATCAGAAAATCAACTAGTTCTTTCTCGTGGTCTAATTCTTGTTGTTTTAGTTTCAAAATAGTTTCTTCAATGGCAACATACTTCATTCGGAACATCACCTCAGCATTAGTATTACCTTCTGGGTATCCCATTTGTTTGAGAGATTCAAGGTTTCTTTCGAGCAAAGTGATTTTGTCAGGAATATTCATTTTGTATATAATATTAATATATATTAAATTCAATTTTTTATTGCGATTTTTGCGAAAATGGATTGCGAAAACGTTGCTAAATGGACATTCAGAAATAATAATTTAAAAAATTTTTTTCTCAAAACGGCTCGCAAAACCCCAAATCGCAAAAAACACGCAAAATGGATATTCTCATTCATTCATAAATATTTCTGTATTTTATGGCTTAAAAGTCTTATATAGAATAAAACTTGAACCCCAAAAGTGAGTATGGAGGGAGAGGGAGATTCCGATATTGAAAATTGTTTTCGCAAAAGTCGCAAAAAGTCTAAAAGAAGAAATATAAAAAGTAAATGAAAAAAATGATATTTGATATTTTGAATCTATGTTCTACCATCACCACCACCGGAGGAAGGTTCAGGTCTAGACCTGCTTTTGGCCATCTTAACCTGCTTAGGTGCTTTCTTTTGGTTTTGTAGAGATTCTCGGGCTCTGCCGGATAGTCTATTAATCGTGTCAAGTTGGTATGCCGCATTGCTTTGTTTCTGTTCCATAGCGATATTCCCAAGAGGTTGAGCCATACTAGAAGCAATAGACGGAGGGGCATTTAAAACACCTAAATTTTTTTGTTTAGGTTTTTTGAAACCACCACGGCGTTTTTCAGGAGTTCCCTTGTTTTTATTTTTCTTAACATCTCCTCTATCTTTTTTACGATATACATTCTGAGTTACTCCATCACGAGTTTTGACGGAAACCATTTCATAGTCAGGATTATTTTTACGACCTCGATTTGTAGGCTTATTCTTGCTATCCATATTATTTAGATATAATTACAGTAGAAAAAAAATATAAACATTATGTATAAAATGGTAAAAAAATACAAAGATGATGAATCGAATGTAATGGCAGTAAATCCGAAACTGAGAGGAGGTGGCAAGGTAAAATTAAGTCTTGCTGCGATAAGAAAAGCAAATCCGAAATCAGTTTTGAAAAAGGCAGGAACAATCAATCCGCAACTAGCATCTAAAAGAAAACTCAAAATTGTAAAAAAAAAGAAAAAAAAAGGCAAAGACACCGAAGGCGAAAAACCTAAGAAAAAAAAAGTCGCAAAAGCAGTAGCAATGCCTAGGGTAAGCAAACCCAAGAAAAAAGCTGCCGAAGGCACTACATCTGCGGCGATGAAGAAAGATAAAAAAATGAAGGGGATGTCTAAGATTAGAAAAGCACCTGGGACATATTAGCCGTAGGCGTGCTTCGCTTAGAAAATAAATATATATTTGTATATTAAAAACAATGAGTGAAGAAATGTTTGTCAAGCCAAATGTTGATATGGAAATTGACGAGAAACCCAAGAAGAAGAAAAGACAACTGACTCAGAAACAATTGGATGGATTGAAAAGAGGCAGAGAGAAAATGGCAGAAAAGAGAAAGTTGAAAAAAGCAATGGATGATAAAAAAAAAGAGTTATCTAAAAAAAAGGAAGAAGATAAAGTTATAATTGAAACATCAAAGCAACATAAAGAAAAAAGAGCAGAAAAGATGAAGAAGGTAAAATTTTCAGAACAACAGGAAAAAGATTACAAAATCAAAAAAGATAAACAGAAAAAGTCTATGGATAAGTTTAACAAAATCAAATTAGCAGCTATTCAATATTTGAAATCCGAGGAAGATGTTGCGGAGTTTGAAACGATAATGAAAGGGATATCACAGGATATGTCTAAGAATCCAGAAAGTTTGTATGAGTATTTAGGACAACACGCAAATAGATTAGCACCGCCGAAAAAAAACAGTAAAAAAAAACCTAAGAGTAAAGTAAATAAGGAAGATGTCATATAAGTATGGGAAAACAACTGATTATGATTTGAATGCCCCTGATGATAATGCGAAACCAAAAAAGAAAAAAGAAAAAGTAAAAGAAAAGGTAGTAGCAGATGTCAGCAGAGATTTGAATATATATCCTATCAAAATTGAAGAAGATAAATTGAATGAAGGTGATGATAAGTATCCATTGGTTTCACCAGTTCATTTGATATTGGTTATTGGTCGTGTCAAATCTGGTAAATCACTCTTGATAAATAACTTGTATTTATCAGAAAGATTTTACAAAGATGATTTTGAAACTAGGATTTTGATATCCTCTACTGCTCATAATGATGCTATCAATAAATATATGATTGATGAATTTGATTTTGTTTTCACAGAATTTTCAGAAGAATTGATAGACCATATAATTAGTATGGTTCAAGCAGATGAAGGAAAAGGTCGTTGGTTAATTTTGCTGGATGATATTATTGGAGATGTTAAATTTACCAGAGGTGGAAGAGTGGATGCTATCTCCGCTTTGGCATCTAAATTTAGACATATAGGTAATGGTGAGATTGAAGGTAAGTTAGCAGTATGTATTACAACACAGTATTTCAAATATATTTCAACCATTTTAAGAAACAATGCGACTGCCTATTATATTATGGGTTCTTTCCCAGAAGCGGAAATAAAAAAGATGGCCGAGGCATTGTCATTCTTTGGAAATGGTGATAAACAATTTTTAGAGATTTACAACAGGTCAAGAGTAGATGAATATGATTTTTTGTATTGTTCAGTTCAAAATTTAGAATGTAGAAGAAACCACGATAATTTAATTTGGAGTAAGAAAGAAGGTTTTATTGAACCATATTCTGAGGAAAAAGAATCATATAAACCGCAGGTAATCTCCGATAAACCACAGTTACCAACAATTGAAGAGGAAACGACCGAAGAATAAAATCTAATTAATAAGTATAAAATGGATTTTCAATCAAGACTAAATCAATTTAGACAAAATTTAGCAGACCAACAGGATAACTTTAACAAGTTATCAGAAAACATTTCACAGGTTGGTAGAAGTGTAATTCCAGATAAAGTAGCAGCTCACTATGCCTATATGGAACAAGTTGGTGGTTTGATTACAGGAACGGCTGCGATGACTCAGGGAGCAAGAGGTTTATACAAAAAGGTTCAGAAAGCAAGAGCTAAGAAACTAGCAAAAGCAAATAACAAAGAGATGCCCCCAGATGAACCAGAAACTCAACAAGAACAAATAGGAAGACAACAAAGCAGAGCTGTGGAAGATGAATCTGAGGTCAAAGGAACTACTGATAGAATTGAAGATGAAACTGGCGAGATAGCAGAGGAACAAGAGAAAGGCATTGATTCATTAGATGTTTCAGAAGCATTTGACCAAGCTAAATCCAGAGCTACTGCTGGAACTATCAAAGAAGGTGCTGGTGTTGAAGAAGAAGATGAAGAAGAAGAAGGTAGCGGGGCTGAGCCCCTAGCATCTTTTGGAGGAGTCAGTGAAGCATCACCAGAGGAAGTAGATAGATTAACAAAAGGTTTCAGTAGTTCTGCTCCCGAAGATGTGAGCGAACAAGAACCCTTAGCATCTTTTGGAGGAGTCAGTGAAGCATCCCCAGAAGAAGTAGCAAGATTTTCGCAAGGGGCATTTAGCAGGTCAGGCATTGGAAGACCAGAGGGATTAGGAAATGTAAATGATGAAGGCACACTTCGTCAAGTTCCTAATTTAGGAGAAGAAGGACAGGCAATGGCAGATAGATTTGGTTTCCAACAACAGGTAGCAGACGCAAAGCAAGGAGTAGCAGATGATTTGTTTGGTGAAATAGAACAAAAAGGAGCAGAAGGAGCAGGAAGAATAGGAATAACCGCAGGTGTTGTTCCAGAAGAGATAAGACAATCAGCAACACAAGCCACAGGCAGCCTTCGACAAGCCACAGGCAGCTTAACGCAAGCACAGCAAGGTAGAATAGGTGGTGCTGAGTTTGAACCAGATGATAGCGATGTTTTTTCCAATCCTAAGGGAATTCGTCAAAGTGGAGCAGGTGGTGGTGCTAAGCCCCCTCCATCACAGAATACAGGAGGGCAAGTAAATCCTAAATCAGATACTACAACTGCGACTCCTGAAAGTGGGGCTGCTTCTGCTGATACTTCCGTAGCCTCTGGTGGTTTTGAAGAAGGAGCTGCCAAATTTGCTGGTTCTACTGCCAGAGCTGCCACTACAACTGAAAAAATAGCATCCTTTACTGAGGATGTTGGGGAAGGTTTGAGTTCTGCCGCTTCTGCTGTGGGAGCTGCTGGTAGAGCGGCTGCTGGTGCTGTTACAGCTGCCAAAGAAACAGTTGTTCAGGGTGCTAAATCAGCGACGACTGCCGTATTAGGTGAAGCTGGTGGTGAAGCAGTAGCTTCTGCCATTCCATTTTTAGGTGAAGCGGTTGGTTTAGGTATGTTGATTCATAATATTATCAAAGCACACAAACACGAAGAAAACGCCCCAGCACCACAACTTACCGCAGCAACACCAGAAGCAACAGAACAAGCAGGTGGTTTTAGTGGTCAGATGTTGAAAGCATCGGCTGCCCCCAGTATATATTAGTTATGGGCTACTTCGCAAGTTAGTCTTTCAACCAATTTTATTTTCTCTCTTTTATTTTATAAGATGAACTTTAATCTAATTTCTCCTAAGGATAATGGGCATACCTACAATGTCAGATTTAATGAATCGATTGTAGTGCCTGAAAATGCTTCTGTCCATTTAAACTGGGCAACTTTTGAAAGACAAAATAAAATGAAATTCAGTAAGGCACAAACTGCCAAAATAATTGTTAAGGAAGTTTTACCTTACTTTGACCATTTCAATGATGGCGATGGTGAATTAGCAGATAACACCTGGCGTATCAATGGTTCAGATAGAGGGACTGATTTAACATTTACATTACCTCCTGGTAATTATAGACTTGCTGAAATTCAAGATTTTTTGTCAAATGCTGTTTATTCAATGTCAGGGCAAGTTTCCGAAGATAGGGCAAATGTAGGACAAAGTGATGTTTTCAGAGTTCCTATTAATAATTCATTAAGATGTTTTGACTATACCGCAGTTGTTCCGAGAGACCAACCTAAAACAAATTACCTTGAATGGGGGATGATGAATAATTATTCGGTTTTACCTTTTGCTATTCACCCAGTTCATAAAGTAAATATGACAAAAAGCACAACTGCTGGATTTGAAAACTTTTTAGTTCCTGCTCAAACTGGTGCTGCTTTTACTGTTCCTGATGCCCAACAACCAGAAGAAAAAATTCCTGCTAATGGTTCTTACGTAAATTATGCTCTTGGCTCTCATAGGTATATACACGCTGGTGGCAATTTTGATTCTTACAGTGGAGATAGTAGTGGAAGACTTATTGCTTCTGGGGATTTTGATGAATTGGAATATGTTAATACTATTCAATGCACATTGGATAAAGACTATAAAGAAAATGACGGTAATATTTTCCTAGGTCTTTATGCTGAGGGTGCTGCTGGTGTTGATATTGGAGGTGCTACTTATAGATTTACTATTCCAAATGCTACACAACCAGTGGCTGATAGAACTCATTTAGGAAACCTGGTTGATTTAGATGATGCTGGTGGAACAGGTTTTCATCCGATGTGTTATTTTGGTGTTGAATTAACAGGTAAAGCTGCTGGAAACGACAATAATGGATGCCTAAATATTTATGCCGTTGATGAAAGTGCTAGAAATGACCAAGCAGATTCCTTGACAACCTTACATAATTTAATTTCCTTTATTTCTTTGGATGATATCAGAAATCCAAGAAACACCAGACCGGTAGTATTTGGAATTCAAACCTATTTTGATTACGGAAATACTAATAATGGTATTCACGGAGCTGCTAAGGGTGATTTACATTGCCGTGTTTTTGTAGGTGATACCAGTGGCAATAAACAAATTGTTTATGATACCAATTCTAAAAATCCCCACAATAACTTTCAATCATCTGCTGCTGACCCACTTTGTTTTACTGGCAATTTCATAAAACAATTTAGAGATGAAAATACTAGGCAAAATGGAAATCTTGCGGAAGCTATGGCATCCATACCATTTTCACCGTTAGTAGCAACTACCCATCCAGACCACGTCTATGTTGAATATACACAACAATTACAAAGTGTCCAAGTTGGTGGTGTAGCAAAAACAAATTCAAGTTTAGTTGAATACGAATTTGAATTTAGTGAAGAACTTGGAAATCTAGTGGCTGATGAAAGCACAAGTCAGCTATTAGGCAAAAAGGCTGCCTCTTTGATTTCGTTAGAAGGTGCGATTCAATCAATGAATAGAGTCGAACACTATACAAATTATTCGATGGAAGAGAATATTTATTTTTATAGACTTAATCAAATTGCTGCCCAGTATGTTAAGGACAAATTAAGTATTTATTTACCAGACTTACCAATAAAGTCTTTTAAAAATAATGATGATAAATCAAAATCAGGTTTTAGAAAACCCATTCTCGCAAATATTCCAAGTCCTTTCTCAGAATCTCCGTTGTTCCTTGATGGGGGTGCTAAGGTTATTGGAGGTTATGCGGCATCGATTGGAGTTGTCAATAGACTTTCCAACCAGCAATTTACTACCAATAACTTTACTGTTGAGATAAGAGATTTGGAAACTGACCAGCCTGCTGATTTAATTGAAAATAGTATTATAAACTTTACAATATCAAGTGATTAGTGAATAAACCTAAAAAAAAAAATCTAAATAGTAATTATAAAACGATGCCGATTATTAAGAAACATTTTTCCTTGTCCCCCACAAATGATAATCCAGTTGTATTAGCTGTGTCTGGTGCTGATGATATGACTTTATCTGGTGGTTTCTCCCACAAACAGGGTTTCCCCACTATTAAGTTCTCCATTCCTCCGCAACCTTCTATGCTTGAAATGAGTTCTTTAAAATTAACCGGTCAGATTTTAGTCAAACAAGCTGATAACACAGTTTTGGTTGCGAAAAATAATGGTGCTTTATATTCAAATGGTAGAATTGATGGAACTGCTAATGGCAGAACTGGTCAGATTGAAGATGATACCGATACTGGTATGTTGAAACAAACCGCCATCAATCTTCCGAATTGGGGTGGTGTTCAGAATGTCTTAGACAAAGTTGTGATTCAAAGTAAGAAATCTCTTATTGAATTAACCTCAGTTCATAACTACGGTCAGTATTCTGGTATTACTGAATGCTACAATAACAACGATGATGACTACCTTATTTCTCCTCTTACCAAAAGTCTTTCTGGTGGAGCTCACGCTACCCATATCAACAGAAGACTTTTAACCTGCTCCAATGCTTCTGCTCCTGCTGTCCCTATGGTTGCTGGAACTGGTAGTGGCCCTAGGTCTTTAAGTGGAGGTTCTAATGACCGTATGATTGGTCAGTTCTTCTCCATTCCTATCAAGGTTGATTTACTAGGAGGTCAGAGTCTTTTCTTAGATGATGACTATCTTGGAGGTCTTCTCATCACTTTACACTTAGCACCGGATAGTTCTGTTTTTGCGAATAGATGGAATGATGCTGCTGGTAACACCGTTGCTCCCAACGATGCTTCTGCCTTAAACTATGTGTTAAAGAATGTTAAGTTAGAAGGTCGCTACCTTGTTCCTGATGAAAAAGATATGGCGATGATTCCTCCTGTGCTTTCTATGGATTCCAGATTAAATTTAATCAATGATGTCCATTCATCAGTCAATGCCAATGCTTACACTCCTCAGCTTCAAAGTGTCAAGTCTCTTGTTAATGTTTTCTTAGACAATGACCAGACCAACACCTTTACTAAGAATCAAAATAACTTTCGCAGAATGCCTGGTGAAAAAGCAAACCAGCAAGCTCGTAATGGTTTGAGATTCCCTTACAACTATGAAACTCAACTTAAACCGAATTTCGAATCTGTAACTGAAACGGGAGGTGGTGTTCATTCAATTGCGACATTACAGTTCCCATCTTTGGTAATGGGTGATGGTGAAGTTCGCAAACAGTTCGAGGCTGCCTTACTCAATGGAGGCAAACCGTATCACTCCTCTGCGACTCTCAAAGTCTCAGATGACAGAATGAAAGAAGATGCTTCTGCTGCCGCTGCTAATAATGAAGGTAGAAACGATAACACTGTTGCCGACTGTGTTGGTATTGGTGCTGACTATACCTTAGGCATTGGTATGACCCAGAACTTTGTCAATCAGGATTATAACCTTACTACCAAGTCTGGTGTTAATACTGCGAATGCCCTTCTTAATGCTCGTCGTAATGGTGCTGGCACTGCTAACCCGTTATTGGAGCAGTCTTTTGTTAGATACAACTCGCAGTTTGATACTCAGAGTCTTATCAAGACTATCTAAGTCTTATATCCGTAGGTTTTCAGACCACCACCTTAGGTGTGGTCTAATGACCTGAGTCAAAAAATAAAAGAAATAGTGTTGGTAATTACTGATTTTATGTGGAACACAAAAAACTAAAAAATGAAAGTGGGGCCACCTAACCTTCAAAATCTGACAAATTACATCTTTGATTTATTTAAGAATATATTTTTTTTTACAATTTTTTACTCTTCAATTATTCCGACAACAGAATTTGTCAGACAACATCGAACATAGGTTCTTTCATCTTGTGTCGCATCATTAAGTGTAATTTCATAACTTACTTTTTCACCAATAATAGGAGTTACAAAATATTTGTAAGTATTAGCAGGAACTGTAAAAGACTTAGCAATATGTGGAATCTTACCTCCGACATAACTTAGGTCGCCTGTAAATAAACTTCCTGTGCTTTCCATTATATTTGTCATTGGGTGAAAATTTACTGTTAGGGTCATACCTCTGTTCGCAAAACAAGATATTTTTAAATATGAAAACTGAAAACAATCCTCAGTAGGGGATTTGTAGTTTTGAAATCTAAGAGATTTGTTAAGGACTAAATTATCTGGGAAAATGGTATCATCAACCATTTTGCCTTCATTAGTGGCAGAGTATTTAAAAATAGTATTTACTTCTGGTTTTACTAAACTCATTGTGGATATACTTATATAAATGAAAAAAACCTAAAAAAAAAATCTCACTGTTTATTATAAATTAATATGACCGATTCTAATTTAGTTGGAAATGCCGTAGTAGCTCAATCTAATTCTCAATATATTTCTATTGTGCCTGAGAATGGAGAACAGTTCAATCCAGGACAAAAAATTGTTTATAACATTGAACCGGAAGTAGGTTTTGTTAAAAAGGATTCTTATTTAGTATTCGATGTCCTCAATAACTCGATTGATGAAAGTCGCTATTGCTTACAGAAAAACATTGGAGCTCACGCTCTCATAGAGCGAGTGGATATTTTCAGTAAGGAAACTGGTGTTCTTTTAGAATCAAATACTCATTATGCCCAGTGGTGTAATATTGAAAAACAGTATTTGATGGATTCTCACACTTCGGGTCAGAATTATGAAGGTGTAGGCGAACCTGTCCAGTCTTGGACTCATCAGGTAAGTGCTGCCAATGTTGCGACTTCGTCTCGCTCCATTCCATCTCCTGCTGAGATTGCGAACAATAATTTATCGCCAGTGACTACTGGTGCTAATGGCGGAGCACCTGCCTACACTTCTCGTCGCTTTTGTATTCCTTTGAAAGCTGGTCTTTTCTGTGCTTATGGTGGGGAAGAGAAGGCAGTTCCAGTTCTTGCCTTTGGTGGTCTTAGAATTGAAATCACTCTTGCCAAAGCTCGTATGGCCTTACAGGATTTAGGTTGGAGATATAAGGATACTGGTCTTCAAGGAAAGGATAGAGATGCCTTTTTCGATTGGAGAAGTGGAAATGTATTAACTGATGGTTTAGCAGATAACAACACAGCCAATAACTTTATTGATGTAAAAATTACTCCTGGTGGAAATAAGTTCTTTACCAATGATTTACAGGATGTCGGTTTATGTGTAGGAAATCAGATGAGAGTAACTAACATCGACGAAGCTGCTGGGGCTGCCAGACAAAATCAAACTTACTTAGGACACATTACAAATATAACTGGTAGTGATGTTGCTGCTAGAACCATCAATGGTGTGACTTCAAATTTCTTTAACACCATAACTCTTAGAATCGCTGGCAATACTCCTGGTTTCAATGGTATTGCTGCCGGTGCTATTGTCACCAAGAGAACTGACCCAAGTTATAAAATTATGGGAACTGAATTTAGATTACTTCAATTAGTTCCGAGTCCTCAGGTTGCCGATGCTATGACTAAGGGTATCAACTATGAATTCAACTCCTATGATGTTTTCTTTGATAACATCCCAACCACTGCTCTTAGACATCAAGTTCCTATTCACTCTGTGGCTTCTAAGGCACTTGCGACTTTCACAATGCTTATGGATACTACCAATGATGAAGGACAGACTGCTTCTGCTGCTGATTTCTTTACCGGTGCTTTACCCAATGCCATTAATTTGAATGATGTGGTATATTTTATTAATAACCGCCTTTACCCATTACGCTCTTACAATCCCCAGAATAAGGGTGATAAGGTATTAGCAACTAATGAGTTAGTCAAAGCTTGGAGAGCCTTAGGAAAACAACCGATGTGCTTAGGCAATGCTGATTATGGTGATATGGAAAACTATACCAACACTCCTCTTATTGCTCGTGAGTTAGCCAGGAACAATATGGTATTTGATTTAAGAAATGCCGAACCTGAACTCAGACTTTCTTTCAGTGGTGCTAGGGCGAACACCCTCAGGGTTCATACCTTTGTTTTCAGTAAAAAGATTGTTCAAACTACCGCAACAGGCGTTCAAGTAATTCACTAGGTTTCCTATGGAAACCGAGCCCATCCAATTTGTTAGAACTTCTGTAAGCCTTCCTAAACCAATCAAACATTCTGCTACACCTTCTGCTATTTCTTCTAATTCTTTTTCTGAAAAATAATTTATCATATTATATTAATTATGATTGAAAAAAAACTTAAAATACCACGCACCGACCTCAAAAAGAAACCATCTTTTGATTTACTTAGACATATCGGAAAACACGCTGTCCAAGATATTACACCACATCCATTCTCAAAAGTCAAACCACCCAAAAAAGAAAAAATAGAAAGTATATTTGTAAAGTCAAAACCTAAAAAAAATCTAAAAAAAAAATCTAAATAGTTATTATAACATTACTATGGACTTATTCAATTATGATGTAAATCTTCAACCCGCCGTGATGGATATTAGAAGTGAAACTCTTGAACCAATCAGTAGTTCAACCAACCGTTTTGTTTTTAGATTAGACCAGGCTGGTCAGTTAGATGCTAACTCAGTTTTACTTTTCAAACCTTTACTATCTGCTGCTGGACAGGCAGCTAATCAACACACTGCTCGTGTTAATGCTTTCAATGGTGGTCTTGGTGCTATCAAGAGAGCTACCTTTCAGGTAGGTGATTATGTCTTAAATGATATTTCTGAAATAGGTCGCATTGCTTCCCTTGTTGATTTAGGTGGAATCAATGTTGCGAATCGTTCCAAATATAACTCCCACTATTTCCTCAACAACTTTCACACTAAGGTTTTAGAAACTGGTGGTGTTGGAACTGGTATGAATACTGAATCTGCCAACGGTGGCGAAGGTTCTATTATTTATGATAGAGAGCGCTCGGCTATTGATTTTGGAGCTGCTAATAATACTTTTGCTGGTCAAAGACCCAACAACTGTATTATTACCAATGATGCTGCCAACAATCATCAGGTTGGTATTCCACTTGGAAACCTTTTCCCTTGCTTAAAGGGACAAGAACTTCCTCTTTTCCTTTTCCAGGATTACAGAATTTTATTGATTGTTGAATTTGAAACTTGTGAGAAATGGGTCAATGCTACCGATGGTTCTGCTGGTAAGGCTTGCCCTGCTGGCAACTGTGGAGTAACTGATGTCAAACTTCAAGTTGATTATATTATTTATCCTAGTGAGATTCAAGCTAAGTTAAGAGAACAGACAAATGCTCAGGGAGGTCTTGACCTTTCTTTCTTTGATGTCATCAAGATTGAAAAGAATATTGCTTCTGCGGCAGGTGCTGCCGCTGGTTTAGAACAAAGTGTGGAACATAGAATTGGTATGGATAACAAAGAAGTCCATAAAATTTATATGTTGAAAAAACTTCAAAGGGCAGCTTTAAATAATGCTGACCGTCTTTTCTTAAATGCTAAGATTGATGGTATGAATCAGGAAGAATACAATGTGAATATTGATGGTGCTGATGTGTTCCAGGAGTTCAAGTTTTCTCCGTCTTCGCAGTATGATGAAACTTCTTACTGCTTAGGTTCTGATTTACAAGTTCCTAGACCTGTGTATTTCAATGACGAAAACACTATCCTTTCCAAACTTGCTGATAATAATGGTGGTTTATTAGGAAGATACAAACCGCTTTGCTTAGATTTATCCAATGGTAATGGTGGAGTTGTGGGTGGTGGTCGCCAGATTGGTGCTTACCCTATCATTTGGAAATACAAACGCAGACCTACTGATGCCTTTACCTCCAATTATGCTGATGGAACAGTTGGTAGAAATGGTGCTACCTCTGGTGTAAATGTTGTGGAAGACCTCCGTGTTGGTCTTGATGTTGATTACTTCGTGTATGCTTCCAGAACTGCCAACATCAGGTCTTCTCCTAGTGGAACTATGGTTATGGTTTCATACTAATTTATAGCTGCTTCGCCTGTTAATTTTTATTTTTATTTTCTCTTTTTTACTATATATAATGCCTTATGATTACTATACTCAACAGAATGTTGCTTATCTTTCAGGCAGAGCATATCAGATAGATGATAGATTCAATCAGCAATCTCCACTTTATGATAAAAATATTAAAAGGAGATTTCAACAAGCACAAAAAACAAATCCAAACTTAGACCCCAGAGATTTTGAAGCATCCGCACCTACTCCAATTCAACCAGCACCTGGTGTCGCTGTCCAAAGGCAGGCTCCGGCAAGTGGTCGTGGTGGTCGTGGTGGTCGTGGTCGTGGTCGTGGAAGTCGAGGTCGTGGTGGTATCCAATCAGCACCTGGCACATCACCTGCCGCACAATCAGTAGGAGGTCGAGGACGAGGTGGCAGAGGCAGAGGTGGTCGAGGAAGAGCACCGAGAGGCGCAGGAGCAGCAGTGCCTTCTGCGGAACAATTAGCACCCAAAGCAGAAGCATTAGTGAAATCAACACCTCCTCCACCAGTAGCTACTCCCGTTGATAATGTAGCAGAGGGTGTTCAAAAAATATCTGATTATATCAGAAAAAATACTCCTACTGAA
>VMHT01111218.1_pt1 | contig 20195 bp, 14 predicted proteins | sample 4693611 | NCBI WGS metagenome assembly VMHT01 (sample SAMN12280063, study PRJNA550983) | marine metagenome | isolation source: seawater sampled from same location over 5 years 0.02-0.2 micron viral filtrate | place: USA: collected off the coast of southern California halfway between the port... ...
ATTAAAAATGAGAGATCTTTCTCTGGAAGAAATTCAAGAATACGTTGAAAAGGACGATCCTTTAATGTCCAGCGGATCTTATAAATACGAATCACTTGGAAAAAATTTATTTGAATATATAAAAGGGGATCCTTATGTGATTCAAGGACTGCCCTTAGAAGCTATAAAGAATTTTTTTAAATAATTTGCTAAGGTTTATTTCACATGAAAAATTTTAAAGATAAGGTCGCTGTTATTACAGGTGCTGGCTCAGGAATGGGACAAGAACTAGCCCTTCAACTTGCTTCAGAAGGATGCAACATAGCCTTAGTTGAATGGAAAGAAGAGCTTTTGAATGAAACAAGAGAATTACTGAAGAAACATAATGTTGGTGTATCTTCCCACTTATTGGATGTTAGCGATAAAGAAGCGGTAGATAATCTTCCCAACGAAGTCATAGAGCATCATGGCCAAGTTGACATAGTTTTTAATAATGCAGGTTTATCTGTTGCAGCCACGGTGGAAGAAAGCACTGATGAAGATTGGGATTTTGGACTGGGAATTTTGTTACATGGTGTCATTAACTCAACAAGAGCCTTTCTACCGCATCTGAAAAAAAGACCTGAATCCGCCATTGTAAATACTTCATCTATATTTGGTCTTTTAAGTGTGCCATCTCAATCTATTTATCACGTAGGAAAATTTGGCGTAAGAGCTTTCACAGAGAGCCTTGCTCTGGAAATGCAGTTAAATAAAGAAACAGTAGAAGTTTACTCAGTCCATCCAGGGCATATTGGCACAAATATATTTTCTGCTTCAAGATTTAAGAATTTTGAGCCTGGATCAACTATGTTTGGTAAAGCAGATACTCCCGAAGAAGCAGGAAAAATTTTTAAAGAAAATGCTCCAACAAGTGCGAAGAGCGCAGCAAATATAATTTTAAAAAATATTAGAAGGAAAAATAAGAGAATCTTGGTAGGAATTGATGCCCATGCTTACGATCTTTTACAAAGAATTTTTCCAAAATGGTACATCTATTTTCTTCCGTTAGTTTCAATCATAAGGAATTTGTTTCCGAAAGATAAAATTAATTAAATTTGATTGGGTGAGGAAAACCCTTTAGCTCAATTCCTTTGTCAGATATTTCGATGTCATCCAGGCCTTCTAACACCTCTTCATTGAATCGATAAATAACTTTATATTCTCCTTTTCGACAATCATTTTGAAATTTTTCTGACGTCTCTAATACTTTTTCTTTCTTATCTTCATATTTTTTTAACTCCGAAGCCGAAAATTCTTTTTTAGCTAAATCCATCGCTTTGAATGGTGAGATAATTCCTGCTGATGCATTGTTTCCGCCAAATCCTTTTGCGTTTAAATATATGGAATCAATTGAATTTTTATCTATTTCTTTATTTTCTAAAAGAAAATCTAAGCTATCTTTATAGACATCTTCTGCTAAAGCCTTAGTGGTATTAATTCCAGGAATGTATCCATGCTTCCAAAATCCTATTGCAGTCATAAGTTCATCGCCTGCAGCTGGACCCATAGTGTGACCAAGAAGCCCCTTTAAACCAGTAATTTTCCAGTCCTTTAGATTCATTCCATTCGCAACTGAACTAAGAACATGAGATTCCGTACTCCTATTTTGAAAAGTGCCTGTGCCGTGAGCTATGACGAAACTTTTATTTAAATTATCAGAAAAATTTTTTGATTCATTTACGGCAGACGCTAAGGTGATGTAGTTACCAATGCCAGGAGAGGATATGGATTTTTTTATTCCATCAGCGTTTATTTTAATAGAAGGCACCAATGCATATATTTCAAGTCCCAACTCAATCGCTTTTTCAAGACTGGAGACAAGAACAAACTGCGCTGCTTCTCCCAATATAAGTCCTGCATTATCTCCAAATGGTCTGCACGCTCTGGTGTAATCGATGTCAGATTGATCATTATTTCTTTCTTGCATTGCAAGAATCTTCTTATCATCCGCAATCCCTGTGGTAGCCACAAATCCATCTGTGACCTCAGCAGTTATTGGGGCTTCAGCTGATCCGGCAATTCCTATATCTAAACGATTCTCCTTAATCCCATTCACCAAGAGATCGAGGTTATATAAAAAGGTGGCACAAGCTCCTGCATTAGCTCCGGTAACACCAACCGAACCCAGAATATATGCATTAATGAAGTCGGCAGACATTTCTAACAAAGACATAGATAAATGTTTGGAGCTAGCTCTTTTCCCTTTTAGTCTTGATTGCATTAATCCGCCCATTCCAAGAAAATCTAATTGCCCTATGGCAGGACCTGAAAAAACTCCAACTCTAGACGGATCAACAAAAGGCTTAATATCGACATCCCAATCTATCCCTGAGTAACCTAAAGCATCAGATACACCAAATATTGTTGTTTCCAGACCAACAGGATGTTGTCGCGATTTATAAAAGCTTCCTGATTTAAAGCCTGAGGGGAATTGACCGGCAGCATTAACATTCATCATCTCAGTCATCAGACCTTCTGAGTCATACTTTTCCTTATCGATTTTTCTTACTAAGGTCTGATCCTTAAAATTATCTTTGTTTATTTCATTATTTGTTATGTTGCTGAGGTCTTCGACAACTTCATTTTTCATATCTTCAGACAGAAGATCGAAAACGAGCCTTTTATAAGCAAGATCTGAAGAAGATCTGCCAGCAGAATTAATACCCCCGTATCCACATATCACCGGCAATCTTCTTATTGAGTTCATAATATGATACTTTTCATTTCGGAGGAGTTATTTTACTTTAAAAATACAAAAGATTATGCACCCAGGTATTAATGGCCCAAAACTTAAAGACAAACCAGCAATTATCATGGCTGGAAGTGGAGATGTAATTACTCACCAAGAATTAAATGAGTTATCTAACCAAGGAGCTCAATTATTTAGGTCTCTGGGATTAAAGCCTGGCGATAGCATGGCTTTTATGATGGAGAATCATAAATTGTTCTTTCCTATTGCCTTTGCCGCTTGGAGAAGTGGACTCAAGTACACTGCAATCAGTTGGAGGCTTCAAGCAAACGAAGTTGAATACATTGTTAAAGATTGCGGCGCAAAAGTTTTCATTACATCAAAATTCCTAGAGGAATCAGCTAAAGATTTAACAAGCTCACTGGAAGGGGTTCATAAATTTATGCTTGATGGCGAATCAGGAGATTTCAAATCGTTAGAAGATGCGATTAAAGGAATGCCAATTGAGCCCATAGAGGATGAATGCCAAGGAGCGGCAATGCTATATTCTTCTGGAACTACTGGAAAGCCAAAAGGCGTTAGCAGGGAGATAAATTTAAGTCCTTTGCCATATGATTCTGCTGATGATGATCTAGGATTAACAAGAGTTGTACAAGGTCTTTACTCTGCTGATGAAGAATCGATTTATTTATCGCCGGCCCCTTTATATCATTCTGCTCCAATGGGGTTTAATACTGGATTTTTAGCCCTAGGTGCTACGAGTATTATTTTAGAAAAATTTGATCCTGAGGCAGCTCTAGAAGCTATTGAGAAATACAAAATTACTCACAGTCAATGGGTTCCAACTATGTTTATCAGATTTCTAAAAAGTGATCCTGAGATAATGGATAAGTACGATTTATCCTCTCATAAAATTGCCATTCATGCAGCTGCACCTTGTCCTGTTGAGGTCAAAGAAAAAATGATTGATTGGTGGGGCCCTATCATCCATGAATATTATGCTGGAACTGAATTTAATGGCTTTGTTGCATGCAATTCTGAGCAATGGCTTGCTCATAAAGGAACGGTTGGACAGTCTTTGCTAGGCCCAGTTCACATTTTAGATGATGACCAAAATGAAGTTCCTACAGGAGAAGAGGGAACAATATATTTTGAGGGACCCACTTCGGCGGGTTTTTCTTATCACAACGACGAAGAAAAAACTAAAGGAGCAACTTCTAAGCAGGGATACACAACTCTTGGAGATGTTGGTTATTTAGATGAAGAGGGTTATCTGTACTTAACTGACAGGAAGGCATTCATGATTATTTCCGGTGGGGTGAATATTTATCCTAAGGAAACGGAGGATACTTTGATAATGCATCCAAAAGTTGCAGATGTTGCTGTATTTGGTGTACCAAACGAAGAAATGGGAGAAGAGGTCAAAGCGGTTGTGCAGCCTAAAGACATGAGTTTAGCTGGAGCGGATCTTGAGCAAGAATTAATGGCTTATTGCAGAGAAAATATTTCACACGTTAAGTGTCCGAGAAGCATTGATTTTAGAGAAGAATTACCAAGACATCCAACAGGAAAGCTCTACAAACGACTTCTCAAAGATGAGTATTGGGGTAAAGGAAAAGCTATTTAAATTTTTCTTCGCAGCTTTCAAGCGTTTGCATTATCAGGGTGTTGATGGTCATCGGCCCAACACCGCCAGGAACTGGTGTGTAAGCTGAGCAAACTTTATCTAATCCTTTCTGCTCAACATCTCCATAACCGCCAGGATGAAATCCTGCGTCAACCAAAACAGAATCTTTTTTTAGCCAATCAACTTTGACAAATTCCTTTTGCCCTAAAGCCGCAACAACTAAGTCTGATTCTTTGATAATTTCGCTAAGATTTTGTGTTTTAGAATGACAAACAGTTACCGTTGCATTTTTATTGAGGAGCATCATGGACATAGGCTTTCCTAGAATGGGACTTCTACCTATGACGCAAGCACTTAATCCTTCACAGGATATGTCGTAATGATCTAGTAACCTAATAATTCCGTAAGGTGTACATGATCCGTATGCTTTTTCACCCATAGTCATTAATCCAAAGCTTTCAGACGTAACCCCATCAACATCTTTTTGCACCGAAATTCTATCAAAGCATTCTCGCTCATTGATTTGAGCAGGAACAGGGTGTTGCAATAATATTCCATGCACATCTTCATTATTGTTTAACTCATCAATTTTATCGATAAGTTCGGTGGTTGATGTTTTTTGACTCATTTCAACTCTTAAAGAATCCATTCCTACTCGTTGACACGCATTGCCTTTCATTTTCACATAGGTAGCTGAGGCTGGATCGTCTCCAACTAGTATTGTGGCCAATATGGGATTGGATCCGGTCTTTTTCTTAAGTCGAGTTACCCTTTTTTTGAAGTCTTCTTCCGATAAAGAAGCCAGAAGCTTTCCATCTAATATTTTTATCATATTTAATTACAGAATTTTTGTGCTAAGACAATGATAGTTGAATTCAATTGAATTGATAAAGGTTTAATTAGTTTGAGGCCAAATAAATTCATAATTAAGTAAGACTTATAAATCTAATTAAATAAATTAATATTTTATGTTAAGTTATAAGCTTATATGGAGAAAAAGATGATTAGAATTTTGATAATGTCCACGCTTTTTACTTTAGTTTCATGTGGCGGAGGCGGCGGCGGTTCCTCTTCGTATACTGAGTCTAATTCATCTTCTAATACATCCAGCAACACTTCTAGCGCATCAAACACAAGTAACGCAACTGCTACAGCAATAAATCCAACTGCATATAAATTGCCCAAAAAAATTAAAGTTGTAGAAATAGAACAGTGAGGACATCAATGAAATTTAATAAATTATTAACTTTATCAACCCTATTTTTATCTGGTTTTATTTTTTCGGCTGCCTATGATGAAGATGAAAGAGAAATATATATTCAAGACGACCAAGTTGAAGAGCAATTAGCAGAAATCAACGTAATTTTATGTACTTTGGGTAACACCATGATGGAACAATTTGCAGACAAGGGTCCTTATAAGGCAACTGTATTTCCATCAAGGTGTGAAGCTAAAGATACTTCATCAAATCAAGGAGGCAATCAAGCTCAGCAAGGTCAGCAGGCAGAAGTTGAAGTGCCAAGTAACATGGTGCTCGATGTGGTTTCAAAACAAGACGCATCTACAAACGATACATATTTAGAAGCAAAAATTTGGTTTACATTAAAAGGGGATTACTCAACTGCTATGGAGACCTATCCTCACAACAGTGAGCCTGACACATTAGTTTATACTTTAGTAAAAGTTTATGCTGGCGCCACAGAAAGTGATCCTAACGGAGATCTAGAAGTCGCCTACACAGCTACGTCGCTTTGTGAGGGGGGTGTTCAAGGCACGCAAGATGATTGGAAATGTCCTCAAGTTGGTTCTTATGCAAAGCAAGGAATTATTAGCACGTTAGGAAATCAAGTCACTTTGAAGACCTGGGGTGAGACTCTTGTTATGCAGACCAATGATAGTGCAGAGGGAGCTTCCTCTGTTACTTTAAGAGACGGTGTATTTATAAGAACCGGGGGCTTGTGCATAGATACAGACGGAACTGAAATTGACCATCCTCAAAGCGAAGCTGTTTGCTGGCAACCAGGAGGAGAAAATTACGATTATTCTAAGCGAAAAAAATTGAATTTAACTTATGGATTTAGTTTTGACGAAGGAAAAGATATCTACTGTCAAAAATTACTGAATGTTACTTACAACACTGCCCCGGAAGGCCAACCTGAGATACAAGATGGAGATTTTTTTGCTTTACTGCCTTCTTTGACACTTAATGAATGGAGTGCCAAGCAATACAATAGAGATGAAAAGTGTAATTCTACAAAAGAAAGCGATGCCAAGCTTAATATTTGGGAATACGGGCTTTACACTGAAGCTGGCGACAGATTGGAGCTTGCGAAACCCGGTTTTGAGCTTAGAGGTACTATAACAGTTGATGAAAAAGAGAAGGATGTCAGAGCATGGGCAGATTACTGGGGCACATGGTTAGATCCTAAATTCAGAGATGCTGTTACCCCTACAACTGTATTCACAAAAACTAATTCTGAAGAGGCTGAAACTTATAACCTCGTGCAAAAAAAATTAATAATAAATCAAATCGACAGAACCTATTCATCTTTGAACGATCTTGAAGGTATAGAGATTCAGGTATGGATTGATTGGGAGCAAAAGCAAGTGGGTACTGATTGTTGGTGGAACGAGGAACGAATAATTGGTTACGAAGGTACAACACCGGTCCTCGACAGAATTGATGCAGATTCTAACGGTGAGGATGATAGATGTGGACCTGAGAGATTCAAAAAATTAGGTTTCTTGATGGATGGAACTTACAGAGCTTATTACGGCACATGGGATCCTGCTGCGGCTACATCAGGTACTACTCCGGTTGGTAAATTTGTTTTCAATATTGGGTATAAAGAAGACGTTGTTGGTGGCCGAATGGTAAGAGAGGAAGTTGAGCTTTCTACTCCGGTCAGCTTTACTCCAGAAGAGTGGATAGCTGCAATGGATGAAGATTTTGATACAGCAACTATAGAAGAAGACAACAATGGTTGGTTTAGATCATTGAGAGGTCACTCTTACGGAACTGATTATGAAATGGATAGAGATGCACTGAAAGATCCAACAGCTCTAAAAGTTCCAGTGAGATCTAGAAAACAAATAAATCCTTCTTCAGAACTTAAACTTGTCTGTCTGTCAGAATGTTTTAGTTCTACTTCTTATTCTGCATATATAAATGATGCAATCACAAAGGTTTTAGCGGCAACTGGTGAAGATGGAACGGTTGGATCAATTTCTGCGGCTTCTCCATCACCTTGGGATGGACCAAAACTTGCTACAACAGGCATTCCAACTGGTCCTTTCAGAAGAACAGCGAATGAATGGTCATCAAAAGGAGATTGGATGTCAGAAGGAACCTTATCGGATGAAATTATGACTTACACAGTCCTGGGATCAGACGTAAAAGATTCCCTGACTAATGCATCAATCGTGGTGCCTGATGGAATATATCAATTCCCGTCAGCTTGGGTTTCTTTTAAAAATGTATTTTTCAATGAACCAAATGGCACAAACAGAAGAACTGGACTGCATCGTGGGATGTATGATTTATTTTTAGAAAGCGATTTAGCAAAGGTAGAGTGTCCAAAAACCGCAAAAGATTCTAGCAATAACCCGATCTATGAAAGAACTTGGGATTCTACGGTAGATAATTCCGAGCTCTTAAGATACTGCAGAAGTCAGATTCAAAAAAATCTCAATACATACTACCAAATTGATATGGAAACGCACATAAGTTATCGTGCCGTTGCTGTATCTACAGGTTTAGATGCTGAAATTACTGAACCAGTGGCAATGTTTTATGATGTTCCTGATGACAAAGCAAAATTTCCTCTAGATTACGATAGAACTAGAAGACTTGAGTACGGTGGTTTTGGCCGTCTTTGGGGTTTTCAAGGAACCCACTTTGATATTATTAATTGGGAAGATAAGGGAGAGTATTACGAGTATTCCGAAGCAGGCAGTGAAAATGTAAGATTTTTTCCATCTTTTGTTCTGCCTGATGGATCGCAAGTGTGTGATGCAGATAATGTTTGTTACAAGTCAAAAGTTTATCGTGGTGAGTATTTTCTTAAACCTCTTCCGGGAGAAACAGGTAATTACACAGTTGATGCTAATAGTGTATTGAACTTAGAAGAAAGATATACTGGCCCTGATGTTCTTGGTGAGGTTCCAGCAGACACAGCTTTACTGAATAATGGTGAACCTAGCGTGATCCACGGTGAAGTAATCGTTGCACCTTGATCTAGATTCGGGGTGTAGCGCAGCCTGGTAGCGCGCCTGCTTTGGGAGCAGGATGTCGGGGGTTCAAATCCCTCCACCCCGACCACTTTTAATTTTGTAAGCACACCTTTATGAGAGAATTTTTAGATGAAATGTTAGCTAATCCCTCCGGGATTAATAAATTTTTAAATTTAAAGTATCTTTTATCAAAGGAGGAAGAACATTATTTTTCAGTAACTTTTGATGAATCTTCAATTAACCCAAGAGGCTTTGTTCAAGGGGGAATGATCACAGCTGCTTTGGATCAAGCATCCTCTATGGCTTTTATTGGGAACAACAATGGTACTGCTGCTCCCTTATCAACTGATTTACATACTTTATTTCACAGATCTCTACCTCTAGGCGAAGCAAAAATTACAGTTAAATTCATAAAAATTGGAAGGCAAATAGCGACTATGGAAGCCAGAATTTTTGATGAAAAAGATAAGTTGGTTGCAACACTGATGCATACTGCTGTGAATTTTGCGATACCAAAGCAAGAAGACTAATTAATTCCTTTTCGATAGAATAGTCACCATCTCCCGGTAGCTCAGCTGGATAGAGCATCTGCCTTCTAAGCAGAGGGTCGCAGGTTCGAATCCTGCCCGGGAGGCCAGAGTGGTGGATGTAGCTCAGTTGGTAGAGCGCTGGTTTGTGGTACCGGTTGTCGTGGGTTCGAGCCCCATCATCCACCCCATTTAAAAGGAGAAGCAATTTAAGTTTTTTGTGATAAAGTTTTGCGCTCTCTAAGATTCAGGAATAGTAATGTTTGGGTTAGGTAAAAAAAACGAAATAGAAAAAAAATTAAAATTCACTCTTCCGAAAGAAGAACTGCAAAAAGAATACAACAAAAGGGTTGCCAGCCAACAATTTTCATCCACAGTTAAAGGATATAGAAAAGGTAAAGCACCAAAAGACATAATTGAGCAAATGTACGGAGGCCAGATTAAGGCCAACGTCATTTTTGATGCGATGTCTGAGAGCTTCTTTAAAAAAATAAGCGAAGATAATATTCCAATCGTCGGACAACCTAAATTTGATCCTAAATCTATGGAACTGGATAAGGACGTTAAATTTGAGGCAACTTTTGAAGTTTATCCAGAAATTAAAATAAAAAAGATATCTCAACTTACATTCAAAAAACCTGTTTCAGAAGTCGCTGAAGAAGACATCAATAAAACGATTGCAAATATTCGTAAAAGATTTTCTCAATTGGAATCCAAAGAAGGTAAATCTGAAGATAACGATGTAGTAAAAGTTAATTTTGAGGGATTCATTGATGATGAACCATTTGAGGGGGGTAAAGCTGACGAGGTCACCATTGAAATTGGTTCTAATACAATGATTCCTGGATTTGAAGATGGTTTAAAGGATTTGTCTAAAGGTGATAAAAAAGAATTAAATGTTTCATTCCCTGATGACTATCATGTAGACCATCTAAAAGGGAAGCCAGCAGTTTTTAAAACAGAAGTTCTGGATGTTTTAAAACCAAAATTACCAGAAATGAATGAAGAGTTTTTTACCATGGCTGGCATACCGTCAAAAGACGAGACCGAATTTAAAAAAACTTTGAAGGAAAGACTATCTGATGATTTAGATTCTGCACTTACCGGAATGAAAAAAGAAAGAATCTTCGATGCGCTTGCTGAAATGAACGAATTTGAGATTCCTGAGTCTATGATAATGAATGAAATGATTAATCTTAGAAAAGGCTCTGCTACCCAAATGGGTAAAGAATATGAAAAATTAAAAGACGAAGAATTTCCCATTGAAAATTTCAAAGAAAACGCTCAAAAAAGGGTGAAGCTTGGCATCATCCTAAATAAGCTTATTGAAGAGCATGAATTAAAAGCAGATGCTGATAGAGTTAAAAAGCTTATAGAAGAAAGATCTAAAAACTACAAAGAACCCGAAAAAGTTGTAAATTGGTATTATAGTAATGAAGAACAATTGAAAAACATTGAATCATTGGCTCTTGAAGAACAAGTTACTGAACTGTTAGAAAAGGAAGGCAAGTCAACCGATGAAAGTATGGATTTTGATAAAGTTCTAGGAATAAACGTATGACTGACAAAATTTTTAATCAGCTTGTTCCAATGGTTGTTGAACAAACTCCAAGGGGCGAAAGAGCTTTTGACATCTACTCTAGGCTTTTAAAAGAAAGAGTAATTTTTATTACAGGGCCTATTGAAGATTACATGGCTAATTTGATTGTGGCCCAGCTATTGTTCTTAGAAGCTGAGAATCCTGATAAAGATATTAATGTTTATATTAATTCTCCTGGCGGAGCGATTACCTCCGGAATGTCCATCTACGACACCATGACCTACATAAAACCTGATATAAGCACTTTGTGTATCGGACAAGCTGCCAGCATGGGAGCAATTCTTCTGGCAGGAGGATCAGAGGGTAAAAGATTCGCGCTACCTAACTCAAGAATTATGATCCATCAGCCTTTGGGAGGATTTCAAGGTCAGGCTTCAGACTTTGAAATTCACGCAAAAGAAATACTCTCTATGAAGAAAAAACTAAATGAAATTCTAGCTTTTCATACAGGAAAAGAGGTTGACCAAATCGAAAAAGATACGGAAAGAGATAACTTTATGAATGGCGAAGAAGCCAAAGAATATGGTTTAATTGATAAAGTAATTTCAGAAAGAGACCAAGCAAAATGACAGATATCTCAACTACTGATGAAAAACTTCTTTTCTGCTCGTTTTGCGGAAAAAATCAAAACGAAGTAAAAAAATTAATTGCTGGCCCTTCCGTTTATATATGTGACGAATGCGTCTCTTTATGTAATGACATCATCAAAGAGGATTTAGAAAGTAAAGAAGTAGAAAACTCCGATACAAAAAAACTACCCATTCCCGAGGAAATTAACTCTTTTTTAAATGATTATGTAATTGGTCAAGAGGATGCTAAGAAAACATTATCTGTTGCCGTTTATAACCATTATAAAAAATTACAGAACATGGATGTTGATTCAGAAGTTGAGCTTGGTAAAAGTAATATTCTCCTACTAGGACCTACAGGAAGCGGGAAAACTTTATTAGCACAAACTCTCGCAAGATTGCTTGATGTTCCATTCACCATAGCTGATGCTACCACTCTGACAGAAGCTGGATACGTAGGTGAGGACGTTGAGAACATCATTCAAAAACTTCTTCAAAAATGTGACTACGATGTTGAGAGAGCTCAAAAAGGTATCGTATATATAGATGAGATTGATAAAATTTCAAGAAAATCAGATAACCCATCCATTACTCGTGATGTCTCTGGTGAGGGAGTACAACAAGCACTTCTGAAACTAATTGAGGGTACCGTGGCATCTGTACCCCCGCAAGGAGGAAGGAAGCATCCCCAGCAAGAATTTGTTCAAGTAGATACTTCAAATATCCTCTTCATATGTGGAGGAGCATTTGCTGGTCTTGATGAGATTATCCGATCTAGGAGCGAAGAGAGAGGTATGGGTTTTGAAGCAACAATTTCAAAAAATTCAAATGCCTCTTTTTCAGCAGATTTAGTAAAAAAAGTTCAACCTGAGGATCTAGTTAAATACGGTCTTATCCCAGAATTTGTTGGCCGACTTCCTGTTACAGCGACTCTCGAAGAGCTTGATGAAGAATCATTAATCATGATTCTAACGGAACCAAAAAATTCTCTAATGAAGCAGTTTAAGAAACTTTTCTCTATGGAGAATGTTGACCTTGAAATAAGAGACGATGCTTTATTAGAAATTGCTAAGAAAGCCATCGAGAGAAAATCTGGAGCCCGGGGACTTAGATCGATTATGGAGAATATCCTATTAGACCTTATGTACGATATACCTTCTGATCAAAACATTGAAAAAGTTGTTCTTGATTCATCTTCAGTCTCAGGAGAGTCTGAGCCGCTCGTGGTTTATTCTCAATCAGAAACACCAAAAGAAAGCTCTAACTAAAAAACTATTGTTTTTTATAAAACACTCCTCATATAAATATAAAGCGAGGCAAAAATGCAATTACCTTTAGTACCCTTAAGAGATGTCGTCATTTTCCCAGGAGTAGTCACCTCTCTCTTTGTTGGTAGGGACAAATCAATAAAGTCCTTACAAACCGCCATGGAATCTGACAAGTCAGTGATGTTAGTTGCTCAGAAAAATTCATCGCAAGAAAATCCTAAAGTTAAAGATTTATATGAAGTAGGCTCCGTTTCAACTATTTTACAATTGATCAAATTACCAGATGGAACTTACAAAGTTTTAGTTGAAGGAATCAAGAGAGCAAAAATTTTATCGGTTGCTGAAAACAATGGCTACATGGAATCTGAAGTAGAAGTTTTAGAAGATTATGAGCTAGATGATGACCTGAAAAGTAGCTACCTAAACACTCTGCAAACTCAATTTAAAGAGCTTTCAAAAACATCATCAAAGATAAGACCCGAAGTGATCACTCAAATTAGAGCCATCGAAAGATTAGAAAAATTAATTGATAACTTGGTTGGATATTTGTCATTGCAAATATCTGATAGACAAAAATTATTAGAAGAAATCAATCTCGAAGAGAGGGCAAAATATTTAGTATCTTTTCTTGAAAATCAGCTAGATCTCACTCAAATGGAGAAAAAAATTCGAGATAGGGTTAAAAAGCAAATGGAAAAAAGTCAAAAGGACTACTACCTTTCTGAGCAGATGAAAGCTTTAAAAAAGGAAATGGGTGAAGATGAAGATCAAGATGAAATAGAAACCATTACCAAAAACATAGAAAAATCTGGCATGCCTAAGGACGCCAAAGATAAAGTGAATAGTGAATTAAATAAGTTAAAGATGATGCCTCCAATGTCAGCAGAAGCTTCTGTGGTAAGAGGGTATATAGATTGGATGACGGGCATTCCTTGGAAAAAGAAATCAAAAATTCAAACAGAAATTACAAAAGCCTCTGAAGTTTTAGATTCAGATCATTATGGACTTGAAGAGGTTAAAGAGAGGATACTTGAATATCTGGCTGTTCAGCAAAGAGTGTCAAAAATAAAAGGTCCGGTTTTATGTCTAGTTGGCCCTCCAGGAGTTGGAAAAACTTCTCTGGGTGAGTCAATTGCAAAATCTACCGGAAGAAAGTTCGTCAGGATGTCGCTAGGAGGAGTAAGAGATGAATCAGAGATAAGAGGACACAGAAGGACTTATATTGGTTCGATGCCTGGAAAAATTCTTCAGAAAATGTCCAAAGTAGGAGTTAAAAATCCTCTATTTCTATTAGACGAAATAGATAAGATGGGAATGGATTTTAGAGGTGATCCAGCTGCAGCATTATTAGAAGTTCTTGATCCTGAGCAAAATCATACGTTTAACGATCATTATCTTGAAGTCGATTATGATTTATCAGATGTGATGTTTGTCTGTACTGCTAACTCAATGGACATACCGCCAGCACTTTTGGATAGAATGGAGATAATAAGATTGCCAGGTTATACAGAAGACGAGAAAGCAAGCATCGCTGATAAATATTTGCTTCCCAAACAGTTAAAAATGAACGGTTTAAACGAAAGTGAATTATCTGTATCTAAGAAAACCATCCTTGATGTAATAAGGTATTTCACTAGAGAGGCTGGAGTGAGAGCTCTAGAAAGAGAAATTGCAAAAATCTGTCGAAAGGCTATCAAAAAAATAGGAGAGGCAACAAAACCCAAAAAAATTACTGTTTCACCTGCAAATCTCGAAGACTATTGTGGAGTAAGAAAATTTGACTTTGGTGAAGCACAAGAGAAGGACAAAATCGGTCAAGTCACAGGACTAGCCTGGACACAAGTTGGCGGAGAGCTGCTTACTATTGAAGCTTCTAATTTTAAAGGCAAAGGAAAAATAATTAAAACTGGTCAATTGGGCGACGTGATGCAGGAATCGATTCAAGCTGCAATTTCAGTAGTAAGAAATAGATCAGAATCTTTAGGTATTGATCCTGAATTCTATGAAAATCAAGATATGCATATACACGTTCCTGAAGGAGCAACGCCTAAAGACGGTCCTAGTGCAGGTATTGCGATGTGTACCGCTGTAACCTCAGTGCTATCTCAGCTGCCAGTAAGAGCAGATGTAGCAATGACAGGTGAAATCACTCTACGAGGAGAGGTATTAAAAATAGGTGGTTTAAAAGAAAAGTTATTAGCTGCTAAAAGAGGCGGAATCAAAACAGTGATTATTCCTGAAGGTAATGTCAGAGACCTTAAAGAAATTCCTGACAAGATTACTGACAAATTAACTATCAAACCAGTTAAATGGGTAGACGAAGTTTTCAAAATTGTTTTTACTGAAGAGCCTCAACCTTGGTCTGAGAGAAATTCAAAGTCATCAGAATCAAGCAGAAAAAAAACTAGATCAAAAAAAACTTCTCAAAACACTCTAAATTAGGTATTACAGCCCGATATACTTGTTGAATTAATCCTTTTCTAAGGGTATAAATGAACTCAAGTTTTAATTTATTTAGGAGAGTGTAGTGAATAAAGCTGATTTAATTGATTCTGTAGCAGACGCTACTGACATGTCTAAAGCTGAAGCAGGTAGAGCGCTTGATGCAGTTCTTAATGGAATAGCAGGTGCATTATCTCAAGGAGACTCTGTAGCTTTAGTAGGGTTCGGGACTTTTAACGTAAGAGAAAGAGCGGCAAGAATGGGAAGAAACCCTGCCACTGGAGCAACAATTCAGATTGCTGCCTCAAAAGGAGTAGGTTTCAAAGCTGGAAAAGCATTAAAAGATAGACTGTAAAGAAATTATAAAAAAGCGCGTCTCAGAGGCGCGCTTTTTTTATGGTAGAGTCCACAAATGTCAGCTTTAGAAAATATAAGAAAAGGTCTGTCTAGCTCAGGATCCACTTTAATTGTTGGAATACTAATCGTCGGGTTGGTAGCTACTTTTGGAAATTTTTTGGGAACAGATAATGTCTTTAGTAATCAAAAGGTATTGGAAATTAATGGACAAGATATTTCCATTCAAGAATTCTCTCTGGAGGCCAACAGACTTAATTCAATTTTCTCTAATCAAGAAATCAGTCTTGAGCAAGATCAAGTCACTCAGATTGCTCAAGATTCTTTAATTCAAAGAATTCTTTTAGCGCAACAATCAGAAGATAGCGGCTTTTATGTAACTGAATCTTTTATAAAAGAAACTATTCAAGCTGATCCAACTTTTACGAGAGATGGTGTATTTAATTTAGATGTTTTTAGAGGATTCTTGCTAAGGTCTGGTCTCGGAGCAGAAGAATTTCAAAATATTTTAAGCGCTCAATATAAAAGCATTCAGTTAAACGAAGCACTAAATGCCTCCGCCTTTATTCCTGATGATCATCTAAATAAATTTGTTTCTTCAATCAATCATCACCGAGATATTACTTTTAAGAAAATATCTTTAACTGATGAAGCAAACAAAGAAAGTTTATCTGAAGAGGAGATAATCAATTATTACAACGAGGAAGGCTATCAATTTATGGTTGAGTCTAAGGCTTCATTCTCAATAATTGATTTAAATGCAAATTTTCTTGGATCAAAAGTCCAAATTACAGACTCTGAAGTATCGGCTGAGTTAATTAATCTTAAAGAGCAAAGCTCAAACTCAGGCCAAAAAAGAATAGCTCATATTCAAGTTGACTTTGACAGCCTTTCAAAATTAGATGTTTTTCAGGAAATTAATGATATTAAAAAGCAACTTGATTCGGGATTGATTAGTTTTGAAGATGCTGTAACCAACTTTTCTGATGATTTGGGATCTAAAAGCCTTGAAGGTGATCTTGGCTATACCGATGGCACTATTTTTCCAGTTGAATTTGAGGAAGCGATTAAAGATTTGGCTCTGAATGAAATATCATCAGTTGTTGAGCTAAGTTCTTCTCTCCATTTAATTAAACTTACTGAAAGCAATGTAGATTCTTTTACAGCTAAAGATGCAAGAAATTCCTTGATCGATCAAAAAACTCAATCGCTTTTTGTTTCTGTCGAAGAAAATATCTTAAGTTCAATTGATGTAAATAAAAATCTAATTGAAATATCTCAGTTAGTGGATCTTCCCATAAAATCTTTTTCAAACGTTTCATTAAACAATGCTCCAGAATATTTAAAAACATCAGAAGATTTTCTAGATGCTTATGATTCTCTCTCGCCTGGTGAGATCCTTGAACTTCCAATCGATAACGATCGCTTGGTTTTTCTTGAAGTAGAAGAATTCTTCCCAGAAAGACAAAAAACTTTAGAAGAAGCAGAAAAAGATATTACAGAAATATTAAAATTCCAAAAAGTTCAAGATAACCTTAATAATTTAGTGGATGAGTCAGTGCTTCTTTTCGCTCAAACTAGCTCATCTGAATTGACAAGCTACGAAGACTTAAAACGTGATACTAGCTTGCTACCAAATTCCATGGTTTCAGAGATATTCTCTCTAAGAAAAGATCAAATAAATCAAATAAGAAGATTTGATGCCATAGAAGGGGATACTTACGTTTATACGCTTGATTCAATTGATGAGATTAAATTAGAAGCTTCTGAAGAAGATTCTCAGCCAAATGAATTTGCTAAAAGTGCTGTGATTAACATTGAGGACTCCCTATTAATGGAGCAACTGAGATCTAATGCTTCAATAAAACTAGGAAATGTCCTCTAGATCACCCATAGCTGTGATATTGAAACCAGCATCAACATAAGTAATTTCCCCAGTTATCCCGCTTGCGAGATCAGAGCATAAAAATGAAGCTGTATCACCAACTTCTCTAGCCGTTATGTTTCTTTTCAAAGGAGTTCTTTCTGCATTATAGGAAAGCATCTTTCTGAAATTTTTAACTCCAGAGGCTGCTAAAGTTCTTACCGGCCCTGCTGAGATGGCATTAACCCTAGTATTCTCCTTTCCTAGGCTGTTAGCCAGATATCTAACAGATGATTCAAGAGAGGCTTTTGCTAAACCCATTACATTGTAATTTGGAAGAGTTCTAAGGGCGCCAAGATAGGATAAAGTTAATAAGGATGATGATCTATCTATCATCAACTCTCTGCTGGCTTTAGCTAATGCAATAAAACTAAATACACTGATATCGTGAGCAATTGAAAATCCTTCTCTGGTAGATGCATCGACAAAGTTGCCATCTAATTCATTGCCTGGAGCAAAACCAACGGCATGGACAACTCCATCTAAATGTCCCCACTTATCCTTTATATTTTTAAATGTTTCATTGATTGCAGAATCATCGCTGACATCACATTCAGTTAATAAACTACAATTCCAATTTTCAGCTAAGGCTTCGACTCGCGATTTAAGTTTTTCAGATTGATACGACAGAGCAATTTCTGCACCAAAATCATTCATTGATTCAGCAATACCTGCAGCGATTGAATTTTTATTAGCTACTCCCACAATTAGTATTTTTTTTCCTTTAAGGATGGTCATATGAATGTTTCTCGCTATTTTCTATTTTTTTTCCTATAATTGCCGACATTATTACATTTTTAAGGGGTAAAAATGATTTATTTACGTAACTTACTGTTACTGACTGTTTCTTTATCAGGATTAACCTTCGCAAGCTTTACGTTTGCACAAAGCGATGCTGATCAAGAGGAAGTAGTTGTTACAGGTTCAAGAATTGAAAGACCTGAAATATCTTCTAATGTGCCAGTTACAGTTTTAGATAGAGCTGATATAGAAAGAACAGGTCTATCAAACCTTGGAGATATCCTAAGATCTACTCCATTGGTTCAAGGTTCAGTATCAAATAGTAATACCAGTAATGGTGGTGACGGTACTGTTAAATTTTCACTAAGAGGAATTGGTACAGCCAGAACTCTTATTTTATTAAACGGAAGAAGACTCCAGCCAATGGGCTCAGGAGCTGCTTCTTCGCCAGATTTATCTGCGATTCCTTCTGCTATGGTAGAAAGAGTCGAAGTACTTAAAGACGGTGCTTCAGCTATATATGGTTCAGATGCAATCGCCGGTGTTGTGAATATCATCACAAGAGATGATTTCGATGGTGCTGAGTTAAGCATTCAAGGTGGAGCTTCTCAAGAAGGTGACGACAGAATGGATGAGATGTCATTTGTTGGCGGAGTCCAGGGCGAAAGAGGAAGTATTGTTTTCTCAGTATCCATGGCAGAAAAACACGGACTTCTCATGGGAGCTAGAGGAAACTCTTTTTACGAAGTTTACGCTGGGATAGAAGACTTAGCAGGAACTACTATTCCTGGATCAAATTGTCCAGATGGTTGTGATTTCGGTGGAAGTTCAGCGCCTCCGTGGACAAGAGTTAACGTCCCAGGTTTTGGATTTGCTACTCTTGGCCCTGAATTTTGGCAAGCTGCCGGAATTGATGGCGATAAAGTTGGTCCGCAAGCAGGTTTCATAGATCAAAGCGTTGCTCCTGTATACCCAGGACAAGCTGACTGGAGAGCTTTTGACGGTGACTGGTACAACTACAATCCTTTAAACTGGCTTTCATCTCCTCAAAAAAGATGGAACGGTACGGTTCACGGAAAACTTAATCTTCCCGACCTCTCAGTATTTCAAAATACTAAAGTATTTACAGAAGTCATGTACTCAAACATAAAGAGTCAAATGAGAATTGCTCCGCAACCTCTAGCTCCACTAGCTTTCTACAGCAAAGATGCACCTTATTCTCCAAATAACTACTACAACCAAACTTACGGTCCTAAGTTCGCTACGTCATATAAAGCAAATGCAGACGGCGAAGGTGGATATGACTTAGTTGGTGGTGAATATGTTGCTAACGCTGATAGCGAAGGTGCTTTTGACATAGTTCGAACACTTGATGCAAACGGTGAGACTATGGAAATTAAAGATTGGAGAAGAAGAATAGTTGAAAGACTAGGAAGATTTGACGATCGTGATGTTCATAATTACAGAGTGTTAGTTGGATTAGAAGGTGAATTTGGTGATTCTGGTTGGAACTGGGATCTTACCTATCATTACGGAAAAAATGACAGTGCTGCTGTGGCAAAAGGTTACTTTAACCTAGCTAAAGTTGCACAACAGGTTGGTCCTACATACACAGACGATGCCGGAGTGCTTAGATGTGGAGTTGACAAAGATACAACTATCCCTTCTTCTTGTGTTCCTTTAAACATATTTGGTGTTAACTCAGTTACTGACGAAATGATTGCTTACAGTAGTGATAACGCAACTGTTGGTGGCCTGAATGAACAAGAAGTTACTTCAATGAACTTTAATGGACCGATTGCTGAATATGACGGTGGAACTGTCTACATGGCGGTTGGTTATGAAAGCAGAACTGAGTATGGTGAGACTCTTCAAGATTCTTTGATCATTCAGGGACTTCTTACTGATAGAAGCGGTCTAAATACTTCCGGAGCTTATTCCCTTGAAGAAGTGTATGCCGAGATTATTGTTCCTATATATGAAAGAGCTGAGCTTCAGTTTGCGACAAGAAGCTCTGATTACTCTTCTTTTGGAACCAATACGACTTCAGAATTTGGTTTTGAAGTTTTTGCAACTGATACATTCACATTAAGAGGTTCTTACTCAGAAGCCTTTAGAGCGCCTTCTACGCCTGCTCTTTACGGTGGTCAATTTACGACCTTCCCAGAAGTGACGGATCCTTGTGCGCAAGCAGGTAAAG